>OBAF01000335.1_pt1 | contig 46456 bp, 39 predicted proteins | sample 1517851 | NCBI WGS metagenome assembly OBAF01 (sample SAMN04571706, study PRJEB22368) | human gut metagenome | biome: human gut; material: stool | host: Homo sapiens | place: Luxembourg | collected 2012-10-19 | reverse complement strand
GGCGCGTCTCTTTTTTTGTGATTACCCACAGGTTTTGTTGTCTGCACTCCCGCACATCGCAAGGAAGGGGGAGTGTGAGGGGGGAACCTTTGACGGGTTCCCCCACTCGCGTTCAATCACCCGCCCGCAGGCGACCACTTTTGCGTAGCAAAAGTGCAGCTCCAAAAAAGAAAGACACCCATGTGGGTGTCTTTCTTTTTTGGAGCGGGCGACGAGGCTCGACTCGCTACCGGCATCCCACGAATGGCAGAGCCATTCGCAGGAGCCCGCCTTAACGGCTTGGGAAGCCGCTGTAATACCGATATACCAACCCTGCGATTTACTTACCGGGTTATTGTAGCATACCGGCGGCGGTTTTGCAACCGAAAATTGTGTCGAAAGGGCATGAACGTCTTGTCCCGCCGCATACCCATAGAAAAAAGCCTGGAGGGGACGCTATGAAACGAAAACTGACAGCGCTGCTGGCGGCGCTGTGCATCACCGCTGTGCTACCGGTACACGCCGGGGCGGTGGACCTGCCGCTGACCTCCCGCGCCGCGGTGCTGATGGAAAAGACCACGGGACAGATGCTGTTCGCCCAAAACGAGCATGAGAAGCTGGAGCCGGCCAGCGTCACCAAGATCATGACACTGCTGCTGACCATGGACGCCATCGACAGCGGCGCGCTGGCCTATGACGACGTGGTGACGGTGTCGGCCAACGCCGCCGGCATGGGCGGCAGCCAGGTCTTTCTGGCGGAGGGCGAGCAGATCACCGTGGAGGAACTGCTGAAATGCGTGTGCGTGTCCTCCGGCAACGACGCGGCGGTGGCGCTGGCGGAGAAGGTCGCCGGTGTGACGGAGCTGTTTGTGGAGCAGATGAACAACCGCGCCAGAGGGCTGGGGATGGACGATACCCATTTTGCCAATCCCACCGGTCTGACGGCGGCGGGCCACGTTACCAGCGCCTATGACATTGCCCTTATGAGCCGCGAGCTGCTGACAAAGCACCCGGACATCCGCAATTTCACCACCATATGGACGGACAGCATCCGAAACGGCACCTTTGATCTGGCCAATACCAACAAGCTCATCCGCTGGTACGACGGCGCCACGGGGCTGAAGACCGGCTACACCGCCTCGGCAGGCTACTGCATCAGCGCCACGGCGGAGCGCGAGGGCATGGAGCTGATCGCGGTGGTCATGAAGGGGGAGACGGCCGACAAGCGGAACACCGACGCCAAGGCGCTGTTGAATTACGGCTTCTCCGCCTATACGCTGGTCTCCGCCGCGCCGGAGGAGCCGCTGCCCGCCCTGCCGGTGACCATGGGAGAGGCGGAGCAGGTGGGCCTGACGCTGCCGGAGACGGGCGTTACCGCTGTGGTGGAGAAGGCGCAGGCATCGTCGCTGGAGTATCGGGTGGACCTGCCGGAGACGCTGGCGGCCCCGATACAGCAGGGTCAGCAGGTGGGCACGCTGACCCTGTGCAGCGGCGATACGGAGGTGCTGACGGTGCCCATTCTGGCGGCGGAGAGCGTTCCGGGGCGCAGCTGGGGCCGGATGTTCACCGATCTTTTGAAGCAGGCGGTGTTCCTGGCGTAGCGCGAGAAGGGGAAAAGCGGGGGAAAGTCCCGTTTTTCCCCTTGTATTTTCCCCGGAAACGTTGTACGATAGGGCAAATAGTTGCATTGCACCGACGAGGAGGTTTTAACATGATACAGGTCGATCTGCAAAATATCCGCAGCTTTATCCCACTGCCCTACGAGGCCGCGCTGTCCCCCCGCCTGCGTATCGCCCATGACCATCTGCAAAATGGTGATGGCGCCGGCGGCGAATTTACCGGCTGGGTGCGTCTGCCGGAGGACTATGACAAGGCGGAATTTGCCCGCATCAAGGCGGCGGCGAAGAAAATACAGTCCGATTCCCAGGCGCTGGTGGTCATCGGTATCGGCGGCTCCTATCTGGGCGCCCGGGGCGTCATCGAATGCCTGCGCTCCCCCAACTACAACCTGAAAAAGAAGAATACGCCCAACATCTACTTTATCGGCAACGGCCTCAGCTCCGACGCGCTGACCGAGGTAATGGAGCTGGTGGACGGCGTGGACTTCTCCGTGAACGTTATCTCCAAGTCCGGCACCACCACGGAGCCCGCCGTGGCCTTCCGCTTCTTCCGTGAGCTGCTGGAGAAGAAGTACGGCCCGGAGGAGGCCGCCCGGCGCATCTATGCCACCACCGACGCCCGCAAGGGGGCCCTGAAGGGCCTGGCCGACGATAAGGGCTACGAGGAGTTCGTGGTGCCGGACAACATCGGCGGACGGTACAGTGTGCTCACGGCCGTGGGTCTGCTGCCCATTGCTGTGGCCGGCATCGATATCGACGCGCTGATGGCCGGCGCGGCGGATATGATGCGCGAATGTGCCCTGGCGGACATGAACGCCAATCCCGCCTGGCAGTATGCCGGCGCCCGGTATGAGCTGTACCGCACCGGGAAGAAGATCGAGCTGCTGGCGGCCTATGAGCCCTGCTTCCGCTTTATGTCCGAGTGGTGGAAGCAGCTGTACGGCGAGAGCGAGGGCAAGGAGAACAAGGGCCTGTTCCCCGCCAGTGTGGAGTTTACCGCCGACCTGCACTCCATGGGCCAGTACATCCAGGAGGGTGAGCGCCACCTGTTCGAGACGGTGGTGCGCTTCGGCCCCTCTCAAAACGAAAACCCCGTGCCCTATGACGAGGGCAACGGCGACGGCCTGAACTTCCTGGCGGGCAAGAGCATGGACTTTATCCGCCAGCAGGCCATGGACGGTACGCTGCTGGCTCATGTGGAGGGCGGCGTGCCCAACGTGACGCTGCGGACAGGATCCGTCAATGAGCAGACCCTGGGCGGGCTGATCTACTTCTTTGAGTACGCCTGCGGCCTGTCCGGCTACCTGCTGGACGTGAACCCCTTTGACCAGCCCGGCGTGGAGGCCTATAAGAAAAATATGTTCGCCCTGCTGGGCAAGCCGGGGTATGAGGACCTGCGGCAGACGCTGCTGGGGAAGCTGGAAAAGTAAAAGTGCCCAAAAATAAGTTTACTTTTTCTGCATTGCTATTTTTCCACCGGTATGGTATGCTGTACTCAGGTGGAAACCACCAATGACAAAGGAGTGATTTCTTATGGTTAGACTGATCATGGGTGCCAACGGTGCCGGTAAGACCAAGCAGCTCATCGAGCTCATCCACACCAGTGTGGAGTCCGAGACCGGAAGTGTCGTGTGCATCGAGCCTAAGGGCGATATGACCTACGACGTCAGCTACAACGTCCGTCTGGTCAACGCCGGCGAGTATAATGTGGATTCTTTTGACTGCCTGCGCGGATTCCTGTGCGGTATGTACGCGGGCAATTACGATATTTCCCATGTGTTCGTGGATAATCTCTGCAAGATCGCCGGCAGCAACGACCTGCAGGCGGTAGAGACGTTCCTTCACTGGCTGGACCGCTTCAGCGAGGAGAATGGCGTGAAGTTCACCGTCACCATCAGCGCGGACGAGGACACCGCCACCGAGGGCATGAAGCAGTACATCTGAAATGCAGAATAAATGAGAGCACCCCCAGGGTGCTCTCATTTTTTTGCTTTCCCGCCGAGGAGACAGTACGCGGGCAGCCGCCCTACCCCAGCAGATACAGCACCAGCCCGTACACCACGCTGGCAGCGGTGCCGAATACGATCACCGGCCCGGCCACGGTGAACATCTTGACCGCCGTGCCGGTGACGATGCCCTCTGCCCGGAAGTCGATGGCCGGCGAGGCTACGGCGTTGGCGAAGCCGGTGATGGGCACCAGCGTGCCTGCCCCGGCGTACCGCGCCAGCCGGTGGTACAGCCCCAGCGCCGTCAGCAGCACCGACAGGAACACCAGTGTTACCGAGGTGGCGGAGGCCGCCTCCTGCTGCGTCAGCCCCAGCGCCTGCCAGCCGTTGGCGATCAGCTGTCCCACGGCGCAGATCCCGCCGCCGACGACAAAGGCCAGCGCCGTGTCCTTGCCGATGGGTGAGCTGGGCGACAGCTGCCGTACCAGCGCGTCATATTCCTTGGGTGTCACGCCATCACATCCTTTCGCCGGTAATATGTGCCGCTTTCGCCGCGGCTATACTTGTCAAAACCCATGAAAACGGCTATAATAATACGGTGATCTCAGGAAAGGAGGGCGTCAGTTATGTACGACCCTGCCCATCCCTTCGGGCGCAAGGCGGTCCAGCTGGCCGTGATCGACCCGGTGAGCTGCACTGGCTGCGGCTGGTGCGCCATGTTCTGCCCCATGAAGTGCATCGACCTGCGGCCGGATGGCTATTACCAGGTCCGTCAGGATGACTGCATCGGCTGCCGCAGCTGCAAGGTCAACTGCTTCTACGGCGCTGTGACCATACTGCCGCCTCAGGTACGCTGATATGCAGAAAGAAAAAGCCCCTCTCGGGCTCTATATCCACATCCCCTTCTGCCGCCAGAAATGCGCCTACTGCGACTTTTACTCTTTGCCCCGCAGCGAGGAGAAGATGGACGCCTATACCGCCGCCCTGCTGCGCCATATCGAGGAGGTCGCGCCCCGCACTGCTGCCCATCGGGTGGACACGGTGTACTTCGGCGGCGGTACCCCCAGCTATCTGGGACCGGACCGCCTGACAAAGCTGCTGCGGACCCTCCGCAAGCGCTGCCCTGTGGCCCGCGACGCCGAGATCACGTTGGAGGCCAACCCGGACTCCGCCTGTGACGTCAAGGCCCTGCGTGCGCTGCGTCGGGCGGGCTTCAACAGGATATCTCTGGGCGTTCAGTCGGCGGATGACGGCCTGCTTCGCGCCATCGGCCGCATCCATACCTTTGCCCAGGTGCAGGAGGCCGTGGCCGCCGTGCGGAAGGCCGGGTTCAAAAACCTCAGTATGGACCTGATCTATGGCCTGCCGGGCCAGACCATGCAGCAGTGGGAGGACACCCTCGCCGCCGTCATCGCCCTGGCCCCGGAGCATATCTCCTGCTACGGCCTGAAGCTGGAACCCGGCACGCCCCTGTATGACCGCCGGGACAGCGAGTGCTTCCCGGACGACGACGGCCAGGCGGATATGTATCTCTACGCTGTCACGGTTCTGGCACAGAACGGCTATGAGCAGTACGAGATATCCAACTTTGCCAAGCCGGGCTTTGCCTCCCGCCACAATTTGAAATACTGGCACATGGAGGAGTACGCCGGCTTCGGGCCCGGCGCCCACTCCGACTTCGGCGGCGTGCGCTACGCCTACGTCCGGGACCTGGACAGCTACATAAGCGGTCGCCTGATCCTGTCGGAGTCCGAGTCCGACGCCACGCTGACCCGGGATTATGAGTACGTCATGCTGTCCCTCCGCACGGCGGAGGGCATCGACCGCCGGTATTTCGAGACGACCTACCGCCAGCGGTTCCAGCCCATGGAGGATCTGTTCGTGCAGTATGAGCGCACGGGACTTGCCGCCCGGACGGAGAACGGCTGGCGCCTGACGCCCCGCGGCTTTCTGGTGTCCAACAGCATCATCGTGGCCCTGGAGGAGGCCCTGGCTACCCAGAAAATACGCCGGGAGCAGGCCCTGGCCCAGCGGGATTATCGGATAATTTAACTGAAAAAGGCGGCTGTGTGCCGCCTTTTTCCGCTTTCCTCTTGACATTTTTTCAAAACCGTGCTACATTGTCAGCAATATTGAAAGTTGCGATGAAGGGGACAGGCCGTGCCTCATGTCCACGCGAAGAGAGCCGCCGTTTGGTGCAAGGCGGACGGGACAGGGATACCGAACATCACCCCGGAGCATCCGCCTGAAAGCTCGCCGAGTAAGCGCGGACGGCAAGGGAGCCGTTACCTTCTCCCCGCCCCATTCCGTGGGGGATGAGTGGCCGCCCCGGCGGCAACGAGAGTGGTACCGCAGAGGACGTTTTTCCGCGCCTTTGTCTCTTGAACGAGACAAAGGCGCTTTTTATTTTGTTTTCAAAACTATTCAGATAAAGGAGAAGCAACATGGAGTACAAGAAGACACTGAATATGCCCAAAAGCGGCTTTCCCATGCGCGCCGGCCTGCCCGCCCGCGAGCCGGAGATGCTGAAGCACTGGGAAGAGCTGGACCTTTACAATGAACTGCTGAAGAAGAACGAGGGCAAGCCCCTGTTCTCCCTCCACGACGGCCCTCCGTTCTCCAACGGCGCGCTGCACATGGGCCACGCCCTGAACAAGTCCCTGAAGGACTTTATCACCCGCATGTACGCGATGCGCGGCTACTATACCCCCTATATCCCCGGCTGGGACAACCACGGTATGCCCATCGAGTCCGCCATCATCAAGCAGAACAAGCTGAACCACAAGGCCATGAGCGTCTCTGAGTTCCGCAGCGCCTGCCACGAGTTCGCCGACCACTACATCGATGTCCAGCGCGACGGCTTCAAGCGCATGGGCGTGGTGGGCGACTGGGAGCACCCCTACAAGACCATGGATCCCGGCTTCGAGGCCCAGGAGGTCCGTGTGTTCGGCAGAATGTACCAGAACGGTCACATCTACAAGGGCCTGAAGCCCGTGTACTGGTGCCCCCACGACGAGACGGCCCTGGCCGAGGCGGAGATCGAGTATAAGGACGATCCCTGCACCACCGTCTATGTCAAGTTCCCCATGCATGATGATCAGGGCAAGCTGGGCCATCTGGACCACAGCAAGCTGTACTTCGTGATCTGGACCACCACCGTCTGGACCCTGCCCGGCAACCTGGCCATCGCCCTGCACCCCGACGAGAGCTACGCCGTGGTCAAGGCGCCCAACGGCGAGATGTACATCATGGCCGAGGCACTGGTCGAGAAGGTCATGAAGATCGGCGGCTTTGACAGCTACGAGATCGTGGAGACGCACCCCGGCTCCTTCTTCGAGAATATGCTGGCCGACCATCCCTTCCTGCCCAAGACCTCCCGCCTGGTGCTGGCGGATTACGTGACCATGGACTCCGGTACCGGCTGCGTCCACACCGCACCCGGCTTCGGTGCCGATGACTATGTGACCTGCAAGCGCTACGGCATGGACATGGTGGTGCCCGTGGACGATCAGGGCAAGCACACCGCCTACGCCGGCAAGTACGAGGGCATGACCACCGATGCGTCCAACCCCGTCATCCTGCAGGATATGAAGGACAACGGCACTCTGTTCGCCAGCGAGGACATCGTCCACAGCTACCCCCACTGCTGGCGCTGCAAGCAGCCCATCATCTTCCGTGCCACCCCCCAGTGGTTCTGCTCCGTGGACAGCTTCAAGGACGAGGCCATCGCCGCCTGCGAGGACGTCCGCTGGGTGCCCGCCTGGGGCAAGGACCGTATGCGCTCCATGATCCTGGAGCGCACCGACTGGTGCATCAGCCGCCAGCGCCGCTGGGGCCTGCCGATCCCCGTGTTCTACTGCAAGGACTGCGGCAAGCCCGTCTGCACCCCCGAGAGCATCGAGGCCGTGGCCGGGCTGTTCGAGAAGGAGGGCTCCAACGCCTGGTTCGACAGAGACGCCGCCGACATCCTGCCCAAGGGCTTCACCTGCCCCCACTGCGGCAAGGCCGCCGGATTTGATAAGGAGACGGACACGCTGGACGGCTGGTTCGACTCCGGCTCCACCCACTTTGCCGCCATGGAGCGCGATCAGGGCTTCTGGCCTGCCACCATGTACATCGAGGGCCTGGATCAGTATCGCGGCTGGTTCCAGTCCTCCCTGCTGGTGGCCGTGGGCGCTCTGGGCCGCGGCGCACCGTTCAAGGAGTGCGTCACCCACGGCTGGACCGTGGACGGCGAGGGCAAGGCCATGCACAAGTCTCTGGGCAACGGCATGGATCCCGCCGAGATCTTCAACAAGTACGGCGCCGATCTGCTGCGTCTGTGGGCCGGCAGCTCCGACTACCATGTGGACGTCCGCTGCTCCGACGAGATCTTCAAGCAGCTGAGCCAGAACTACCTGAAGTTCCGCAATACCGCCAAGTTCTGCCTGGACAATCTGGTGGGCTTCGACGCCGATCATCTGGTGGAGCCGGGCGAGATGCTGCCCCTGGACAAGTGGGCCATCACCCGCCTGAACGACCTGCTGACCAAGGCTTATGCCGCTTATGACAACTACGAGTTCCATGTGGTGTCCCACATGATCAACGACTTCTGCGTGGTGGACCTGAGTTCCTTCTACTTCGATATTCTCAAGGACCGCCTGTACTGCGACGAGGCCGAGGGCCTCTCCCGCCGCAGCGCTCAGACCGCCCTGTTCCTGATCCTGGACGCCATGACCCGCCTGTTTGCCCCCATTCTGGCCTTTACCTGCGATGAGATCTGGCTGGCCATGCCCCATCGCTCCTGCGATGACGCGCGCAACGTCCTGTTCAACGAGATGGTGCTGCCCTATAACGGCTACGCCCTCTCCGAGGACGAGATGGCCCGTTGGGCCCGTATCGCCGCCCTCCGCACCGCCGTCAACGGCGCGCTGGAGACCGCCCGTGCCGACAAGACCATCGGCAAGAGCCTGGAGGCTGAGGTGGACCTGACCGTTACGCCGGAGGATGGCTTCCTGGCATCCATGGACACCGCCCAGGTGGCCGATCTGTTCATCGTCTCCCAGGTCCGCGTGGACGTGGACGCGGAGCAGAAGGTGGCCGTTCGCCCCGCCAACGGTGCCAAGTGCGCCCGCTGCTGGAAGGTCCTGCCCACCGTGGGCAGCGACAGCGAGCACCCCGACCTGTGCCCCCGCTGCGCCGCCGTGGTCAAAAAGCTCCCCGTCATCGAGTAAAAGACGCATAAAAAAGAAACCGCCCGGGGCGGTTTCTTTTTTACTCCTTCACCTGCTTCATGGACAGGCTGATACGATGCTTTTTCTCATCCACGTCCAGCACCAGCACCTTCACGATGTCGCCTACGGCCACCACCTCGGAGGGGTGCTTGATGAACCTGCTGCACACCTGCGAGATGTGTACCAGCCCATCCTGATGCACGCCGATGTCCACAAACACGCCGAAGTCGATGACATTCCGCACCGTTCCGGTGAGCACCATGCCGGGCTTCAGGTCCTTCATGTCCAGCACATCGGTGCGGAGGATGGGCGCCGGCAGGTCGCTCCGCAGGTCGCGTCCGGGCTTCATCAGCTCCTTCACCACGTCCCGCAGTGTGGGCACGCCCACGCCGATCTCTTCGGCTATCTTTGCCTCGCCCATGGCCTGCACCTTCCGCATCAATCCGTCCACCGCGCCCCGGCGCACGTCTTCGTCGCCGCAGCCGCACAGGGCCAGCAGCTTCTCCGCCGCCCCATAGCTCTCCGGGTGTACGCCGGTGTTGTCCAGCACGTTTTTGCTCTCCGGCACCCGCAAAAAGCCCGCGCACTGCTCATAGGCCTTGGGCCCCAGCTTCGGAACCTTCAAAAGGCGCTTCCGGTCCGGGAAGGCGCCGTTGGCCTCCCGGTACGCCACGATGTTCTTCGCCGTGGTGCCGTTCAGCCCGGATACATAGCCCAGCAGGCTGGCGCTGGCGGTGTTCAGGTCAACACCCACGGCGTTGACGCAGTCCTCCACCACGCCGCATAGTGCCTCGTCCAGCCGCTTTTGCGGCATATCGTGCTGGTACTGCCCCACGCCGATGGCCTTGGGGTCGATCTTCACCAGCTCCGCCAGCGGGTCCTGTAACCGCCGGGCGATGGAGATGGCCGAGCGCAGGTTCACGTCGTAGTCCGGAAACTCCTCCGCCGCCAGCTTGCCGGCGGAGTACACCGACGCGCCCGCCTCGTTGACGATCATATAGCTGACGCCCGGAAGGCCCCGCAGCATCTCCACCGTCATCTGCTCTGTCTCCCGGCTGGCGGTGCCGTTGCCGATGGCGATGTGCGCCACGCCGTGTTTTTTGCACAGGGCCGTCAGCTTGGCGATGGCCTCCCGCTTCTGGCGCTCGCCGTAGGTGGGGTAGACCACCGTGGTGTCCAGCACCTTGCCGGTGCCGTCGATGACCGCCACCTTGCACCCGTGGGCATAGCCGGGGTCCAGCCCCATGGTCACGTGGCCCTTTACCGGCGGCTGGAGCAGCAGCGGCTTCAGGTTCAGCGCGAACTGTCCGATAGCGCCCTCGTTGGCGCTGTCCGTCAGGGCGGACCGCGCCTCGCGCTCCAGCGACGGATAGATCAGCCGGTCATAGGCGTCCTCACAGGCGGCCTTGATGAATTCCATGGCCGCCGAGCCGGGCTTTACCACCGCCCGCCGCAGTGCCGGCAGCGCGGCCTCCCGGTCCAGCAGTACCGTGACGGAGAGCAGCCCCTCTTTTTCGCCCCGGTTGATGGCCAGGATCTGGTGCCCCGCCAGCTTGGGAATGGCCTGTTCAAAGTCGTAGTACAGTCGGTACACGCTGTCCTCCTCCGTGGCGGCAAGGCTCCTCAGCCGTCCCTGCCGCATCAGCAGGCCCCGCAGTGCCTTGCGGATGTCCGCGTCGTCGCTGATGATCTCCGCGATGATGTCGTTGGCGCCCTGCAGCGCGTCGGCCGCGGTCTCCACGCCCTTCTCCGGATCGATGTACGCCTGTGCGGCCGCCTCCGGCGCGGGACAGTTCCGATCCTGCGCCAGCAGCAGCTGCGCCAGGGGCTCCAGCCCCTTCTCCCGGGCCACCGTGGCGCGGGTGCGCCGCTTCTGCTTGTAGGGGCGGTACAGGTCCTCCACCTCCGCCAGCGTGGCGGCGCTGTCGATGGCCGCCGCCAGCGCTTCGGTCAGCTTGCCCTGCCCGTCGATGGCGGACTTGACCTCCTGCCGCCGCTTGTCCAGGTTCCGTAGGTATTGCAGCCGGTCCTCCAGCTTCCGCAGGGTGGTGTCGTCCATGGAGCCGTGCTGTTCCTTACGGTAGCGGGCGATGAACGGAATGGTGCTGCCCTCGTCCAGCAGGGCGATAACGTTTTCCACGTGCTGGACCGGCTGGCCCAGCTCCGATGCCAATATCTGTGCGATGCTCTGCATATGTGCTCCTTTCAGAAAGCTGTGCCCGCGCACGGCGCGGGCACAGACGCTTATTTACTTGTGATACAGGCTCTTGACCTCATATTTCGCCTCGCAGCTGACGTTGATGCCCAGCCGCTTGTACAGCTTGGCGTCCTCCTCGGAGATGATGACCGAGAAGTGGGCCTCGCAGCCCCGCAGGTTCTTCAGCTGCGCCTGCACCATGGCCGCCAGGGGGTTCGTCAGACCGGAGATCGCCAGCGCGATCAGCACCTCATCCGAGTGCAGCCGGGGATTTCGGTGGCCCAGGCAGCCGGTCTTCATGGCGCTGATGGGTTCGATCACCGATGGGGGGATCAGGTCCAGCTTGTGGTCAATGCCCGCCATCTTCTTCAGCGCGTTCAGCAGCAGCGCCGCCGACGCGCCCAGCAGGGGGGAGGTCCGCCCGGTCACCACGCTGCCGTCCGGCAGCACCATGGCGCCCGCCGGCTTGCCGGTGGCCTCCGCCTTTTCCAGCGAGGCCGCCACCGCCGGACAGATGTCCGGCGTCACGCCGGCCTGCTGCATCACCAGCTCCAGCTTCCGCACCACGCACTCGTCCGCCTGCCCCTTGGCCCGTTCCACGCACCCGGTGTAGTACCGGCGCAGGATCTCCATGCGGCTGGCCTCCTGGCACACCGCGTCATCCACGATAGCGAAGCCCGCCATGTTCACGCCCATGTCCGTGGGGGACTTGTAGGGGCACTCGCCCTGGATCATCCGGAACATGGCCGCCAGCACCGGGAAGATCTCCACGTCCCGGTTGTAATTCACCGTGGTCTTGCCATAGGCCTCCAGGTGGAACGGGTCGATCATGTTCACGTCGTTCAGGTCCGCCGTGGCCGCCTCATAGGCCAGGTTCACCGGGTGCTTCAGTGGCAGGTTCCAGATGGGGAACGTCTCGTACTTGGCGTAGCCCGCCCGGATGCCCCGCCGGTTGTCGTGGTACAGCTGGCTCAGGCAGGTGGCCATCTTGCCGCTGCCGGGGCCGGGAGCCGTTACCACGATCAGCGGCCGCGTTGTTTCGATATATTCGTTCTTGCCCAGGCCCTCGTCGGACACGATGTGCGCCACGTCCGAGGGATACCCGGCGATGGGATAGTGCTTATAGCTCTTCACGCCAAGGGCGCTCAGCCGCTTGATAAAGGCGTCCGCCGCCGGCTGGCCGGCGTACTGGGTGATGACCACGCTGCCCACATAGAAGCCCAGCCCCCGGAATACGTCGATCAGCCGCAGCACGTCCACGTCGTAGCTGATGCCCAGGTCGCCGCGCATCTTGTTCTTCTCGATGTCCCCGGCGCAGATGGCCACCACGATCTCCACGTCGTCCTTCAGCGTCTGCAGCATCCGTATCTTGCTGTCCGGCTGGAACCCCGGCAGCACACGGGAGGCGTGATAGTCGTCAAACAGCTTGCCGCCGAACTCCAGATACAGCTTGCCGCCGAACTGGGCGCGCCGCGCCGTGATGTGCTCCGCCTGTAATTGCAGGTACTTTTCGTTGTCAAATCCGATCTTCACCCTGATCCACCTCTGTCTCTCCAAAATATCGTCTGCTATTATACAATATCTTGTGGGGCAGGGAAAGAAGAAATCACAACTTTCCCAGGGGAAAATGTGACGAACTTTGCCCGTGTTTTTTGGCAAAACCCACCGTTGCTTTTTGCTTCCGGCGGGGGTATACTAAAAATTACCCCCATTTTGCAGGAGGAATTTCTATGCGTTTTCACGTTATCTGGCGCAAGAGCCACGAGCCGGAGGAGGCCTATCGCGACTTCTTCGAGACAAACGATATTTACGAGGCCAAGGATTTCGCCATGCGCCTGGCCTTTGACGAGACAAATCTGGTCTGCGTCCGCGACGAGAAGCGGGACGAGATCGTCCGCGACTTCGACGCGGAGGTCTACCGCTGAAGCTCATAAACCCACCGCCTCCGGCCATACTAAGGCCGGAGGTGATTTTTATGCCCAAACGCAAGCGCAGCCGGGAGGGCTTTCCCTATGACGCTACGCCGGACGTCCACCACTTTCCCGGCGTACCGCGCAGCAGCTTCGACCTGGTGAATATGTACGGCACCTATAACATTCAGCCCACGTCCGACACGGAGAACACCTTTCCCCTCATCGCCCCCGGCCTGCCCAAGGCCTACCGGAACATGAAGCTGGACAAACACGACCTGGAGCCGTGAACCGCAGAAAGCCGCATGGCGCGAGCGCGCCATGCGGCTTTCCCATACTGCCATGACGAGTTTCCAAAGAAAACGCAACATTGTCCCGGAAAAATCCGGAAAGATTTAACCATTTAAAGTGCGGCTCGGTACAATGCACAAATAATTGTTATTTCTTTGTCAATTCGCATAATTGACGCAAATTTCACAAACCCGTATAATATAAGTAAACTGGTAAGACCAGTGCGGCGCGCAGTATCTCCGCACCGCGGGAGAGGGTATTTCTGCCCGATCGCACAGAATAGGGAGGACCCCATGTACACCTTAGGTATCGACATCGGCAGCACCACTTCCAAGTGCGCCGTTCTTAAAGACGGAAAAGAGCTGGTGGCCCACAGCCTCCAAACCGGCGGCCTGGGCACCGGCGGGCCGGAGGAGGCGCTGGCGCAGCTGTGGCAGACCAGCGGCCTGACCCGGGCCGATATGGCCTGCGCCTTTGTCACCGGCTACGGCCGCAAAAACTACGAGGGCGCCGACGGTGAGATCAGTGAGCTGACGGCCCACGCCCTGGGCGGGCGCTTCGTGTTCCCGGACCTGCGGACGGTCATCGACATCGGCGGTCAGGACGCCAAGGTCATCGCCCTGTCCCCCTCCGGCAAAATGGTGAACTTCGTGATGAACGATAAGTGCGCCGCCGGTACGGGGCGGTTTCTGGATGTGATGGCCTCTATCCTCCGCCTGGATGTGGACGATCTGGACGCCGAGGCCGCCAAGGCCGCAGCCCCCGCCGCTATCTCCAGCACCTGCACCGTGTTTGCCGAGAGCGAGGTCATCAGTCAGCTGGCTAACGGCGTCAGGCGCCCCGACCTGGTGGCAGGCATCTGCCGCAGCGTGGCCAGCCGCGTGGCGGCCCTGGCCCGGCGGGCGGGCGTCACGGAGCAGGTCTGTCTCTCCGGCGGTGTGGCCCGGAACGACGCGGTGCGGCAGGCGCTCAGCGACGAGCTGAACGTCCCCGTCAGTGTGGACCCGCTGGCCCAGTATTTCGGCGCCATCGGCGCGGCCCTGTGGGCATATAAGCAGACGACATGAATAAACAGAAATATGTTTCGATAAAAGCTGTGAGGAGGAACTGAAATGGCAGAAGAAGTGAAGAAGGCCCCGAAGCCGGTGGATCCCAATTCCGCCAAGTACAAGCTGGGCAAGATCGCGGCGGACGCCTATGTGGATGCCATCGAGGCCAAGAAGCGCGGCGAGAAGGTGGCTTGGGTCTCCAGCAACTTCCCTGTGGAGATCCCGGAGACTATGGGCATCGCCACCGTATACCCCGAGAACCAGGCCGCCGGCATCGCCGCCCGCGGCGCGGGCACGAGAATGTGCGAGGTGGCGGAGTCCGAGGGCTACTCCAACGACATCTGCGCCTATGCCCGCGTGTCTCTGGCCTACGCCAAGCTGAAGTCCTGTCCCGAGCAGGACGTGGCCATGCCCGACGTACTGCTGTGCTGCAGCAACATCTGCTCCTGCATGATCAAGTGGTACGAGAACCTGGCCCGCGAGCTGAATATCCCCATGATCCTGCTGGATATCCCCTTCAATCCCGACTACGAGGTGTCCGACGCGGAGGTGGCCTACGTCACCGGTCAGTTCTGGGACGCCGTGAAGCAGCTGGAGGAGATCACCGGCAAGAAGTGGTCCGACGAGAAGTTCCAGGAGGTCACCGGCTTCTCCTGCCGCTCCAGCCGCGCATGGCTGGCAGCCACCGGCTGCGCCAAGTACGTGCCCTCTCCCTTCAACGGCTTCGACCTGCTGAACCACATGGCCGTCATGGTCACGGCTCGCGGCAAGTCCACCGCCGCCGACGCCATGGAGACGCTGCTGAAGGAGTACGAGGAGAACCACAAGAACGGTACCTCCACCTTCCGCGGCGAGGAGAAGTACCGCATCATGTTTGAGGGCATCGCCTGCTGGCCGTACCTGCGTGCCACCAGCACCGGCCTGAAGTCCCGGGGCATCAACATGGTCACCACCATCTACGCCGACGCCTTCGGCTTTGACTACAACACCTTCGACGAGATGATCCGCGCCTACTGCAAGGTGCCCAACGCCATCAATTTGGAGATGAGCCGCGACAAGCGCATCAAGCTCTGCAAGGACAACCACGTGGAGGGTATGCTGGTGCATACCAACCGCTCCTGCAAGCTGTGGAGCGGCTTCATGTACGAGATGAGCCGCCAGATCGGCAAGGCCTGCGATATCCCCGTGGTCAGCTTCGACGGCGATCAGGCCGACCCCCGCAATTTCTCCGAGGCCCAGTACGACACCCGCGTCCAGGGCCTGACGGAGATCATGGAAGCCAACAAGGCTGCGAAAGGAGTGTAAGGCATGAACGACATCCTCAACAAGCTGCATGAGGTGGCAGCCTCTCCCCGCGCGCAGATGGACGGCTATCTGGCCCAGGGCAAAAAGATCGTCCTGTGCGCTCCTGTTTACACTCCCGAGGAGCTTATCCACGCCATGGGCTTCGTGCCTATGGGAGCCTGGGGCGGCGATGTAGCGCTGAACCGCGCCAAGGAATACTGTCCCGCCTTCCTGTGCGCCATCGTCCAGTCCCTGCTGGAGCTGGGCATCAACGGTGCCTACAAGGGCGCGTCCGCTATCGTCATCCCCTCCCTGTGCGATACCCTCAAGACCGTGGGCGAGAACTGGAAGTACGCCGTGCCGTCCATCCCCTTCATCCCCATGACCTATCCCCAGAACCGCAAGCCCGCCTACGGCGTGGCCTATACCAAGGCCGGCTATGAGCGGGTCATCCGCGACCTGGAGAAGCTGGGCGGCGCCTTCTCTGAGGAGAAGCTGCTCGCCTCCATCAAGATCTACAACCGCCACAACGCCGCCATGCGGAAGATCGACGAGCTGTTGGCTGTTCACCCGGAGATCACCGCCGCCCAGCGCAGCGACATCTTCAAGAGCGCCTTCTTCATGACCAAGGAGGAGCACACGGAGCTGGTGGAGGCGCTCATTGAGAAGCTGGAAGCCCAGACTCCCGCCGCGGAGAAGCTGCCCATCGTCATCTCCGGTATCCTGACGGACGCCCCGGCGCTGAACGCCATTCTGGACGAAATGGGTCTGCACATCGTGGCCGACGACGTGGCCGCCCAGTCCCGCCAGTACCGCACCGAGGCACCGGAGCGCGATGACGCCCTGAACGCGCTGGCCGAGAAGTTCGCCGCCATGGGCAACTGCTCTGTGCTGTACGATCAGGAGAAGAACCGGGTGAAGTGGATCGTGGACACCGCCAAGGCGAGAAGCGCCAAGGGTGTTCTGGTGGTGCTGACCAAGTTCTGCGACCCGGAGGAGTTCGACTATGTGATGATCAAGAAGGCCTGCGAGGCCGCCGACCTGCCCCTGACGCTGGTGGAGGTGGACCGTCAGATGGTCCGCTTCGAGCAGGTACGCACCAACTTGGAGACCTTCCGCGACCTGCTGAAAATGTAAGCAACACACCATTTATTAACATACATGGAGGAACGATATGAGTGAAGTAAAGCGTCCCCTCGAGGGCGTAAAGGTGCTGGAGCTGGCCACCTTTATCGCCGCCCCCTGCTGCGCCCGCTTTCTGGCGGATCTGGGCGCCGAGGTCATCAAGGTCGAGGCCCCCGCCGGCGACCCCCTGCGCTATACCGCCGTCAACGAGGGCCGTCCCCAGGACCAGAAGGAGAACACCTCCTATGATCTGGAGAACGCCGGCAAGACCTGCGTCTGCCTGAACACCAAGACCCCCGCCGGCCGTGAGGCGCTGGAGAAGCTCATCGCCGAGGCGGACATCTTCATCACCAACTGGCGGCAGAACCCTCTGAAGAAGGCCGGCCTGGACTATGAGACGCTCCACGCCAAGTACCCCAGGCTGGTGTATGGCTTCGTGTCCGGCTACGGCGAGAAGGGCCCCGACAAGGACCTGCCCGGCTTCGACTTCACCGCCTTCTTTGCCCGCGGCGGCATCCTGGGCACCCTGTTCGATAAGGACGCCCTGCCCATGCTGACTATCGCCGGCTTCGGCGACCATCAGGTGGGTATGTACCTGGCCTCCGGCGTGCTGGCGGCCCTGTACCGCGCCCGCGAGACGGGCATCGGCGACCGCGTGGTGGTCTCCCTGTTCCACAGCGCCATCTGGGATGTCTCCCTGCTGCTGCAGGCCAGCCAGTACGGCGACCCCACCACCCAGTACCCCCTGTCCCGCCGCACCCTGCCCAATCCTCTGGTGGTGGCCCACAAGACCAAGGACAACAAGTGGCTCCAGATCGCCATGCCCCAGTACAACCGCCACTATCCCATCTTTATGAACGCCATCGGCCATCCCGAGCTGGCCGAGGATCCCCGCTACTATCCCCAGACCAACCTACAGGCCAACATCGAGGAGTTCTACGACTTCCTGGTGGCCGAGATGGCCAGCCGCACCCTGGACGAGTGGTGCAAGCTGATGGACGCCAACGATCTGCCCTACGCCGTGGCCCAGACCTGGGACCAGCTGCTGGTGGATAAGCAGGCATGGGCCTCCGGCTGCTTCTACGAGATGGAATATTCCAACGGCAATAAACGCACCATGGTCCGGCCTCCCGTTATCTTCGAGGAGACGGAGCTGCCTCCCTACAACCGCGGTCCGTACCTGGGCGAGCAGACCGAACTGGTGCTGAAGAACCTGGGCTACACCGACGAGCAGGTGGCCGCCATGATCGCCGCCGGCGAGGCGGTGCCCATGGATCCTTCCCTGAAAGACTGACGGCGGCGGCGGGATCTTTTCCGCCAATACTTCGTTGCAGGTACTTGACGTACACAAAGTACGCCTGCGCCCCTGCGCCTCGTCTTGGCGAAAAAATCTTTCCGCCGTTGGAGAAGAAAGATCAACGCAAACTGACCCGGCGACTTGAGGAAAAGCAAACTATAAGGGCGCGGCGCGTTGAGGAGCGCGCCGCCGCCCCCGGAATGTGAAGGAGAAGAATCATGAAGATCGCTGCTTACGAAGTACGTCCCGACGAGAAGCCCGTCATCGAGGGCCTGTGCAAGAAATACGGTATCGAGCTGATCTCCACCCCCGCAAATCTGGATAAGACCACCGCCCATATGGCCGCCGGCTGCGACGGTGTTACCACCCTGGGCCAGAGCGACTATTCCAACGCCGTTCTGGACGAACTGAAGGGCTATGGCGTGCAGGTGCTGGCCAGCCGCTGCGTGGGCTATAACCACATGAACTGCGGCTACGCCCGCTCTCTGGGATTCCGCCTGTGCAACGGCGCTTACGCGCCCAACGGCGTGGCGGAATACACCGTTATGGCCATTCTCATGTGCATCCGCAAGTTCAAGAAGGCCCTGTACAACACCAACGACAACGACTTCACCCTGAAGGGCAAGATGGGCCGCGAGCTGCGTACCATGACCGTGGGCGTCATGGGCACCGGCAAGATCGGCTTCACCGTCATCAAGTGCCTCAGCGGCTTCGGCTGCCGTATCATCGCCAACGATGTCTATGAGAACGACGCCGTCCGTGCGTACGCCGAGTATGTGGACCTGGACACCCTGTACCGTGAGTCCGACATCATCACCATCCACACCCCGCTGCTGCCGGAGACCACCGGCATGATCGACCGGGAGGCCATCGCCAAGATGAAGGACGGCGTGGTGTTCATCGACAACGCCCGGGGCGAGCTGATGGATATCGATGCCGTCACCGAGGCGGTGGAGTCCGGCAAGTTCGGCGCGCTGTTCATGGATGCCTTCCCCGGCGAGACCGGCATCATCCACGTTCCCCACGATGAGGACATCATCCGTACCCCCGGTATGCCCTACTTCAAGCTGAAGTACCTGCGCTCCTTCGTCAACGTGTACCACACGCCCCACATGGCCTTCTTCACCGAGGAGGCCGCGGAGCAGATGGCCGAGTGCGGCGTCAACAGCATCTATGAGATTTTGACAGAGGGTAAGTCCAAGCACGAGATCCCCTGCTGAGCAGAGCAGTGACCCATACTTTAACAGGAGGAAAACTATGATTTTCGACGCAAAGCATGAAATGATCCGCAAGCTGGTCCGCCAGTTTGCCGAGACCGAGCTCACCACCGAGGTCCTTGACAAGGTGGAGGCGACCGGCGAGTTTCCCGAGGAGATCGTGGACAAGATGGCCAAGTGCGGTTTCCTTGGCCTGAAGATCCCCCGCGAGTACGGCGGTGCCGGTGCCGATACCCTGGCCTATGTCATCATGATCGAGGAGATCGCCCGTGTCTCTGCTGTGGCCAGCCTGTACGCCAATACCCCCAACTCTTTGGGCGGCGGCCCCCTGATGCAGGCGGGCACCCCCGAGCAGCTGGAGAAGTATCTCCGTCCCTCCGTGGAGAACAAGGTGAAGATCGTCTTCGGCCTCACCGAGCCGGGCGCCGGCTCCGACGCCAGCAGCATGGTCACCACCGCCGTGAAGGATGGCGACGACTACATCCTCAACGGCCGTAAGTGCTTTATCTCCGGTGCACCCCTGGCCGACTACTGCATCGTCTACGCCAAGACCGACATGAGCCGCGGCAATAAGGGTATCTCCGCCTTTATCGTGGACATGAAGGCGCCCGGCGTCTCCTGCGGCAAGCACGAGGCCAAGATGGGTCTGGTGGGCTACGCCACCTCCGACGTGGTGCTGGAGGATGTCCGCGTCCACAAGAGCGATATGCTGGGCAAGGAGAACATGGGCTTTATCAACGCCATGAAGACCCTGGACGGCGGCCGTCTGGGTGTGTCCGCCCAGTCCATCGGTCTGGCCCAGGGCTGCCTGGACGAGGCTATCAAATACTCCAAGGAGCGCGTCCAGTTCGGCAAGCCCATCTGCAAGAACCAGGCCATCGCCTTCATGCTGGCGGATATGGCAACCAAGCTGACCGCCGCCAAGGAACTGGTCTATATGGCCGCCCAGATGAAGGACAGAAACGACCCCAACGCCTCCATGTACTGCTCCATGGCCAAGTACTTCGCCTCCGAGACGTGCAACGAGATCGCCGCCAAGGCGGTGCAGATCCACGGCGGCTACGGGTACATCAAGGAGTACCCTGTCGAGCGCAAATACCGCGACTGCCGCGTGTTCACCATCTACGAGGGGACCTCTCAGGTCCAGCAGATGGTCATCTCCGGCAATTTGCTGAAGTAATGCGGAAAGGAGCAAGAATAGAATGAAGCTTATCGTTTGTGTCAAGCAGGTGCCCGACACCTCCGGCAAGGTGGCCGTCAACGCCGACGGCACGCTGGACCGCGCCTCCATGCAGACCATCATCAACCCCGACGATATGAACGCCGTCGAGGCCGCCCTGGCCCTGAAGGACCAGCTGGGCTGCCCCGTTATCGCCGTGTCCATGGGTCCCCCTCCCGCCGCCGGTATGCTGCTGGAGCTGAAGGCCATGGGCGTGGACAAGGCCGTGCTGGTGTCCGCCCGTGAGTTCGGCGGCTCCGATACCTTCGCCACCTCCCAGATTTTGGCCGCCGCCATCAAGAACCTGGGCGTGGACAAGGACGACATCATCTTCTGCGGCCGTCAGGCCATCGACGGCGACACCGCCCAGGTGGGCCCCCAGATCGCCGAAAAGCTGGAGATCCCCCAGGTGTCCTATGTGGCCGACATCGAGAAGGACGGCGATACCCTCACCGTTCGCCGTATGCTGGAGGACGGCTATATGACCGTGCAGGTCCAGACCCCCTGCCTGCTCACCTGCATCAAGGAGCTGAACACCCCCCGCTACATGACTATCCGGGGCATCCTGGACTGCGACGCCGAGCCCGTCACCGTGCTGGATTACAACGCGCTGAAGGACGATCCCCTCATCGAGGTGGACACCATCGGTCTGAAGGGCTCTCCCACCAATATCTACAAGAGCTTTACGCCTCCCCGCAAGGGCAGCGGCATGATGCTGGAGGGCAGCGGCAGGAAGACCGTGGAGCAGCTGTTCGGCATCCTGTCCGCCAAGCACATCATCTGAGAAGGGAGAAACGATATGTCTACTTTTATGAATACCGATCCCAAGGCCTTCTCCGGCGTGTGGGTCTTTTGCGAGCAGCGGCAGGGCAAGATGATGCCCACCACCTTTGAGCTGATTTCCGAGGGGCGCAAGCTGGCCGACGAGCTGGGTGTCCAGCTCAGCGGTATCCTGCTGGGCGACAGCGTGGACAACATCGCCGCGGAGCTGGGCGGCTACGGCGCGGATAAGGTCTACGTCTACAACAGCCCTCTGCTGAAGGACTACACCACCGACGCCTACACCAAGATCATCACCGACGCGGTGCATGAGTTCAAGCCCGAGATCATGCTGTTCGGCGCCAGCCATATCGGCCGCGACCTGGCGCCCCGCTGCGCCGCCCGTCTCCACACCGGCCTGTGCGCCGACTGCACCCATCTGGACGTGGACCTGAACGGCTACATCAACTTCCTCCGCACCGGCTCTTCCCTGGACGTGGACGCCATGAACTTCGAGACGAAGCTCTTTGACGTCAACACCAACCTGAAGATGACCCGTCCCGCCTTCGGCGGCCACCTGATGGCCACCATCGTCTGCCCACGCTTCCGCCCTGCCATGGCCACCGTGCGCCCCGGCGTGATGAAGAAGCGCGAGTTTGACGAGAACGGCGCGAGCAAGGTGGAGCTCATCCACCCCGCCTTTACCCTCACCGAGGCCGACATCCACACCAAGGTGCTGGAGATCGTCAAGGCCGCCCGCGCCATGGTGGACCTGACCGGCGCTGAGGTAGTGGTCTCCGTGGGCCGCGGCATCGCCAAGGACGTGGAGAAGGGCATCGCCCTGGCCGAGGAGCTGGCCGCCCTCATGGGCGGCGTGGTGGGCGCGTCCCGCGCCGTGGTGGACGCCGGCTGGATGACCGCCGACCATCAGGTGGGACAGACCGGCAAGACCGTCCATCCCCGCATCTATGTGGCGCTGGGCATCTCCGGTGCCATCCAGCACAAGGCCGGCATGCAGGACTCCGAGTGCATCATCGCCGTCAACAAGAGCGACGTGGCCCCCATCTTCGAGGTGGCGGATTACGGCATCTGCGGCGACCTGTTCAAGGTGGTCCCCATGATGATCGAGGAAATGAAAGCCCTGAAGAAGTAATATCCCCCTCCCCACAGCGGGAAAGCCCGAAGGCGCCGTCCTCCGGGCTTTCCTGCATCCTGCCCTTGCTATTTTCCCCGGGATGCGCTATACTGTCCGGGTATTTTCTGTGAAAGGAGGCCCTTCCATGCCGGAAGCCGTACATATCCCCTGGCAGCCCATCGGCGGCGGGCGGGCCAGCGAGGCCATCTATGACCAGCTGCGGGAGCTTATCACCTCCGGAGTGCTGAAGCCCGGCGACCGCCTGCCCTCCGAGCGTGCCATGATGGAGCAGCTCCACCGCTCCCGCCCCACCATCCGCGAGGCCCTGCGTATGCTGGAGCAGGGCGGCTATGTGGCCTCCACCCACGGCGCCAGCGGCGCCGTGGTGCAGGAGCTGACCATCGACGGCGTGGAGCAGCCGCTGTCGGCCATGCTCCAGCTGAACCAGATCTCTCTGGAGGAGCTGGGCGAGTATCGCGCCGTCAACGACGGCACCATCGCCGGCTGGGCGGCCCGGCGCCGCACCGACGAGGATCTGGCGGCGCTGGACAGCTGTCTCACGGCGGCGGAGCAGGGCCTGGGCGATTACCGCCGCTTCGCCGAGCTGGACGTCCGTTTCCACAGTCTGCTCTCCCGCGCCACCGGCAACCAGGTGGCCATGATCGTCACCGATGTCCTGGGCCAGGTGGAGCAGCATACCCTGTTGAAAAAGATGGAGACGCTGAACGACAGCGCGTGTCTGGCCCTGGAACGCCGTATTCTGGCGCGCCACCGGGAGATACTGAGCGCTATCCACCGGCAGGATGACGCCGCCGCCAAACAGGCCATGCGTGAGCACACCCGCGCCGCCGCCACTGATCTGAAGGTCTGACCCCCAAAGCCTTACCCCTGGGGGTGGTTTCAAAAGGAGGGGGCCGGAGCCCCCTCCTTTGTCGTTTCAAGGGGATAGGATCCTTAAGGAAAGGGGGAAATTCGAAATCCCCCTTTCCTTAAGTGGCGTTCTTTGGCTGCTTTCTTTCGACACGAAAAGAAAGCAGCTCGCGCCCGCAGGCGCGAAATCCTCCCTGCTGCCCCGCAGCGTCAAAAAACGCCCCCGCCCCGCCGCAGGCGGCATTTTCTCCGCCCCAACTTCCATTTCCTGCCAAAATTTCCTGTTTTTATTCCCGGTAACAGAAAAAATGTGTAAAACTTCCATAAATAGGCTGGACAAACGGTGCAGCTGTGCTATAATATGACTATCCGCAGAGGTACCTCTGCATTTGCGTTTTAATAACCATTAAAACGAGCGCACCTGCGGAAATCTACTACCATAAGGGGAATGAACAATGAAAAAAGTATTAGCAACCATTCTGGCCCTGGTCATGGCCATAGGGCTGTGCAGCGTCAGCTGGGCCACAGATCCAGCGGCAACGCCGGTGACCGAAACTACAACAGAACTCGATAGCGGCGCCTATATCGTGAACGGCGAGGTCACCTTAACAGGTGGCGCGTTGACCGTAAAGCCCGGTGCAACGGTGACGTTGGAACTGGCGGCAGGTTCTAAGCTGACAAATAAAGTCGGCAGCCATACCATTATCAACAATGGCACCTTGACTATTACCGGCACCGGCACGGTCGACAATGTGAGCCATGGGTGTGGTGCGTTGGTAAATAAGGTTGGTGCGACGGCAACTCTCAATGGCGGCAAATTCACTCGTAGCGCTGAAAAGGGCACAAAAGACGGCTCTAATGGAAATTCTTGGTATGCCATCAAGAACTATGGCACAATGGAGATAAATAGCGGTGTGACTGTTGAGGCCAATGGCGGCTATTCCAGCTTGATTGCCAATGGCTGGCAAAACGCGACTGACTTGCAGAACAATCCTCAAAGCGGGGGTTCCAATGCGAAATTGACTATTAAAGGTGGTACATTTACTGGCGGCATTAACACAGTTAAGAACGATGACTATGGTGAGTTGCTGTTTGAAGGCGGCGAGTGCCATAACTACACGCAAGCTGCTTTCCAGAACCATAACATCGCGAAAATAACAGGTGGCACTTTCGAAGTGAATGGTGCGACTTACGCTGTGTATAACTGCCCTTGTAATAGGACGGCGGACAAGGGGGAGCTGGATATCAGCGGCGGCGATTTTGTTGGTGAAGTATACAACTACACGGGATATGTGACCGGAGGGGATTCCTACGGCCATATCAAGATCTCTGGCGGCAAGTTTTCTACTAACGTAAAAGCGTATGCTGAGACAGAAAGCACACCTATTGCTTCCCTCAATGGAAGTTATTATGTCGGCAGCGAAAGCATCAATACTGCTATTAACAGTATGTCTTCTGGTGATACGCTGACGGTGGTACAGGGTGCTGTGACCATCAACGGCGCAGAATACCGCGCGGGTGGTAATGCCACCTACACCAAGCCCTCCACCGGCGGCTATTACTACTACCAGCCCACCACCGACACCAAGACCACCGACACCAAGGGCAGCCCCAAGACCTTCGACGCGGGCATTGCTCTGTATGTCGGCATGGCGCTGACCTCCGCCGCCGGCGTGGCGTTTGTGGGCAAAAAGCGCGAGGACTGACACCGTTTTCCGCGGTGTCTTACCCCGGCGCCGTGTGAAATAACAGAAGAGGCACCCCGTCAGGGGTGCCTTTTCTCATGCCTCAAAATAGGCTTCTGCCTGCTGAATATTCCGCTGTATCTCCTGCCGCAGCGCCTCCAGCGTGTCGAACCTCTGCTCGCCCCGCAGCCGGCGGCAGAACTCCACCCGGAGCTCCTGCCCGTACAGGTCGCCCTCGAAGCCCAGCAGATACGTCTCCACGGACACCCGATCGCTGTCGGACACCGTGGGCCGCGTGCCCACGTTGGTCACGCCGGCGCACCGCCGTCCGTCCGGCAGAAATACCTCCGTCACGTACACCCCGTGCGCCGGGGCCAGCACGTGCTCCGGCACCGCCAGGTTTACCGTGGGGATGCCGATGGTCCGCCCGATCCGCTGTCCGTGCTGCACCGTCTGGCTCAGGCAGTGCCGGTGGCCCAGAAAGTCCGCCGCGCGCTCCATGTCGCCCGCCTCCACCAGCGTCCGGATGTACGTGGAGCTGACCGTGATGCCCTCCCGCTGTACCGGCGGGATGATGTCGCACCCGATGCCCATCTCCGCGCACTTCTGCCGCAAAAGCTGCACGTTCCCGGTGTTTTTATGGCCGAACCGGTGGTCGTGCCCGGCCACGAAGTGCACCGCGCCGTATGTCCCGATCAGCATTTCCAGATAGGCCTCCCACGGCATGGTCATCATCTCCCGGTCAAAGGGTGCGAAAATGACCCGCTCGATGCCGTACAGACGCTCCATCAGCCCCTGCCGGTCCCGGTTGGAGTTGATCAGGTACACGGGCTGCCCCGTGACCACCTCCTTCGGCGGCCGGTCAAAGGTGAATGCCGCGGGAACGGCTCCCAGCTCCCGGGCGCGCTCCGCCGTCTTCCGCAGCAGTGCGCCGTGGCCCCGGTGCACGCCGTCGAAGAAGCCCAGGGCGATAACTGTCTTTTCCAAGTTGTTCACGCTCCGAAAAAGTTTTTCTCTGATGTCAGAACACCCGCTTCCCAGCGGCTCAGGCACAGAAACGCCCCATCCGGGCTGTACACCCGGTACAGCCCCGGCTGCAAGCCCTCCGCCGCCAGCGGATTGCCGCACAGGCACCGTCTGTGGTCCCGTTCACCGGCGATGTGATAGGCCGGGTACTGCCGGAACAGCGAGTCGGTAGGGGAGAGCAGGGCCTCGCCCTGCGCCTGTACGTCCTCGATGCTGCGGCTCTCCGCCAGTGTAAACCCGGCGGCCATGGTCCGCCGCAGAGCGCTCATGCATCCGCCGCAGCCCAGCGCCTGCCCGATGTCGTGGCACAGCGCCCGCACATACGTGCCCTTGCTGCACCGTATCCGCAGCCGCCAGTCGCCGTCCTCCGGCTCCAGCAGCGCCAGCTCGTGTATGATCACCCGCCGTGGGGGCCGTTCGATCTCCTGCCCCTTCCGGGCCAGCTGATACAGCTTCTGCCCGTTGATCTTGATAGCCGAGTACATGGGCGGCACCTGGTCGATCTCCCCGGTGAACCGCGCCAGCACGTCCTCCAGCTGCGCCCGCGTCACGGACACAGGGCGCTCCGCCACCACCTCGCCGGTGGTATCCTGGGTGTTGGTCGTCAGCCCCAGCCGCAGCCCCGCGACGTACTCCTTGTCCCCGCCCTCGGCGTAGGACACCGCCCGCGTGGCGTTTCCCACGAACACCGGCAGCACGCCGGTGGCCATGGGGTCCAGCGTTCCGGCGTGGCCCACCTTTTTCGTTTTCAGTATGCCCCGCAGCTTGCCGCACACGTCCATGCTGGTCCATCCCGCGGGCTTGTCGATAATGATGATCCCGTCGGCCATGTTATCCCATGACCTCCGTATAGGCCGCCAGAATGGCCGCCTTCGCCTCGTCCATGGTGCCGTCCACCGTGGCCCCGGCGGCGCCCTTGTGGCCGCCGCCGCCCAGCACGCGGCACACGGCGCTGGCGTCCACCCGCGGTCCCGTCCGCAGGGACAGCTTCACCCGTCCCGGCTTCAGCTCCCGCAGCGTGATGCCGCAGTCGGTGCCCTGCACCAGCGCCGCCAGACTGCTCAGCTCCTCCACGTCGGACTCAGCAGCGCCCAACTCCCGGCACAGCGCCAGAGGGATGGACATCACCACCACCCGGCCGTTGTCATACAGCTCCATGTCCGCCACCATCCGGGCCTCCATGGCCAGCCGCACCGGCGACTTCGTGCGGAACAGTGCCTTGTTCACCGGCCCCACGTCGATGCCCCGCTCCATCAGCGCGGCGGCGATGCGGTGCGTCCGCGCCGTGGTGTTGGCATAGACGAAGCACCCGCAGTCTGTGGAGACCGCCACATACAGCGCCATGGCTATCTCCGGCGTGATGTCCGTCAGCCTGCCCACGATCTCATACACGATCTCGCCGCAGGCGGCGGCCTCCGCGTCCAGGCACGTCCGTTCCGCGAAGAACTCCTGGGATCCGTGGTGGTCGATGGCCAGGCAGATGTCGTTTTTATACGGCACCGCGTTCTCCGGCAGCAGATTGGGCGCGGCGATGTCCACCGACACCACGCGCTGCGGCACAAAGCCCTTCGGTGCCCACAGCCCCTCGGCGTAGGGCGTGTACGTCTCCGTGATCTCCGGGTTTTCCAGCAGATACGCCGTCCGGCCCAGCGCCCGCAGGGCGCGGCACAGTGCGGCGGCGCAGCCCACCGTGTCCCCATCCGGGCGCACATGGGTCAGGATCAGCACGCCGTCCAGCGTCCGCAGAAAGTCCGCCGTCTCCTGCACCGTCAGCCGCGCGCTCATTCCCGGTCCTCCGGTAGCACGATGTCCGCGTTGGCGGGGTTGGCGGGCTTCACATGGTTCAGCAGGTCCAGAATGTGCGCGCCGTGGGCGATGGAGTCGTCCATGAAGAACTGCAGCTCCGGCGTGTAGCGCAGGTCGATGGCCTGGCCCAGCTCGTGCCGCAGATATCCGGCCGCAGACTTCAGCCCCTTCATCAGGCCCTTTTCATCCGCGCAGTTCAGCGCGCTGATATACACCCGCGCGTACCGCAGGTCGCTGGTGGTGTCTACCCGCGTGATGGTCAGCATCCCCTCGGATACCCGCGGGTCCTTTACGGTGCGGAGCAGGGCGCTCAGCTCCTTGCGTATCTCCTCATTGATGCGCCCGATACGGTTTCCTGCCATAGACCGTTCCTCCTCTCAAGAAAAAGAGGGGTGGGCTTTGCCCACCCCTCGGCTGTTGCTTATACCTCGATCTGCTCCATGGTGAAGGCCTCCACGATGTCGCCTTCCTTGATGTCGTTGAATTTCTCGATGCTCAGGCCGCACTCGTAGCCGGCCTGCACCTCCTTCACGGAGTCCTTGAACCGCTGCAGGGAGGCCAGCACGCCCTCGTGGATGACGATGCCGTCGCGGACCAGCCGTACCTGGCAGTCCTTGCGCTGCAGCTTGCCGTCCTGCACGTAGCAGCCGGCAACGGTGCCCACGCCGGACACCTTGTACGTCTGGCGCACCTCGGCGTGGCCCAGCAGCACCTCGCGGAACTTGGGGGCCAGCATACCCTTCATGGCGGCTTCGATCTCGTTGATGGCATCGTAGATCACGCGGTACATCCGCATATCCACGTTGGCCCGGGCGGCACTGTCGCGGGCGGCGGCGTCCGGCCGGACGTTAAAGCCCACGATGATGGCCTGAGAGGTGGACGCCAGCATGACGTCGCTCTCGTTGATGGCGCCCACGCCGCCGTGGATCACGCGGACGCGGACCTCCTCGTTGCTCAGCTTCTCCAGCGAGGACTTCACCGCCTCCACGCTGCCCTGCACGTCCGCCTTGACGATCAGGTTCAGGTTCTTCATCTCACCGGCCTGGATCTGGCTGAACAGATCCTCCAGCGACACCTTGGTCACAGGGGCGTTGGCCTTGGCCTTCTCCTCGGCCTTGCGCTGCTCCACCAGCTCGCGGGCCAGCTTTTCGTCGGCCACGGCGTTGAAGGTAGCGCCGGCGGAGGGTGCCTCGCTCAGACCCGTGATCTCCACAGGCACGCTGGGTCCGGCCTCGGTGATGCGCTGGCCCTTGTCACTGACCATGGCGCGCACGCGGCCCACAGAGGTACCGGCGATGATGATGTCGCCCTGATGGAGGGTGCCGTTCTGTACCAGCAGCGTGGCCACGGGGCCGCGGCCCTTGTCCAGACGGGCCTCGATCACGGTGCCCTGCGCCGCGCGGTTGGGGTTGGCCTTCAGCTCGCCCACCTCGGCGGTCAGCGTCAGCATCTCCAGCAGATTATCCACGCCCATGCCGGTCTTGGCGGAGATGGGGCACACGATGGTGTCGCCGCCCCACTCCTCGCACACCAGGCCGTACTCGGTCAGCTGCTGCTTGATGCGCTCGGGGTTGGCCTCGGGCTTATCCATCTTGTTGATGGCCACGATGATGGGGATCCCGGCGGCCTTGGCGTGGTTGATGGACTCCACGGTCTGGGGCATGATGCCGTCCTCGGCGGCCACCACCAGAATGGCGATATCCGTCACCATGGCGCCGCGGGCGCGCATGGAGGTAAAGGCCTCATGGCCGGGGGTATCCAGAAATGTGATGGGCTTGCCATTGATCTGCACCTGATAGGCGCCGATGTGCTGGGTGATGCCGCCGGCCTCGCCGCTGGCCACATGGGCGTTGCGGATATAGTCCAGCAGGCTGGTCTTGCCGTGGTCCACGTGGCCCATGACCACCACCACGGGTGCCCGGGGCACCAGATCCTCGTCCTTGTCCTGATGGTCGTCGATCAGGCGCTCCTCGATGGTGACGACGACCTCCTTCTCTACCTTGCAGCCCATCTCCTCGGCGATGATGGCGGCGGTGTCGAAGTCGATCATCTGGCTCAGGGAGGCCATCACGCCGTTCTTCATCAGGCACTTGACCACCTCTGCGCCGGTCTTCTTCATCCGGCTGGCCAGCTCGCCCACGCTGATCTCGTCGGGGATCTGCACGGTCACAGGGGTCTTCTTGATGACCTCCAGCCGCAGCTTCCGCAGCCGGTCGGCCTCCTCCTGCTTGCGCTTGTTGCTGGCGAAGTTATTGTCCCGCCGCTGCTTATTGCTGCGGAACTTCTCCTTGCCCTGTGGGGCCTGCTGGTCCCGCTTGCCGCTGCTGCGGGCGTCGGCCATATCCTGCAATTTCTCGTCGTACTTGTCCAGATTGACGTTGGTGGCCTTGCGGGTGTCCACCACCTGCCGCTGGGGCACGCGGGACATGGGCTGTTTGGGCTGCTCCGCCTTGGGCGCGCCGCCCTGCTGGGGCTTGCCGCCCTGGCCCTGACCCTGTGTCGGCGCGGATGCGCTCTGCGCCGGCTTGGCGGCGGGCTTCTCCGCCTTCTTCTCCTCCGGCTTGGCGCCCTCGGCGAAGATCACCGCGATGCTGCTCACCGGGTTGTGCTGGGTCAGATACTCAAAGATCAGGCTCAGCTCCCGGTCCTCCAGCACCTGCATATGATTTTTGGGCGTTTCGGCGTACTTGGTCAGGATCTCCGTGATCTCCTTCGTGGACACGCCGAAGTCCTTGGCCACCTCATGCACTCTGTATTTGTTAGCGATACTACCCAAATAAAGCCACCTCCATCTCAGTTGCTCGCGCCGCGCTCACGGCGCGCTGTGTTCCTGTTATCTGCCGGTCGTTTTCCGGCTTCCCTTGCCTTTCTTTACCGGCCGCGCGTTTTCATACCGTGCGCCGGGGGCCTCCTTCTTCGCCGGCCGTTTATCCCTGGGCGGGCGGCCGCTCCGTTCCTTATAGACCCGGTCGGGGCGTCCCTCCGGATACTCCCGCCGCGGCGGACGCCGGTGTTCCGGCGCGGGGGGCCTGTGCTCCGGTGCCGGAGGCGCCGGAGCCGCGTGGGGCGGCTCCGGCGGCGCGGTGCCTGCCCTGCCGCAGGTTCTTCTCGTGCTGTAATTGCTCTTCCTTCCGTTCCCTTGCCCGCTTGGCCTTCAGGTCCAGCGCCTCCGCCGCCGCGCCGTAGATCGCCGGCTCCACCGTCGCCAGCTTTTTCACCAGCGACTGGGCGAACCCGATATCCGTCACCGCGCACATGGCCACGCTGGTCCGGCCCAGCGCCCGGCCGAAATCCTCCTTGTCCGCCGGGAAGGGCAGGCACAGACAGCTGCCTGCCCGACCGAAGCTGTACGCCCGCCGCACCGAGGATGCCGCCGCGTCCCGCGCCGTAAAGATGACCCTGGCCTTCTTGGCCCGTGCCGCCGCGCCTACGGGCTCCTCGCCCACGGCCACCGCACCGGCGCGCAGCGCCAGACCCAAAGTGGATAACAAATGCTCTGTCACAGTGCCACCATCTGCCCTTCCAGCGCGTCGTACACCTCCGCCGGTATGGCGGTGTCGAAGGCGCGCTCCAGCGCACGGCTTTTCCGTGCTTTTTTCAGGCACTCCGGGTCCGGGCACACGTACGCGCCCCGGCCGGATCTCTTTCCGGTGCTGTCCAGCAGTATCTCCCCCTCCGGGGTCTTCACGATACGCAGCAGCGCCTTTTTGTCTTTCATTTCCCGGCAGCCCACACATTGCCGCTGGGGTATCTTACGGGTCTTCTGCATCGCTGCCGTTCCTTTCCGCAGCCGCCGCTTACTCCGCGTTGGCCGCCTTGATGTCGATCTTATAGCCGGTTAGCCGCGCGGCCAGACGGGCGTTCTGCCCCTCCTTGCCGATGGCCAGACTCAGCTGGTCGGCGGGCACCGTCACGCGGCAGGCCTTGCCCTCGTCGGCCAGCTGCACGCTGACCACATCCGCCGGCGCCAGCGCCGCGGCAATAAATTCCGCCGGGTCCTCGCTGTACTTCACGATGTCGATCTTCTCGCCCCGCAGCTCGTCCACGATGGCGTTCACGCGCTGCCCCCTGGGGCCCACGCACGCGCCGATGGCGTCCACGTTGGGGTCCTCGGACCACACGGCGATCTTCGTGCGGTTGCCCGCCTCCCGGGCGATGGACCGCACCTCCACGGTGCCGTCGTAGATCTCCGGCACCTCCAGCTCAAACAGCCGCTTCACCAGACCGGGATGGGTGCGGGAGATCATCACCTGCGGCCCGCGTGTGCTGCGGCGCACCTCCACCAGATACACCTTCACCATCTGCCCCTCGTGCAGCTCCTCGCCGGGCACCTGCTCGTTCATGGTCAGCACAGCCTCCGTGGCCTCGCTGCCGCTGCCGATCCGCAGGATCACGTTGCCGTTCCGGGGGTCGATGCGGCTGACGGTGCCGGTGAGGATCTCATGCTGCTTGCTGCCCCACTCGTCATAGATCATGCCGTGCTCGGCCTCCCGCAGGCCCTGGATGATGACCTGCTTGCCGTTGCCGGCGGCGATGCGGCCGAATTCCACGGACTCCACCGGGAAGTTCACCATGCCGCCCAGCTCGTTCTTGGCGGAGATGCGCTTGGCCTCCTCCAGCGAGATCTGGCTGGCGGGGTTCTCCACCTCCTCCACGATCTCCTTCTGGACGTACATTTTCAGGTCCTTCTTCTCCTCATCCACGTCCACCACCACATACTCCACGCCCTCGTGGTCGCGCTTATAGGCGGTGGTCAGCGCCTGGATGATCTTGCCCATCATAAAGCTCTGGGGAATGCCCCGTTCCTTTTCCAGCATAGCCAGCGCCGCAAAGATCTCGTCACATTTCATGGTCGTTTCTCCTTCTATCTCAAGTCGTGTTGTCTCAGAATTCCACCCGCAGGCGCACCAGCGCCGTCTCGTTCTTCTCAAAGCGCACCGTCTCGCCGCCCATGTCCAGCAGCACCGCGCCGTTGTCATAGCCAGCCAGGGTCCCGGCGAACTCCTTGCGCCCGTCCTTGGGCTGGTACGTTTTCACCAGCACGGGGCTGCCCATGAACTGCTCAAAATCCCCCGGCCGCTTCAGCTGGCGCTCCAGCCCCGCCGAGCCCACCTCGAACACGTAGCTGCTCTCGATGGGGTCCGCCTCGTCCAGCAGATCGCTGACCGTGCGGCTGATGGCCTCGCAGTCCAGAATGTCCACGCCGCCGTCCTTGTCCAGATACAGCCGCAGGTACCACTGTCCCGCCTCCCGGACGTACTCTACATCCCAGATGCGGCAGCCCTGCGCCTGCACCGCCGGCTCCGCCAGCGCCCATACGACCTCGGTGATCTTTTTCACAGCAAGCCCTCCAACAGAACGTCCCGGTCATCATGGAACGATGACCATTAAAAAAAGCGGACGATCTCGTCCACTCCAGTCAATACCTTAACCTTACGTACACACATAGCATACCATATAAGCACACGAAACGCAAGGGTTTTTCCGCAAAAACACCCGCAAAATAGGTCGAAAAGCTGAAAAGAACGCCCTTAGGACGCTCTTTTCAGCTTCATAACGCCTCTCGACAGCAAAAACGCCGCCAAATTTACCAGTACCACCGTGGCGCCCACCGGCGTGCCCCACAGGTACGACCCGGTCAGTCCCACGCAGAAGCACACCACGCTCAGCCCCGCGGCGCAGATGACCACGCCCCGGAAGCTCCGCAGCAGCGTCATGGCCGTCAGCGCCGGGAAGATGACCAGACTGGAGATCAGCATCGCGCCCATCATCCGCATGCCCAGCACGATGGTCAGGGCCGTCAGCACCGACAGGATGGTGTTGTACAGCCCCACCTTCACCCCGGTGGCCCGGGCGAAGCTCTCGTCGAAGGTGATGGCGAACAGCCGATGGTAAAACAGCACATACAGCACCAGCACCGCCGCGCACAGCCCCGCGCTCAGCGCCACATCCGCCCGGTCCATGGCCAGGATGGAGCCGAACATAAAGCTGTCCACATCCGTGGTCATGCCGGTGGTCAGACTGGTGACCACCACGCCCACGGCCAGCGCCGACGCGCTGACCACCGCGATGGCCGCGTCCGCGCCCATGCGGCTCCGCTCCGTCATCCGCAGCAGCCCCAGCGCCGCCAGCACCACCACCGGGATAGACACCGGCAGCGGCGCCCAGCCGCAGGCCAGCGCGATGCTCAGTGCGCCGAAGGACACATGGCTCAGCCCGTCGCCGATCATGGAGTACCGCTTCAGCACCAGCGGCACACCCAGCAGCGCCGCGCACAGCGCCACCAGGATACCCACCACGAACGCCCGCAGGATGAACGGGTACGTGAACATTTCCAGCAGTAAGCTCATGCCTCGCCACCTCCGAACCGCTTGCCCCAGGGGGACGTTAGATAGTCCGCCGCCGTGCCGAAAAAGTACGTTCCGTGGCCGGCGTGCAGAATATGGTCGGCGTAGCGCAGGGCACTGCGTATATCGTGTGTCACCGCCACGATGGCGATGCCCTCCTGCTTGTTCAGGTATTCCAGCGTGCGGTACAGCTCCTGGGCCGCCGCTGGGTCCAGCCCCGTCACCGGCTCGTCCAGGATCAGCAGCTCACCGGCGGCGCACAGGGCACGCGCCAGCAGCACCCGCTGCTGCTGCCCGCCGGACAGCTCCCGGTAGCACCGGTCCTTCAGCTCCAGCACGCCCAGCTTGCCCATGTGCATCAGCGCGGTGGACTTCTCCTTCGGCGTGTAGAAAAACCGCATGCCCCGGCTGCTGAGAAAGCCGCTGCGTACCACCTCCGTCACCGTGGCGGGAAAGTCCTTCTGCGCCTTTGTCTGCTGGGGCAGATAGCCGATGGCGCCGGAGCGCAGGGAGGGCGAACGTACGATCTCGCCCGCCATGGGGTGCAGCAGCCCCAGCAGGCTCTTCACCAGTGTGGATTTGCCGCTGCCGTTCTCGCCCACGATGCACACATAGTCGCCGCTGTGCACCTGAAAGCTCAGGTGCTCCCACACCGGCTTGCCCTCATAGCCCAGCGCCGCGTCCCGGCAGTCCAGCAATATGCGTTTCTCCTGTTCCATCAGGACAGTCCCTCCTTCAGTGCCGCCGCGTTGGCGGTCATCAGACTGATATAGGTGGCTCCGCCGTCGAATTCCGCCCGGCTCACCGTCTGGCAGGAGTGGAATGTCCGCACCTGCGCCCCGGTGGTCTCGGCGATGGCCTGCGCCACCTTCCGGCTGCTCAGCTCGATGGTGTATACCACCGGTATCTCCTGCTCCTCCACCACGTCGATCAGATATTTCAGCGTGGCGAGGGACGGCTCCGTGTCTCCCGCGCAGCCGTGGAACGCCGCCCGGTAATCCAGATCATATTCCCTGCAGAAATACAGCAGCGGGAACCGGTCGCCGAACACCAGCAGCCGCCGTGCCGCATGGTCCGTGATGTCCCGGAATGTCTCGTCCAGCGCCTGCAATTCGTCCAGATAGTCCGCCAGCCGAGCCCGATAGCCGTCGGCATTGTCCGGATCGGCCTCACACAGCGTATCGCAGATGGCCCGGCACAGGGCCATGGCGTTCACCGGCGATGTCCAGATGTGCTCGTCGTACTCTATTTCCTCTTCGTGGCCATCGTGCAGATGCCCGTCATGCGCCTCATGGTCATCGTGCTCGCCATGTTCGTCATGTGCGTGGTCATGGCTGCCCTGCATCCCCTCGGCGTACTCCTCCCGGTATGTCTCCACGCAGTCCATCATAGCCAGCCGGTAGGGGATAGCCTCGCCTGCCGCATCCAGAATGTCCTCCACCCACAGCTCGCTTTCCCCGCCGTTGTAGATGAACACCTCCGCCTCGCTGACGGCGATCACGTCCAGCGGCGTGGGCTCAAAGCTGTGTGTCTCCCGTCCGGCGGGCACCAGCAGCTGTACGTCCACCGCGTCCCCGCCGATCTGCCGCACAAAGTCGTAGTAGGGGAACAGCGTGCACACCACGTTCAGTTTCCCGCTTTGCGGACGGTCCTGCCGCCCGCAGCCCGCCAGCGTCAGCGCCAATACCGCCGCCAGCACCGCTGCGCCTGCTCGTCTCACGTGTCCCGCCTCCTTTGCGTGTCTTGTCTCATAAAATCACAGTATACCACACAATTCGCAAAAAGGGAAGTGCCCGCCTTTTGCGTCCGGACACCGTCTCCCTGCGTATAATTAACGCACTCTTAACACGACGATGAAAAAGTTTCCTGATATGAAAGTGAAGATATTTGCGCCGGAAAACATGGGAAACATCTGCGCTTTGTGTGTATTTGAACGCGGAACAGTTGAAAAACACCACAAAAAACAATATTGTTAATGCTAAGATAATGTTAAAATAGTAAAAATACGTGTTAAAATTTCATTAAAATTGCTAATCGAACCATTCGACGATTTCCTGTATACTTTTTCCATAGTCCGCAGCGTTTTTCTGCGGACGTGTTTTCAGTTGTTCCCGAGACCGCCATCCGGTCAACCTCTCTCCTGACAGATCGAAAAGACCGCCGTCCGGCGGTCTTTTTTGTTCCCTCTCCCGCCTGTTAATAAACCTACAATCGGTTTCCTCAAAAGAAAATCATTCGCCGTCCGTTGCAAAAATCCCGGAACCCCGCCAAAAACTGAATGGTTCAATGTAAAAAAGAAGCAAAAACCATATAAAATATGCGGAAAAATCCGTTCACAGAATGTTAAAAATGTACAATATGGCGCTCAATTTTTATAAAAACTGCTAATTGCGGGCGGAAAGAGTTTCCTGTATACTTTTTTCAGGTAGCCTTGAAGGGATTTTATCCCGTGAGGAAATACCTGCGGGGCATGGCGGTGCCCCGTGCCGTTTCCTGTCAATAGACGGGCGCGGCAAAATTTATCAGCTCCTGTGTCGACGTAGGAGCAAAAATCTGTTAAGGAGAGAAAACAATGGAAGAAAGAAAAGGCTTTGGATCCAATTTCGGATTCCTGATGGCCGCGGTCGGCTCTGCAGTCGGCCTGGGCAACATCTGGGGCTTCCCCAATAAGATGGGTGCCTCCGGCGGCTTCACGTTCCTCATCATCTATCTGATCCTGGCGGTCCTGTGCGGCTTCATCGTCATGGTGGGCGAGCTGGCCATCGGCCGCAAGACCGGTCACGGCGCCGTGGGCGCGTACAAGGCTCTGTCCAAGAAGTTCAAGTGGATGGGCTGGCTGGGCATCCTGTCCGCCTTCTTCATCCTGTTCTTCTACTGCGCACTGGGCGGCTACTGCATCAAGTACACCGTTCTGAACATCGGCGATCTGTTCGGTGCCGGCTTCGGCTCCAATGGCCTGTCCGGCGGCGAAATTTTCGGCAACTTCCTGGGCAGTCCCGCTGAGGGTATTATCTACGGCCTTATTTTCGTGGCGCTGACCATGCTCATCGTTATGGGTGGCATCGGCGGCGGCATCGAGAAGGTCTGCTCCGTGGGTATGCCCGCCCTGTTCGTGGCCCTGCTGATCTGCATCATCCGCGCCTGCACCCTGGAGGGTACCGACGTGGCCGTGCAGATCCTGCAGGCGGACGGTTCTCTCGTGGAGGGCGTTGTTAACGGCAGTGCTCTGGACGGTCTGAAGTACATGTTCTCCCCCGGCTGGGCGGCCAATGTCGGCTATTATGTGCCCGCCAAGGCGGTTGTTGATGGCGCGGAGGTTTCCTCCATCATGGTCAATGGCGTGGCACAGGCCATCGTCGCCTACAAGTCCGGCGCTCCCAGCATCTTTAACGTTGTTTCCACCGCTGGTGGCCAGATGTTCTTCTCCCTGTCCCTGGGCATGGGCGCCATGATCACCTACGGCTCCTACCTGCATAAGAAGGAGAACCTGCAGAAGAACGCCCTGCTGATCATCATCATGGATACCATGGTGGCCCTGATGGCCGGTCTGTGCGTCATGCCTGCCCGCTTCGCCCTGGATCCCGCCGGCAACATCGGCGGCCCCAAGCTGCTGTTTATCACCATGCAGAACGTGTTCCACTCCATGGGCACACTGGGCCCCATCTTCGGCATCCTGTTCTATCTGCTGGTGGTGTTTGCCGCCATCTCCTCCTCCATCTCCCTGCTGGAGGTCATCGTGGCCCACTTCGTGGATAAGGCCCGTATCGAGGGCAAGGGCGACAAGCGTAAGCCCTACACCCTCATCGCCGCCGCCTGTGTGTGCCTGGGCTGCATCCTGGTCTGCGCCGACTGCCTGGGTTCCAGCGGTATCGCACCGGCCAATATACTGAATATAGCGGAACCCAAGAACTGGGCGGCTGACTGGCTGGACTTCTGGGATGCGCTGTCCGAGGGCGTTATGATGCCGCTGGGCGCGCTGCTGATGTCTCTGATGATCGGCTGGGAGATCGGCCCCGAGTTCGTCAAGGAAGAGACGGAGCAGTCCGGTCATGCCATGGGCAGCTACGGCTTCTTCAAGGTCTGCGTCAAGTTCATCACCCCGCTGTGCATGGTCCTCATCCTGTACGGCCAGATCAAGGATTTCTTCTTCTAAGTAAATGCAGAACGCCGGAGCATTGCTCCGGCGTTCTTTCTGCCATAAAAAGGCCGGGCGCTGAAAGCGCCCGGCCTTTTGCTTACTTAAGCGTAATGCTGTTTTGCAGTACGGCAACGCTGTACAGCAGCAGTACATCCGCCCCCTCCGGGAATTCCGTCACCCGTGCCAGCGCGTCTGTGGCCATATACCGGATATCGACCACATAGACGGTGCGGTAGCTGCCCGCCAGCAGCGGCACAAGGCTGCTGCCGAAGGAATCCCGGAACACGATCAGCGTCCGGTCATTGTTAGCCGCCGGGTTTTCGATCCGCAGCAGCGCCTTCGGCCCACCCAGAAACAGGTCGTAGGGCGCCTTCTCCGCTGCCGTCAGATCATACACGCCGCCGGTGCTGTCCGTCTCATAGTCGTACACCGTGCAGCCATCCAGCAGGGGAGAGGTGATATAGGACAGGACGTCCGCCGTCAGCGGCTCCGCCGTCTTGCCCCAGTAGCTGCCGTGAAATTCGCCCGCCAGCGCGCACAGCGTCTCCTCCGTCGTGTCCGGCACAGGCGCGCCCATGGCCTCCGATATGGCCTGCGCCACGGCGGAAAGACGCTCCTGCCGCCAGTGGGGATCGGTACGGTAATAGTCCTCCAGCGCCAGCAGCGGCGCGATGTCGATGATCTCCACCGGCAGCCGCTGCGCCAGATAGTCCGCCGTCTCCTGGGCCCCGGCGGGCGTGTAGCCCTCCGGCGTCTCCATAAAAGCGGCCTTATCTGGGATCACGCTCATATATACGTGTTTCGACCCGGGGAAATATGCCTCCAGCAGGTGTGAAAACCGCTTCACTGCGAAGTCCAGTGATTTCTCGCTCCACGGTGCGTCAGCGGCAGCGGCATAGCCACGGTACACATATACCTCCGGCAGCGTATCCTCCTGCGCCCGCCGGGTGGGAATGGCGGCAGCAGCTATGACCATAGCCGCTGCCGCCAGCAGAAATACGCCTCGCTCTATCCAGCGCTTCACAGGATGGCCTCGTCGTAGACGGGCTGCACGCCGAAGATGCCGTTCAGGTGGGACATAAAGGTGTTCACAAGATCCTCGGCACCGAACACGGACACCACATACTCGCCCACCACGGCCACGGCAACCTTATCGGGGAAGCCGCACATCCACTGCCGCTGCTGGATGTTGTCCCGCAGGGCGGTGGCCAGCGCATCGGCATCATCGGTGCAGTGGTACGCCGCGGCGGTAAAGGTGTTCTGGTTCATCATATGGACCAGCGACGCGGCCTGATCCACCTTGGCCGTCTCCGGCAGGCCGAGGGCGCTGTCCACAGCGGCACGGTCGGTCAGGTCATAGACGCCGGGGGCGTCCTCCTTGCTGTTCGCCTCGGAGTAGTCGCCGCCGGAGGCGGGGAACTTCTCATCATCGGTGTAGGTGCTCCACACCTTCTCCAGCAGGTCAAGGGCGCTGGCAGGGGTGGTGGGCTGATCGCCCTTGCTGTCGTTCTTCGTGCCGCAGGCGGCGAGACTCAGGGTCAGCACGGCGGCGAGCACAAGGGAAATGATTTTTTTCATCGTGTAGTTTCCTCCTGAAATAGGTTTCTGTCCATTGAGACGGAGCGCGGTGCGATTTGGTTCCATGAAAATTCTGCCGCTTTTACAGCCAGCTCTGGTCAAAGCCGTAGGGCAGCAGCTCCTTCAGCGCGAAGCGCTTGCTCTCGCCCTTTCCGTTCAGGCAGATCACCGTCAGGTCGGGTGCGAACTCCATCATCACCTGCCGGCAGGTGCCGCAGGGCACGCAGTAATCCTCGCTGCGCCCGGCGATCACAATGGTGTCGAAGTCCCTGTGTCCCTCACTGACCGCCTTGACCATGGCCGTCCGTTCGGCGCATATCGTGGCGCCGTAGGCGGCGTTCTCCACGTTGCAGCCGGTGAATACTGTGCCGTCCTTGCACAGCAGCGCCGCGCCCACCGGGAAGTGGGAATAGGGTACATAGGAACGCTCCAGCATGGCCACCGCCATATCACAAAGCTGTTTTTCCGTCATGGTGCATCCTCCTTTGATCTTTTCCGGTTTCTTCCTCGTTTATACCTCAGCTCAGCTCCGCCTTACCGGTGTAGAGCTGATAATACTTGCCCTTCTGCGCCAGCAGCTCCTGATGGTCGCCGCGTTCGATGATGCGCCCGTGCTCCAGCACCAGAATGGCCTGACTGTTCCGCACGGTGGACAGCCGGTGTGCGATAACGAACACCGTCCGACCCTCCATCAGCGAGTCCATGCCCTGTTCGATCAGGTTTTCCGTCCGCGTGTCGATGGAGCTGGTGGCCTCGTCCAGTATCAGTACCGGCGGGTCGGACACCGCCGCCCGGGCGATGGCCAGCAGCTGGCGCTCGCCCTGGCTCAGGCTGCCGCCGTCCCCGGTGATCACCGTGTCATACCCCTGGGGCAGGTGGCGGATAAAGCTGTCGGCGTTGGCCAGCTTCGCCGCGGCCCGGACCTCCTCGTCCGTGGCGTCCAGCCGTCCGTAGCGGATGTTGTCCGCGATGGTGCCGGTGAACAGGTGGGTGTCCTGCAATACCATGCCCAGCGAACGGCGCAGGGAGTCCTTCTGGATGTCCCTCACGTCGATGCCGTCATAGGTGATGGTGCCCTCCTGCACATCGTAGAACCGGTTGATGAGGTTGGTGATGGTGGTCTTGCCCGCGCCGGTGGAGCCCACAAAGGCGATCTTCTGCCCCGGCTTGGCGAACAGCGACACGTCGTTCAGCACGGTTTTCTCCCCGTCATAGGAGAAGGTCACATGGTCGAAGCGCACGTCGCCCTTCAGCTCCACCAGCGTGCCGTCGGGCTTTTTCCACGCCCAGCAGCCGGTGCGGTGGTTCGTCTCGGTCAGCGCATCGCCGTGCTTTTCCACCCGGACGATGACGGTCTTGCCCTCATCCACCTCCGGCTCGGCCTCCATCACGGCGAAGATGCGCTCCGCGCCGGCCACGGCCGCCAGCAGCACGTTCACCTGCTGGCTGATCTGCGAGATGGGCTGGCTCACCTGCTTCACATACAGCAGGTACGCGCCCAGGGAGCCCACGTCGAACATTCCGCCGATGGCCAGCAGCCCGCCCACGCAGCAGGTGACGGCGTAGTCGATGCGGGAGAGGTTGGCCATGGCCGGCATCATGGCGCCGGAGTAGGTCTGGGCCGCCGTGGCGGCGTCCCGATAGCTGTCGTTCAGCCCGGAGAACTGCGCGATGGCCTTGCTCTCGTGGTTGAACACCTTGATGACCTTCTGGCCCTCCACCATCTCCTCGATATAGCCGTTCATGGCGCCCAGCGCCTGCTGCTGTGCCTGAAAGCTCACGCGGCTTCTGCCGCCAACGCCCTTGACCACCAGCAGCATCAGCACCAGAAAGGCAAAGGTGATCAGCGTCAGCACCCAGTTCATATACAGCATCATAACAACAATGCCGATAAACGTCAAGGCGCAGGACACCACACTGGCGAAGCTGGAGTTGATCATCTCCGACACGGTGTCCATGTCGTTGGTAAAGCGGCTCATCAGGTCGCCGGACTGGTGGGTGTCGAAGTACCGCAGGGGCAGGTCCTGCAATTTGTCGAACAGATCCTGCCGCATCTGGGCTACCGTCCGCTGGGAGATATGCACCATGATCCGGGCGTAGGCATAGGAGCACAGGCCCGACAGCAGGAACAGCCCCAGCAGCAGCGCCAGCATCTTCAGCAGCCCGGCGAAGTCGCCTACCAGAATATAGTCGTTGATAATAGGCTTGAGCAGATAGCTGCTCATCACCGAGCCCACGGAGCTGATCACCAGGCAGATGAACACCATCACCAACGCCGCCTTGTAGCGCCCGATATAGCGCAGCAGCTTGCTCACCGTGCCTCTGAAGTCCTTGGGACGCTGGAAGCCGTGTCCCTGGGGCCCGTGGCCGCGCGATCCGCCGCGTTTTTGTTCAGCCATCGATGCTCACCCCTTCCTGCTGGGAGCGATAGACCTCCCGATAAATGTCGCTCTGCGCCATCAGCTCCTCATGGGTGCCTATGGCGGAGATGTGCCCATCGTCCATCACCAGTATCAGGTCGGCGTCCATAACGGATGTGATCCGCTGGGCGATGATGAGCTTTGTGGTGCCGGGCAGCGCCGTTTTCAGCGCGCCTCGGATCTTCGCGTCCGTGGCGGTGTCCACCGCGCTGGTGGAGTCGTCCAAAATCAGTATCTTCGGCTTCCGCAGCACCGCCCGGGCGATGCACAGCCGCTGCTTCTGCCCGCCGGAGACGTTGGTGCCGCCCTGTTCGATATAGGTGTCGTATCCGTCCGGCATTTTCTCAATAAACTCGTCGGCGCAGGCCAGGCGGCAGGCCGCCTCGATCTCCTGATCGCTGGCGTTCTCGTCGCCCCAGCGCAGGTTCTCCCGGATGGTGCCGGAGAACAGCGTGTTCTTCTGCAATACCATGGCGCAGCCATCCCGCAGCGCCTCCATGGTGTAGTTCTTCACATTGTGGCCGCCCACATACACCGCGCCGCCGTTCACGTCGTACAGCCGGGGGATCATGCTCACCAGCGTGGTCTTGGCGCTGCCGGTGCCGCCTAAAATGCCCACCGTGGCCCCGCTGGGTACGGTAAAGCTCACGTCCTCCAGATTCCAGGCCTCCGCCGTGTCGTGGTACTTGAAATACACATGGTCGAAGCGGATGGAGCCGTCCTCCACCTTCAGCGCCGGGTCGGCCTGCTCGTCGGTGATGCGGGGTTTCTCCTCCAGCACCTCGGCGATGCGCTTGCCGCAGGCGATGGCCCGGGTCAGCATCATCAGTACCACGGATACCATCATCAGCGACATCAGTATCTCACTCAGATAGGTAAAGAACGCGATCAGATCGCCGGAGAGCAGCGTGCCCTCCCACACGTAGTGGCCGCCGATCCACATGACCGCCGTGATGGTACCGCCCATCAGGATCATCATCACCGGCATGAACAGCACCACAAAGCCGAAGGCGCGCTCGGCCATGCTTCGCAGCTTCTCACTGCGCTGGGTGAACTTCTCCTTTTCCTGCGCCTCACGCACAAAGGATTTCACCACGCGTATGGCGTTCAGGTCCTCCTGCACCACCAGGTTCAGCTGGTCCGTGGCCCCCTGCAAAGAGGTGAAGAACGGCCCTACCCGCTTGATGACGATGACCACCGCGATGATCAGCAGGGGAATGACCACCAGGAACACCTGGCTCAGCCTTGTGCTGATGATCAGGGCCATCACCAGTGCCGTCACCAGCATGGTAGGGGCGCGGACCAGCATACGCATTCCCATGAATGTGGTCATCTGTACCGAGGCCACGTCGTTGGTCAGCCGCGTCACCAGACTGGCGGTGGAGAAACGCTCGATGTTGGCGAAGGAGAAACGCTGTACCTGCTCGTACTCCGCCTTCCGCAGCGCTGCGCCGAAGCCCATGGACGCCTTGGCGGCCAAAGCCGCCGCGCCCACGCCGCAGCCCAGCGCCAGCAGCGCCATAATGACCATTTTCAGCCCCGCCATCAGGATATAGCCTCTGTCTCCGTTGGCGATGCCGATATCCACGATGTCGCTCATCACCTGGGGCAGCGTCAGCTCCAGCACCGCCTCTCCGGCGGAGCAGGCGATGGCGAACAGCATCAGCAGGCGGTAGCCCTTGGTATAGGGCGCCAATTTTTTTATCATGCTTCCTCCTCCTCGTCGGTCAGGTTCCGTCCCGCCCGCAGCAGGAATGCGGTGAACTGCGCCTTTTCCTCCTGCGTGAAGCCGCGCTCCAGCCGTTCGTTCATCTGGTGCAGCACGGTCTGGAAATCGTCATGGAACCGCTGGCCCTCCTCTGTCAGTGCCAGAATGCGGCACCGTCCATCTGTGGCGCTGACGGTGCGGTATACCAGCCCCTTCTCCTCCAGCCGGTCCACGATGCCGTTCACCGTGCTGGGCTTGATCATCAGGTGGCGCTCCAGCGTCTTCTGGTTCACGCTGTCCTCCGCGTCGTGCAGGAACATCAGCGTCCGGCACTGCATGGGCGATACGTCGTAGCGCTTCAGCATCCGCCCCATCAGCTTATGCACCTGGTGATCGCAGTAGCCGAACAGCGCGCCGAAGTGCGCCGGGTGCTCGTCAAAGCAGAATTTCATGGCGGTCCTCCTTCTTTACTTTTAAATTTTTAGCATACAAACTATTAGTGTGCTAAATGGTAGCACCAATATTTTTTGTTGTCAATAGGGAAGAGGGGGCGGCTCTGTAAACGATCTGTGAACGGCGGGCGCGCTTTGTGAATGATTTGTTAATTCTTTATCAAGCCTGTTGACTTCCGCCCCGGATGCGTGTATGATACGCTCATCCGAAAGGATACCCACCCATTGTATTTCTCTCTCCTTTTACCGAAAAAAAGGCGGCGCTTCAGCGCCGTCTTTTTTCGTGTCTGTCGTTTCCGGCGCGGCTGAACTGCGTCTGCGCCGCGCCGCCTGCCCTTCGGCCTCGTTTATATCCAATGTAAGCGATATGAGGGCATGATGAAAGCAAAAGCGAAACAGGCGGCAAAAAACAGTTGCCATCGCGGAAGAATTGTAGTAGAATATATCTCACGAACTTGTCCTCCGCCGTGAGCTGCGGGGCCGGTCTCGCGCAATGGATACCCACGAATCATGTCAGGCGGGGAACCGAGCAGCATTAAGAGGGATCATCCATGTGCCGCGAGGGTGCCGGCCCTGTGGCTCACGGCGGAGGACTCGTTTATTTTGTTTGTCAGCAGGGAGGTGTGCCCATGTACCAGGCGCTGTACCGCAAATACCGGCCCAAGACCTTTTCCGAGGTGGTGGGCCAGCAGCACATCACCGATACGCTCCAGCGCCAGGTGGCCGACGGTCAGGTGGGCCACGCCTACCTGTTCACCGGTACCCGCGGCACCGGCAAGACCACCTGTGCCCGTATTCTGGCCAAGGCCGTCAACTGCCAGCACCCCATTGACGGCGCGCCCTGCAACCAGTGCGCCGCCTGCCGCGGCATTGATGACGGCTCACTACTGGATGTGACGGAGCTGGATGCCGCCTCCAACGGCAGCGTCAACGATGCCCGCAGCCTGCGGGAGGAGGCCGTCTACCCGCCGGCGGTGCTGCAAAAGCGCGTCTACATCATCGATGAGGTGCATATGCTCTCCCGCGACGCCTTCAACGCCCTGCTGAAGATCATGGAGGAGCCGCCCGCCCACCTGCTGTTTATTCTGGCCACCACCGAGATCCAGAAGGTCCCGGCTACCATACTCTCCCGCTGCCAGCGGTTCAATTTCAAGCGCATCCTGCCCCACGATATGGAGCAGCAGCTGCTGAAGGTGGCGAAGGCCGAGTCCATCGACCTGACCCCGGACGGGGCGGACCTGCTGGCCCGCATGGCCAACGGTGCCCTGCGCGACGCACTCAGCCTGCTGGACCAGTGCCGTGCCGCCGGCGCGGTCGTGGACGGCCGCAGCGTGCTGGACACGCTGGGACTGGCCGGCAGTACCCAGACGGTGCAGCTCATGCGCCTGCTTCTGGCGCGTCAGGGGGGCGACGCTTTGGCGCTACTGGACCAGCTGTACCGGGGCGGCAAGGATGTGGGCGCGCTGCTGGGTGAGCTCAGCGACCTGTGCCGGGATATGACCGTTCTGGCCGCCGCGCCGGAGGGCGGCGCCGCCCTGCTGGGCGGCCTGTATGACCGCAAGACCCTCTCTGAACTGACGGCGGAGGTCCCCATGCGCCGCCTGCTCTATATGACCGATACCATCCAGCGCACCGCCGCGGCCCTGCCCCGGAGCATCCGCCAGCGGACGGACGCCGAGCTGTGCCTGCTGCGTCTGTGCGACGAGAGCCTTTCAAACGACACGGAGACTCTGGCGGACCGCGTCTCCGCCCTGGAGGACGCCTTGAAGAAGGGCGTCGTCCCGGCGGAAAGACCCGCCGCCCGTCCGGCGGCTGCGCCGACTCCGCCGCCCCGGCGTGAAGTGTCTCCGATCCCGCAGGAGGCATCTCCCGCACCGGAACCTGCACCGGTCCCCATGGCGCCCGCACCCGCGACGCCTGTGCCGGAGAGCGCCCCGGCGGCGCCCGCCGGCGGTGACAGTCAGGTCTGGGCCGCGCTTATCGAGCACTATAAAGGCCCGCTGACCATCCCCGACCGGGTATGGCTGAACCAGGCGACAGGTACGCTGGAGGGGGATGTGCTCACCGTTTCCTGTGCCAACGATCTGGTGAAGCAGCAGCTCAGCCGCAAGGCCATCGAGGACGTGCTCTGCGGCGTCACCAGCCGCCATGTGGGCCGTCCCGTCCGGGTGCAGTTCACCGTAGGC
>OBAF01000324.1_pt1 | contig 47527 bp, 46 predicted proteins | sample 1517851 | NCBI WGS metagenome assembly OBAF01 (sample SAMN04571706, study PRJEB22368) | human gut metagenome | biome: human gut; material: stool | host: Homo sapiens | place: Luxembourg | collected 2012-10-19 | reverse complement strand
GTAGAAAACTGCGCCACAGCCTTGGCAGGCCATCGCGCAGCGATTTTGTTCAATTACAATTTAGAAAACAAACCATATGGATATGTAGTTTTTGATACTACGTGTGAATCTTTGATATCAGAATACTCATTTGGTAATAATTCAGCAAATCCATATGAGGTGATTTATCAAAGTGAAGCAAATGTATTTAGTGAAAAAGCAAATACCTCTGAAATATATAAAATAGCTCCGTTTGAATATGGTATTGTTGATAATTTGGGAAAGATTAGAACGAATTATGGTGAAACATTAGAAAAAACAGTACTGTCCTTGAATGAGAGTAGGGGAAAAGACCCAGCTACTTGGGATGAGGTTTTGCTAGATATTGATGAAGTTTATGAAAACTACACGCTTGTTTCAACAAATCATCTTCAAGAATTTATTTCCTTTAATGAGCCGTATATAGAAAGTGTAACAGGACATTATGCATGTGCAGTTAGTGCATTATTAGCATGTGGTGCATATTATAATGCTGTTGATTATACAGATATTGCAGGTGATTATATGGATATTTGGGATTCAACAGGAACGACAGTTTCATCGGAGAGTGGAGGAATAACATATGGTTCAACAACTATTGGCAATATTGGACCTGGATTTGTGGACTTTTGTGCTGGAAAGAATGTTTCTGTAACACAAAATACTGACTATAGTCCCAATTATAATTTTTTCACTAATTGCATTGATAGAGGAGATATAGCAGTTGTCCATTGTGGTATAATTAGCAGTGATACTGGAGAACGTGCGGGGCATTCAATGGCAGCAGAGGGATATGCAACTTTGCGAGCATATAATTCTGGAAATACAGTACATACATTGATGGTATTTGATGGATGGGGGGATACAGTACGTTATTTGAATTTTGATTTTGATAGTTGGACAGACATATCGGGGACTACATTTAATGGATAAGAAACGATTGATTTTGTTAATCATACTTTTGCTTGCAATAGTATTAATTGTGCTTGGCGTAAAAGGAAATGTTTTTAAGGAGAATCGTCAAAATATGGAGTTGCGTTCTAGTGGAGATGATAATTCTCATTGGTTTCATTTGAGTGGGGTTGTTGTAGAGAAAACTTTTGATACACTTTTAATAGAACTAAATGAGAAGGAAGAAAGTAGTCTATTTTTTGATACGACAAAAGTTAGTTTAGATTGTACTAAGTGTAAAGGTGATCTAGAACAAGTATCAGAAGGAAATGTTATTAAATTTTATTTTTTTAAGTATAATATTGATGGTGAAACGGTAAAAATTGAAAGAATAGTAAGATAAAAGTATAAGTAAGAGTTCTGCTATCAGAACATTATTATTAGTGAGGTAAAGGAACAAGGCGAAGCCGAGACGCCGTAGGGCAGTCCTTTACGGAACGGACACAGCCAATACCATCATGATACATAAGAGGACTTGAAAGGTCACAAACCTTGCAAGTCCTCTTGTTTATCTTATGGGTTACTTCTGTCGGATTGCATTTTCCGATAGACCGCTTCTTTCGTGGCTTCTCGGAAAAAGCTATCCTGTCTGGTATATGACAGATGTTCATTCTGGATATAAGCGTCTGATTCGCAATCATATTCGTAAGGGATTACCTGTGCTGTTCCCTGTTTTTCATCAATTCCATAGATAATTACTTTGGAATCTCTCAATGCCAGTCCGAGTGTCAGAAAGCCGGAAGTGAAATAATTGTTGTTGTGTGGAGCGGTTATGCTTTTCAGTGCATGAAAGAAGTCTGCTACTTCCTCAGTCTGTCCATTCTCAAAAGCCGGAATGATATGTAAGGTGTTGTTTGCCTTATCTGCATATGCCCGGCAGACCAGAACGGAAGAATCCGCTTTTTGTATGATACCGTCAAAATAATCGCCGGAGTATGCAGTTGGCTGATAGAAAATGGCGGTTTCTTTTGTTGTAAGGTTATGATAAGTCAGAAAGCCGTTTACAAGCCGGACAATCTCGATATCATCCCCGTAGGTAAATCCGTTCTGCTCTAAAAGAGAATAGAAAGTTCTGGTAAATTCTTCCGGCAGTTCAATCCCCAGTTTTTCTGTGATAAGCATATCTACATATTCTTTAAATGAACCATACAGAAGTTCATTCAGCGTCATATTGCCCAACGTGGCAATCTGCTTCAAGCGTTTCTCATTGGGAAGATTCACACCCTTTTCCCAACTGTTTACAGAGCCTTTCGGGGCATTATCTATGATTTCCCCAAACTTCTGCATACTGTAACCGTATTTCTTGCGTATCTGTAAAATTCGTTTTCCTACTGCTTCTTTATTCACAAACATATGCACACCTCGTTTCTGTTTTCATCATAACACAAGATAAGGATAAATGTAAGGGTAAAATTATAATAAGTTATAAAAAGATATAGTTAAGCGTTTGAAATACAAAAATAAAAAGTAAGGGAAAAAGTAAAATAATTGTTGACAAGAAGAAAAAACAGGTCTATGATGAGGTTAAGAGGTAAGGAGAAAAGTAATGAAATAAATATAGACGTGGATATGAAAAGGACTTGTCACACTTACCAGACACTCATTCACCATGATTTCAAAAAAGGAGAAATGTAGCATGCAGATTACATTGACAAAAGAACAGGTCAGAGAAGCGTTCGGGGAACTCCGTTACATGGGAGCAGACTACTGCTACAAGTATGATAAGGAAACCCGGAAGAAAACCGAGGAAGTGGAAGCATTGAAACTTCACCTCGGAAGCATGAAACTTGGAAACAGCGTAGATATCCGTCTGGAAGCAACAGAACTTCCAAAGGTAGAGCCTTACACAGTGGTAGAACTAGAAGAAGCGGTATATGCCCCTTATGTGCAGAGAGGAAACTTCCCGGTATTGGTGGACAGAATCTCCTGCAAGGGTATCCGTGTTGTTACCGGAAAAGGAAACGTGTAGAGACTGTTCCCGGAAATTCTCTGCGGACTGCTCCGTACAGCGTGAAAGGAGCAAAGGGAGTAGAGGAAGTTCCGGGAACGTGGCGAAAGCCACGGCATACTACGAAAGGCAGGGATGATGATAACAGAGGTAATGAAAATTTCAGAACCCCCCTATACTAACAGGGGGGTAACTCGTCAGAAAGAAGATTTGACAGCACTGATTGACTGGTGTCAGATTACTGTCAAAGGTGTAGACGTGTTCATAATCATAGAAGATATCTTGCGGATTCCACTGAGTTTTATGGAACTGCATGGTAAGGAAAAAGGAATTGCTGGACACGAACTGATAGCAAGATTTGACAATATCAAGATTCTGAAACCGACAGGAAATGCACAGTATGAGGGATTTCAGATTCTTATGAGTGGTTCGGGGTGCAGGAATTATGAAAATTTCCTTATGATGAATAAGGAAACATGGTTTGATTTTCTGGAAAGAGTTTGCAGATACCCGGTGAATTTTCCGAGGATAGACTTGGCAATCGACGATACAAAGCCTTATCTGTCTATCCCGGAATTGATTCGTCTGAAAAACGAGGGGCTGATATCTAGTCAGTTGCGTGATACAGCAGAGAATCGTTCTGATAGACTGAAAGAGGATGAAATAGAAGCGCAGGGAAAAACACTATATCTCGGCAGTAAACACAGTGATTTTCGGATTACATTCTATGAAAAGGGATATGAACAGGCAGAAAAGTTCGGAAAAGAACTCAACCCGGACTGGAACAGATATGAACTTCGATTCCGGCACAAAAAAGCGGTCAGATTAGTAGAAGAACTTCTGAAAGACAGGGATGTGGCACGGATTGCGTTGTCTGTATTAAACGAGAAAGTGCGGTTTTTACAGAAGCCGGAAAACAGCACGGTTACAAGAAAACGGCTTTATCCTACTTATCCCCCGTGGGAAGAACTCATGCAGGATGTAGGGAAGATAAAGTTGACCATGAATCCAGAGAAAAAGACACTGGAACGAACATGGCAGTGGCTGAACGTAGCAGTTTCGCCCTCTTTAAAGCTAATGGATAAAATCGGAAAACTGGATAACAGAGATTATATCCGCCAGCTAATAGAACGGGGGCAGATGAACGAAGAACAACAACGCATATATGAGGACTATAAAAAATCTTTCCTTTTGAGGGAAGAAGAAAGGAGAATCTTTGACAGAACATACACAGAACACGATACAGACAAAGAAAGCCCTTACAGTGAATGAAGCGTCAGAGTATACGGGAATTGGAAGAAATAATCTGCGAAAGCTGATTACATGGCAGAAGATTCCGGTCATAAGGATTGGAAATAAGATTCTTATACGCTCTGAGGTTTTAGACCAGTTTTTGAAGAAAAACGAAGGGCATAATCTGAAAAATAAATATGAAGTAATTGCAGTATAAACACAAATAAGCATATAATACTGTCAGACCAGTTCTGATAGTCCTTGCACGGAAAGGAGCGTGCAGATTGGGCAAGGACTTAAAAGGAAATCCATTACCGCCGGGAATTATGCAGAGAAAAAGCGGAATTTACAGAGGGCGGTTTTATTACAAAGGAGAAACGTATACAAAAGATAATGCGGACTTAAAAAAGTTAGTTCAAGAAATGGAAGATTTACGCTATGAAGTCAAGCATGGGTTGAAAGGAAAGGGCGATAATATCACTCTGGATACATGGTTTGATATCTGGCTGAATACCCATAAGAAGCGGACTATCAAGGAGAGTACACAAGTACGTTATGATGATTTTTACAGACGTTACATAAAGAAGCAGATAGGAAAACAACGTGTGGCAGATTTTAATCCGATTATTTTGGAACGTCTGCTTCAGAATATGGCAGATGATGATTACAGCACAAAGACTATACGGGATGTGTATAATATTCTCAATGCTATGTTCAAATATGCAGTGCATAACAGGATTCTTACATTCAACCCATGTGCAGGAGTGGAAGTTCCCAAAACAAAGACAAAACAGATACGGGTACTGACTGTGAAAGAACAACGGGAAGTATTGGAACACGCAAAGGAGAGAATACACGAGAATCTCATACAGGTAGCACTCGGAACGGGAATGCGTGGCGGAGAACTGCTTGGGCTTACATGGGATGATGTAGATTTTCGGAAACGGGAAATTTCTGTAAATAAAACGTTGGTGTATATCAAAGATAAGGAAACAAAGAAGTATGTATTCAAGTACCAGACACCAAAGACAAAGAACAGTATACGGACGATTCCCATGCAGGACAGTGTGTATAAGGCTTTAAAACGTCAGTGGATTCAGTTGAAAGAAATGCAGTTGTCAGCTAGTGAATGGCAACCATTAGAGGGATTTGAAAATCTTGTGTTTGTTGGAAAGAACGGAAAACCGATTACAGAACACACCTTTCAAGTGACGTTAGACTGGATAGAAAAATCTATCAATAAGGAACGAAAAAAGCAGGCAGAGAAAAACAAGACAGTGTTTATACCGATTCCGCATTTTTATCCACATGCACTTCGTCATACTTTTGCAACGCGTTGTTTTGAAGCCGGGATTGACGCAAAGGTAGTACAAGGATTCCTCGGACATTATTCCATAGCAATCACACTGGATTTGTATACGCACGTCACAGATGATAAAGCAAAATCGGAAATGGATAAATTACAGAATTTGTATAAGGAAATCATATAATCAGAACAAGAATAAGAAAGAGAATAGAAAAGGTGCAACATTTCTTTAGAAAATTATTTGACCGAGATTTGACCGAAGCGGATTTTGCAACAAGTACAGAACAGCGAAAACCCGCTAACCACAAGGGCTAACGGGCTTCGTTGTTTTATAGTTATCTAAAGGAAAGAGAGAAAAATAATGGCACAGAATCCAATCGTAACAATCACAATGGAAAACGGCGATGTAATCAAGGCGGAGCTTTATCCGGAAATCGCACCAAACACAGTAAACAACTTTATCAGCTTAATCAATCACAACTTCTATGACGGAGTATGCTTCCACCGTGTAATCAAGGGCTTCATGCTCCAGGGCGGAGATCCTGACGGAAACGGCACAGGCGGCCCAGGCTATGAAATCAAGGGCGAGTTCACACACAACGGCTTCAAAAATGACTTAAAGCACACAGCCGGTGTACTTTCAATGGCACGTACCATGATACCTGATTCAGCAGGCAGCCAGTTCTTCATCATGCATCAGGATGCACCACATCTCGACGGCGAGTATGCGGCATTCGGTAAGGTAATCGAGGGCATGGATGTGGTAAACAAGATCGCAGAGGTGCGCACAGACTACATGGACAAACCACTTGAGGCTCAGGTCATGAAGACAGTTACAGTTGAGACCTTCGGAGTGGACTATCCGGAGCCGGAGACAGTTTAATGATAATAATTATTGATGAGGCAAGCGCAAAACTTGCCTCTTTTTACTATCATGACGAGATATTCAAGCTGCAGTGGAGAAATGTGGTAGGCAAGGCATCTATGTCAGAAGAGCTGCAAGAAAAACTGTATGTTGCGCTACCGGCTGATGAATCAATTAATGACTTCCAAAAAACAACGATACAAGAATATGCAGATAACACCGCGAAAGCTAATACGGGAAATCTAAGAATACCGAAAACTCCCGCCAACTACATCTGGATAGTATCAAACAGGCAGCAGAAGCAAATAGCCGACTCACTCGGAATAGCATCAGTAGGAGAACCGCAGTGCGGCACGCGCTATGCAGTCGAGAGCCTTGCAGAGCTTGATATTGAGTTTCTGGAGCGTGTGCGCAGGCGGTATAATCACATCCCGTGGGACATCGGCGAGACAGACAGGTGTCTGATACGTGAGCTGTCCCTGTCAGACCTTCCTGCACTCTATGAGCTCTATGACAAGCCCGGCATGACAGACTTTGTGGAGCCGCTTTACGACTACGAGACAGAGCTTGAATACCAGAAAGCATATATAGAGAACATGTATGGCTTTTACGAGTATGGCATGTGGCTTGTATTTTCCAAGGAAACAGGTAAGCTGATAGGCAGGGCAGGGCTTGAGCATGATGAACTGGGCTATATGATAGCGCCGGAATTATGGAACCAAGGCTATGCTACGGAGGTGTGCCGCTTCATCATAGACTACGCGCGCGAAAACACAGACTTTGAAGAGCTTTACTGCCGGATAGATGAGAGAAATGAGGCATCGGTGCGCCTTGCCAAAAAGCTTGGATTTACAAATAGCGGGCATATGGATGATGATATAAACGCTTCCATATATAGAAAAAACATAAAAAACAATGAAAAACATTGAAAAATATGCAATTAGGCAATAAAATATAAACATAGTTTAACGATTTGGAGGACGAAAAAATGAAACAATACGCATACGGAGTAGATATAGGTGGAACAACTGTAAAGATGGGCTTTTTCGAGACAACAGGAAAGCTTGTCGATACATGGGAGATTCCTACACGCACAGAGAATTCCGGCGAGCTTATCCTGCCTGATATCGCAGCATCAATCAAGGAGAATAACGAGAAGCATGGTATCGAGATGGGTGACATCGAGGGCGTAGGTATGGGAGTGCCGGGACCTGTAAAGGATGACGGAACAGTATTAAGATGTGTCAACCTCGGCTGGGGCGTGTTCAACGTGGCACAGTCACTCTCAGTACTGTGCGGCGGCATCAAGGTAAAGGCCGGAAACGATGCCAACGTAGCTGCACTCGGTGAGATGTGGCAGGGTGGCGGAAAGGGTCATCAGGATGTAGTCATGATCACACTCGGCACAGGTGTAGGCGGAGGAATCATCCGCGAGGGCAGAATCGTAGCCGGAGTAAACGGAGCAGGCGGAGAGATAGGACATATGCCTATGGTAGATGATGAGTCAGAGTGCTGCGGCTGCGGCAAGAAGGGCTGCTTAGAGCAGTATGCATCAGCAAACGGTCTCGTAAGAGTGGCAGAGAGATACATTGCAGCACACAGGGATGTGGCAACAAAGCTTGATTTAAATGCAGGATTCACAGCCAAGGATGTATGCGATGCGGCAAAGGCAGGAGATGCAGCGGGCATTGCGGCAGTAGAGCAGTCTATGAAGCTTCTCGGCAAGGCAATGGCAGCAGTAGCATGCGTTATGGACCCTGAGGTATTTGTTGTAGGCGGAGGCCTCTCAAAGGCGGGCAGCATCATCATCGATACAGCAGCAAAGTACTATAAAGAGTATGCTTTCCATGCAAGCCGCGAGACAGAGATCAAGCTCGCCACACTCGGCAACTCAGCAGGCATGTATGGCGGAGTAAAGATGGTTATCGGCTAACAACATAAGATTGCAATTTTTAAAGAAATAAAATATAATGGCTACTAAAGATACACTACAATCGAGGTGAGACTATTGGCAGATTACTCAACAGAAGAATTAGAAAAAATAGCGGACAAATTTCGCTCAGATACCAGCGGTATAAGGGGAACAAAGGATTTTACGAGCCCTGAGGAGCTTTATGATGAGCTGAAAAAGGAAATCAAAAAGTATCATCCGTCGGATGACACGAGCCTTGTGGACAAAGCCTACAGGGTAGCTTATGATGCCCATAAGGGGCAGGCGCGTAAGTCAGGAGAGCCTTATATCATACATCCGCTGTGTGTTGCCATAGTACTCGCCGAGCTCGAGCTGGATAAGGAAACAATTGCAGCAGGACTGCTCCATGATGTGCTGGAGGACACCATCATGACCATGGATGAGATGCGTGCGGAGTTTGGAGACGATGTCGCACATCTGGTGGATGGTGTCACGAAGTTAAAGCACCTGCATCTGACAGACAGCACCAAGGATCCGAAGGATAAGAATGCGGACAGGCTTGAGATGCAGGCTGAGAATCTGCGCAAGATGTTTCTCGCCATGGCGAAGGATATCAGGGTCATTCTCATAAAGCTGGCAGACAGACTGCACAATATGCGTACACTCAAGTACCAGTCCAAGGAGGCACAGCAGCGTATCGCCAGAGAGACACAGGATATCTACTGCCCTATCGCACAGCGACTTGGTATCAGCAAGATAAAGATAGAGCTCGAGGATCTTTGTATGAAGTACCTCTATCCGGATGCATATTACGATCTGGTAGAGAAGGTAGCACTAAGAAAGACAGAGCGCGACACCTACATCCAGGGTCTGGTAAACGATGTCAAGAAGTATGTTTCGGATGCCGGCATCAAGGCAGAGATATACGGCAGGGCAAAGCATTTCTTCAGTATATATAAGAAGATGGTCAATCAGGACAAGACTATAGACCAGATATATGACCTCTTTGCCATCAGGATTCTGGTGGATACCATACCGGACTGCTACGCAGTGCTAGGTATCATACATGAGAAGTATAAGCCTATACCGGGCCGTTTCAAGGACTATATTGCCATGCCGAAGCAGAACATGTACCAGTCGCTTCACACGACACTCATAGGCCCGAGCGGACAGCCGTTTGAGATACAGATACGTACCTATGAGATGCATCGTACAGCTGAGTACGGTATCGCAGCGCACTGGAAGTACAAGGAAGCAAACAACGGCAATGCCACTACCACCACTGTCACAGAGGAGGAGAAGCTCAGCTGGCTGCGCCAGATACTCGAGTGGCAGCAGGACATGTCGGATAATAAGGAGTTTATGACTTTATTAAAGAGTGATTTAAATTTATTCTCCGACAATGTATTTGCATTCACACCGTCCGGCGATGTAAAGAACCTGCCAAAGGGCTCCACACCTATAGACTTTGCCTACAGCATACACTCTGCGGTCGGCAACAAGATGGTCGGTGCCAAGGTAAACGGCAAGCTGGTGCCGATAGACTATGTCATCAAAAACGGTGACCAGATAGAGATAATCACCTCACAGAACTCCAAGGGACCAAGCCGTGACTGGCTCAAGGTCGTAAAGAGCACACAGGCCAAGAACAAGATCAACCAGTGGTTCAGAAGTGAGCTCAAGGAGGAGAATATACAGCACGGCAAGGATCTGATAGCAGCCTATGCCAAGGCGAAGGGTATCAACTTTGCTGAAATAAACAAGCCTGAGTATCAGGAGAAAATACGCCGCAAATACGGCTTCCACGACTGGAACTCATGCCTTGCAACCGTCGGCCACGGCGGACTCAAGGAGAGCCAGATAGTCAACAGGATGTACGACGAGTATAAGAAGGATCATGTGGTGCCGGTGACAGATGCAGATGTGCTTGGCAGCATTGCAGAAAAGCAGCAGGCGGCAGCAGGCACACAGCCCGAGCACAAGTCAAAGAGCGGCATTGTGGTACACGGACTCTATGATGTGGCTGTGCACTTCTCGAAGTGTTGCAATCCTGTTCCGGGAGATGAAATCGTGGGTTTTGTCACAAGAGGCCGAGGCATCTCCATCCACAGGACAGACTGTGTGAATATCATCAATCTGTCCAAGATAGAAAAGGACAGGCTCATAGAAGCAGAGTGGCAGGATACAGCCCTCATGGACAACGGTGCCGAGTATCAGGCAGACCTAAAGATATTCTGTCATGACAGGCCGGGACTGCTCGTAGATATCACAAAGATATTTACCGAGAAGGAAATAAATATCAGTGGTATCCAGTCCAAGACCAGCAAGCAGGGCATCGCTACAATCGAGGTATTTTTCAATATCAGAGGCAGGGACCAGATAAAGGTTCTAGTGGAGAAGCTCAGACAGATAGAAAGTGTAATAGACGTAGAGAGGACCACCGGCTAAATCCCGGTGGTTCTTGCGTGAAGCATAACATATAACAGACAAGGAGTACACTCATATGGTAAATATGAAGATAGACCACTTCGTAGTGGGACCGGTGCAGACCAACTGCTACTTTGTCACCAATATAAAGACAAAGGAAATGATAATAATAGACCCGGGCGCGTGTGCGGATCAGCTCGCCAAAAAGGTGGATGAGTCAGGCGCAAAGCCAGTAGCAATACTGCTCACACACGGACACTTTGACCATGCCACGGATGCAAAGCCGCTCGCAGACCGCTACGGCATCAAGATATATATCCATGAGGCAGACAAAGCCACACTCGATGACCCACAGCTCAATGTCAGCTACATGATGGGCCAGTCAAAGACCTTTTATGCGGATGTATTTTTGAAGGATAAGCAGGAAATTGACATCGCAGGCTTTCACATAGTAGTGCTTCACACACCGGGGCATACACCGGGTGGCTGTTGCTATTATTTCCCGTATGAGGACGTGATCTTTACAGGAGACTCACTGTTTTGCGGCTCAATCGGACGTACGGATTTCAAGGGCGGCAGCATGTCAGACCTCGTGCGCACAGTGAAGGAAAAAATAATGACACTGCCTGAGCATACAGAGGTGTACCCGGGCCACAACGACACAACAACCATAGAAAACGAGAGGATGTATAACCCTTACTTATGATAGTAGTAGTATTTAATAAACCGGATTTTGAATATGATGTGCACTCACTGCTTAAGGAGTTCTTCCCTCAGGAGGACGTGCAGATGTACTATAGCTGCTCACCTGATGAGGTGGAGGGGAAAAACCTGGCCTGCACACACCACGAGATGACAGCTGATGGCGTAAAGGAATTTGCGGATGCCTCACAGGTATTTAAGATAGACTATGTGGGCGATGAAATTGCAGTGGAGTGGACGGTGAATAGAGCCGGAAAAAGAATCTGCACAAAAATATCCGTAGACAGTGCAGACCGCAAAGAGACCAAAAACCGCCTCAAGCTCGCCCTCTATTCCATGATAGAAAAGGGCACAGGAAAGAGCCTTCCGTGGGGCACACTCTCAGGCATCAGACCGACCAAGATAGCCATGAAATGCATAGAGGACGGCATGAGCGATAAGGAAACCTACGACTATCTTAAGGAAACCTACCTCGCAAGCGATGAGAAAATCGACCTCTCAATAGGTATAGCAAAGCGCGAGAAGGCACTGCTCGATAGGGTGGACTATGACAACGGCTACAGCCTGTACATAGGCATACCCTTCTGCCCGAGCACCTGTGCATACTGCTCGTTTACCTCATACACGCTGGGTGTGTGGAAAAACCGCGTGGACGATTACCTCGACGCACTCGAGAAGGAGATAGACTACACGGCGCAGAAATTCTACCACAAAAAGCTAAACTCCATCTACATAGGAGGCGGCACACCGACCACCCTAAGCCCTGCCCAGCTTGACAGGCTTATCAGAAAAATCAAATGCAGCTTTGATTTAAAGGACTGCCTGGAATTTACGGTGGAGGCGGGCAGACCGGATTCCATCACGAGAGAAAAGCTCATGGCACTAAAGAAAAACGGCATCAGCCGTATATCAGTAAATCCACAGACCATGAAGCAGCAGACTCTCGATATAATAGGAAGACACCACACGGTAGACGATACGATAAATAGCTTCAAGCTTGCGCGTGAGCTGGGCTTTGACAACATAAACATGGATCTCATCATGGGACTTCCCGAGGAGACACTCGATGATGTAAGGCACACAATGGAGCTGGTGAAGGAGCTGGCGCCTGACAATGTCACCATCCATTCACTCGCAGTAAAGCGAGCTGCAAGACTCACCATCTTCAAGGACCGCTACAGAGATATGCAGATGGTCAACACCCAGGAGCATATGGATCTCTGCGCAGCCTACTGTAAGCAGATGGGGCTTGAGCCATACTACCTCTACAGACAGAAGGGCATGGCAGGTAACATGGAAAACGTAGGCTATGCGGCAAAGGGCAAGGCCGGCGTATATAACATATTGATAATGGAGGAAAAGCAGACCATCGTGGCGTGCGGAGCAGGAGCAAGCACCAAGCGTGTCTGGCCCGTACCGAATCCGGATGGCACACACCGCATTGACAGATGCGAGAATGTCAAGGATGTAGGGCAGTATATCGCAAGGATTGATGAGATGATAGAGAGGAAGCAGAGGCTGTTTGAGGAAAAATAAGCAGTATGATATATAATAATGTATAATATTGGTGCTGTAATACCATAGTGATTAGCGAATGTGTCAAAAATTATAAAGAAAACCTAATATTCATTGACAAAGAATTAAAAATGAGTGAAAATAAATTACTGAAAACCTTGATTAGATACAGAAAAAGATACAAATAACCGAATAAAACAAAACAGGCTAAAATAATTCGAGGGAGGACAAAGGTACCTCCCCCGTAGTAGGTATAGAGGGAAATAAAAGATACCACAAGGAGAATTTGGAAAGAATGTACAGAAAGAAAGGCAGAGGATGGGCAAAGCATATAGATTTTATGCTTTATGTAGCAAGATTAGCGCTCAAGAGCTTCATTTCTTCAATATACTAGTGGGAGATATGAGCCTTGTGGGCACAAGACCACCAACACTCGATGAGTGGGAGAAGTATGAACCACATCACAGAGCCAGAATGTCATTCAGACCGGGACTGACCGGGTTGTGGCAGGTGAGTGGCAGAAGCAATATCACGGACTTTGAGGATTATTTTTAAGACTGTTGTAAGTATTATGCAAAGTGATGGGGCAATATAGAAAACCATCACATTGGGAAATCCTATCCATACGGATGTGTACATAAAAAATCTTGGGATGAAGGAGATCAGAGGACATGAAAGTATGTTTAGTTGGTTCGTCAGGAGGACACCTGACACATTTATATATGTTAAAGCCATTTTGGAAGGACAAAGATCATTTTTGGGTCACTTTTGATAAGGAGGATGCAAGAAGCCGGCTCGAAGGTGAAAAAATGTATCCTTGTTATTATCCGACAAACCGGAGTCTAAAGGCTCTTATTAAGAATACCAAGATTGCATGGAATGTGTTACATAAGGAAAAGCCAGACTTGATTATTTCCTGCGGTGCAGCAGTTGCGGTCCCGTTTTTTTATATTGGTAAAATGATGGGCGCAAAGTTGGTTTACATCGAGGTTTTTGATCGAATTGATAAACCGACAATGACAGGAAAGATGGTTTACCCCATTGTGGACAAGTTTGTTGTGCAGTGGGAAGAGCAGAAAAAGGTTTATCCAAAGGCGGTTAACCTTGGAAGTATATTCTAAGTAGATGACGAGAAAATGATTTTTGTGACGGTAGGAACACATGAGCAGCCATTTAATCGGCTGATTCAGAAAATAGATGAATTAAAGAAAGACGGCATTATAAACGAAGATGTAATTATCCAGACTGGATTTAGTACATACGAGCCGAAATACTGTCAGTGGAGTAAGTTGATTCCATATCAGCAGATGGTGAAAAATGTGGCCGACGCCCGTATTGTAATCACTCACGGTGGTCCGGCAAGTTTTATCATGCCACTACAAATAGGTAAGACTCCTATTGTTGTGCCGCGTCAGCACCAGTTCAACGAGCATGTAAATAATCATCAGGTTGAGTTTGCAAGGAATGTGGCTCAGAGAATGGGAACGATTATTCCAGTGGAGGACATTAATACACTGGGAGATATCATAACGAACTATGATCAGATTGTTGCCGACATGGGACATGGTATGAGTAGTAATAATGCCAAGTTTAATGAGAAACTTGAAAAACTGGTAGACGATTTGTTTGGTGGGGAAAACTGATGAAAGAATTACTAATAATGGCAAAGTCACTAGGTGGCGGCGGATCTGAAGTGGCTTTGATAGAATTAATTAATGCACTTCCCGAAGAACTTTACAATATAACACTTGTATTGCTTGATTCGGACAATGAATATGCTTACCGTCTAAAAAAGAATGTTAATATTGTTCAGTTGACTTTTAATAGTTCTTTTGCAAAATCACTGGTTTCAATGTATGCTTTTCCGGCAAAGGTATTGAAAAAATTATCGGTTAACTCATTTATTGCATATTATGATTTTATTTCGAATTGTGTGACGAACGTTTTTGAAAAGACTTATGACATTGCTATTGACTTCTATGGATATGGTTCATTTGTGACAGCTTTCTTGGCGACGAAAATACAAGCAAAGAAAAAGGCAACATGGCTTCATGATGAAAAACCATACTGGATGAAAAGCGTTCAAAAATACTTATGCGAATATGACAAGATTTATGGCGTGTCCCAGGCAGTTGTTGATGCATTTTGTAGAGAGTATCCGCATTATAAAGATAAGGCTGCCGTATTTTATAATGTAATTGATATTGAAGAAATCAAGCGAAAGTCTGAACAAGATGAGATAATACCGTTCAAGGAAAGCTTTAATATTGTAACTGTTGGTCGATTGACAGAACAGAAAGGCTATGACATTGCTATAAAAGCAGCAAGCATTTTGAAGAAGAGGAAAATCAATTTTGCATGGTATGCTATTGGTGGTGGCAGAGATGAAAAAAAGCTAAAGAAATTAGTAGAGAAGTACTGTCTGGAAAATCAATTTGTGTTTCTTGGTCGTAAAAAAAATCCATACCCATATATGAAGCACTGCGATTTATATGTTCAACCATCTCGCCACGAGGGGTATGTAATTACTTTGGTAGAGGCACGTGCATTATGTTTGCCAATTCTGTCTTCGGACATTCCTTCAGCAAGAGAGCAGATACAAGATGGTATCAATGGATACATTGCTGAACTGAGTGCGGAAGATCTGGCAGATAAAATTGAGTATTTATATAACAATCCTTCTCAAAGGAAAAAGACTGTTGAGTATTTGAAAGAACATCCGATTGATTTCTCTACGGAGTTACTAAAGCTAGAAATTATTTGAAAAGAGATTGTTTATGAGAAAATTTAAAGTAGTAATGATAACTTCATACTTTGATAGAAATGGAGTAACATCCCAAGTAATAAATTATGCTACAAACTTGGACAAAAATAAATTTCAGGTAGCGATTGCCGCTGGAGAGCCTTATGACATCGGCTATGAAAAAGCATGTCAAGAGAATAACATAGAATTGTGTAAGCTGCCACAAAAACAGAAAAATGCATACATGTATTATAAGACTATTTATTCTTTTCTAAAAAAAAAGAAACCAGATATTGTTCATGTACATGGTAGCAGTACATTAATCGCCGTAGAACTTTTTACCGCTATGTTAGCAGGTGTACCTGTACGAATTTCTCATAGCCATAATACAACTTGCTCACATCCGTTGTTACATGAGACGCTAAAACCGTTTTTGAAAGTGGTGTCAAATTGTTATTTAGCATGTGGCGAACTTGCAGGAAAGTGGATGTATGGCAACGGAGCATTTAAGGTTATACCGAATGCCTTTGAGACCGAAGCATTTGCTTTAAATTCAGAGACTAGATTATTAATTAAAAAAAAACTAGAGGTGGGCGATAATTTAGTAATTGGGCATATAGGCAAATTTAACAACCAGAAAAATCAAAATTATTTAATTCGCGCCTTTGAGAAGCTTTCATATGAAGATGATAAAGCAATACTGCTTTTGGTGGGAAATGGGCCAGATTTGGAGGAGATAAGAAATCAGGCACAGCATACAGCATGCGCAGACCGTATTATCTTTTGGGGAGCAACTGAGAATCCGGAATATTTATATTCTGCTATGGATGTTTTTGCTTTACCCTCTAGGTTTGAAGGGTTACCTGTTGTGCTTCTCGAAGCACAAATTTCAGGATTGCCTTGTATCGTGTCGGATAAAGTAACACGAGAGGTGGATTTTGGGGATATTATTTGGAAATCAATAGAGGATGATCCACAAATATGGGCAGATACAATTTTATCAATGGGGCAAAGGACAGAAGTACAGAGAAAGCAATATCGCTTGCAACATGTAAAGCAAATTGCACGTTATGATATTAAAGAATCCGCAAAATTGGTTGAGAATATTTATGAGTGTAAATTACTAAAAAAGAAATAAAAGAAAAATTAAGAAAAAAAATTAACAATTAAGCTACATATAGTTTATGAAAGGGGATTAATATGCCAACATATGAAGGATTAAGGCTGAAAGTATTATGAAAATACTTCACAAGTTTTACATTGGTTTAGTGAGTGCATGGAAGATGTTCTGTGCCAAAGTTTGTGCTCATGGGAAGCTTCAAGTAAAATGGGTCAATTCGATTAGAGGAGCTTTCAAGACTGAAGTTATAGGTAACGGATCTATTACAATTGGACGGTTTTTAATGTCAAGAGGCCCATTGTATCTAAAGTCTGTAAATGATGGAAAACTGACGATTGGCGACGATGTGTTTTTTAATCATAATTGCTCTATAACCTGTGCAGAGAAGGTAACGATTGGAAATCATTGTATGTTCGCCAATAATATTGTTATCATCGACCATGACCATGTGATAGGTGGTAATGGCGTGACAGGTGAACTTACTGCAAGGCCGGTAATTATTGAAGATCACGTTTGGTGTGGAGCCAATGTAACGATAACAAAAGGTGTTCATATTGGATCTGGTGCTGTTATTGGTGCGAATGCTGTAGTAGTAAATGACATTGAAGCCCATGCAATTGTTGCAGGTGTCCCAGCTAAAAGAATTAAATAACATAAAATAGTAGAGGAAATAAAATGATACCCAAAATGATTCATTATTGCTGGTTTGGCGGAAAACCACTACCGAAAGATGTTTTAGATTGTATTAAAACATGGGAAAAATATTGCCCGGATTACGAAATCAAACGATGGGATGAGTCAAATTTTGATGTGAATAGCCATCCGTTTATGAAAGCAGCGTATGAAGCAAAAGCATGGGCGTTTGTTTCGGATTATGCAAGATTGAAAGTGGTATATGATAACGGCGGAATCTATTTAGATACTGATGTTGAACTTCTGAAAAAACCTGATTTTCTGTTAGAAAATCAGTGTTACATAGGGATTCAGCAACCTGAATCCCTATGTACCACTGGACTTGGTTTTGGTGCCCAAAAATCAAGTCCAGTGGTACAAAAGATGATGGAATGCTATGATTCGATTTCTTTTACAGATCAGAAAAAAAGCACATTTGCGTGTCCGTGGCTTAATGATAAGGTGATTCGTTCATTTGGTAAGGTTAGCAATGAAGATATTACCTACCTAAAAGAAGTAACGGTATATCCGCCACGTTTTTTTGATCCGCTTTCGACGGGTAATACAAAGAATTTACTTTGTGATGAAACAGTGTCGATTCATCATTACGCAGCAACATGGGCGGGTAACAAGCAGAGATGGAAGAGAAAGCTGATTCGTTTTTTTGGGGAAGATAGATATTTTAAGTTAAAGAAGTTGTTTCGACGAGTACAGTAGCATTTGGGGGAAACAAGCAAAGGAAACGATGAAATGGAATGGTTGACACTATTTATATATATATTGATTATTTTTTTTAATATTTTTTTTGACAAATTTATTCCATATGCTAACTATACAGATGAGCTGATATGCTTGCTTTTTATGGCTATAGCTATCGTATATATTTGTAAAGATAAAGGGAAAGTGGCTGTTAATAAGGAACAAAAAAATAGCATATTATGCATTCTGTTAGTGCTTTTTATTGGAATTGTGGGAAATGTTATGTATGGATATATGCCATCAGTTTCCGTAATTGGGAGAGATATAATAGGAACGTTTAAGTTCTTTATTATATATTTGGTCGGAAGAAGAATTATTGTAAAAAATAATATTCGATTGAACTCGAAAAAAATAATAAGTACAGCAAAAATTATAATAACTGTTATTTTTGTTTTTGGAATAGTTAATTTGCTTGTAAATACTGGAATAGCAGATGAAGTAAGATATGGCCTTAGAAGTTATAAGTTTATTTATTCTCATTATACGTACCTTGTTTATAATGAAGTGCTCTTATACAGTATTCTAGCAACAGAGGATAAAAGAAATGCAGTGTTTAAGATAATGTCGCTGCTTTCAATTGCGGCAACTTTCCGAACAAAGGGATTTATTACGATTGCATTTATCTTAGCGTATTACCTCTTGAATTTTGCTAAAAAGAAAAGAATATCATTTAAAGATATTTTCAAACCGGTTTATATTGCTCCAATCGGAATTGTATGCTTTTTTATTTCAAAAAGCAAAATTCAGCAATATTTATCATGGGGAGCGAGTCAAAGCATAAGAGTTGGTGTACATAGCGTTGGATTAAAAATCGCAAATGATCATTTCCCTTTTGGAACAGGTTTTGGGACATTTGGAACGAATATCTCTTATAAAAATCAGTCACAACTATATAATATTTATAATTCGTTGAATTATTCTCATCTAATGAATTATGGATATGCTACAATGTCGGACGTGTACTGGCCATCAATTTATGTTCAATTTGGTTATATTGGAATGATTGTTTATGTGATACTGATTATACAAATTTGCAAAGATTTGTTGAATAACGCAATGCTGAATAACAGGTGTAAATTTTCAATATTATTGATTCTATTTTATATGGTTTCTGCAAGCTTGAGTGAAGCTACATTTAGCAATGAATCTGGAGCGTTTTCGGCTGTGGTTATATTAATAATAGTTGCAATATCAAGAAAAAATGCGCTTATAAAGTGTGATTGCAAGGATAACGAGGGGATAAATTGTGGATGATTTAATAAGCGTTATTGTTCCAGTATATAATGTGGAAGATTATTTGGAAAAAAGTTTGTCTTCATTGTTAATTCAAACATACAGAAAGCTTCAAGTTATTATAATTGATGATGGCTCAACAGACAACAGTGGGGAAATATGTGATTATTATGGAGCAAACGATGGGCGGATTGAGGTTTACCATATACAAAATGCGGGGGTTTCCAATGCGCGTAATCAGGGGCTGAACTACGCAAAGGGAAAATACATTTATTTTTTTGATCCGGATGATTCCCTTGAGCCGGATGCGCTTTGGACGCTCTATAAACAAATAAAAAATGGAGCGGATTTAGTAGAGTGTTCATATTTTAAGGACTTCACAAATGTAAAGGAGGAAGTAATTCATCCGGAGAAAAAAATTTCCAGTCAAGAGGCTATCAGAAGTTTATTACTGTGGGATGGATATCTAACATCATTTTGCTGGGATAAACTGTATAATAAAGAAAAAATTGGAGATATAAGGTTTGACTCAAAATTAAAGATTGGCGAAGATAATCTTTTTGTGTTTGAGTATTTGCTCAAGTGCGAAAGTGTTATAGTGCTAGACTGCCCACTGTATAACTATCTGATAAGAGAAAATTCTGCTATTGGAAATGTGTACACAGAAAAAAAGAAAGATTCAGTTCGTGCAGCAGGAACAATATATGAAATATGTAGTAAGCGAAGTATGATGCACTATGAAGCTAAAATTCATGTTGGGTTGGCATCTTTTTTTTCATATGCGAATTTATTGAATACGGTTCCTTATGAGAAAATAAAAGAATTTAAAAGTGATTGCAAATTTTACATTGATTCTATGAAAGTATGTTCTTGTGGGCTTCTTTGGAAATTGGTTGGAATAAAAATGACTATTCTTTATAAAACGGCGCAGTACATTCCGTTTCTGTATAAGGCATCGGGCTTCATACGAAGGAAAAGCCGTTAATAAATCAGTATCATTCTTTTTCGTCAATAAAGCAACTGATAAAAAGGATAATATGTAAAGTATACTGGCTAGCTGTTTAAAAAGAAAATTACATAGCGTAGTTTATTAATGTCGGTTTATGTAAAAATTGTGGAAGGAGTTGAGAAAAAATGAGAAATCAAAGATCTATTGGTGTCAATGCAGGACTCAACATGATTAGAACGGCATGTCAGGTGATTTTTCCATTGATTACTTTTCCGTATGTATCACGAGTCCTTCATGTTGAAAATATAGGAATTTACAATTTTTGTCAGTCGGTTATTTCGTATTTTTCATTGCTGGCGGCTTTAGGAATTAGCACCTATGCTATCAGAGAGGGAGCAAGATATCGAGATAATGAAGAAAAGATGTCATTATTTGCTTCGGAGGTCTTTTCAATTAACTTTATTTCGACAGTTTTTTCGTATCTAATTTTAGGAGTGTGTATCCTTTTAGTTCCAAGATTTAACCAATATAGTTCAATAATGGTAGCGTTAAGCATAAGCATAATGTTTACGCTGATTGGAAGTGAATGGATATTTCAAATTTATGAGGACTATAAATATATCACAATTCGAGGCATTTTGTTTCAGTTTATTTCATTAATACTTATGTTTGTACTCGTTAGGAATAGCAGTGATTTGTTTGCTTATGTATGGATCACAGTTATATCATGCAGCGGCGCAAATATACTTAATGCTGTTTCTAGAAGAAAATATTGTAAGATAAGACTTACCATTAATGCAAAAATTCTAACGCATTTGGCTCCAATATTAGTTCTGTTTGCAACATCAGTAGCGACAACAATATATACGAATGCAGATACTACAATGCTTGGTTTTTTTTCAGGAAATAAATCAGTTGGATTGTATTCTGTTTCCACCAAAATCTACACTATTGTAAAACAAATGCTGGCTGCAATTATTATTGTTTCAATTCCGAGATTATCTGCTTATCTGGGAGAGAAAAAAATAGACTATTTTAATAGAACAGCCAACCAGATTTTGAATGCACTTGTTGTTATTGTCGTTCCGGCAATGGTTGGATTGATTGCATTAAGCAAAAACATAGTTTTTATTATTGCAGGACAAGAATATGTTGATGCAAATATATCGCTTAAGATTCTTTCTGTTGCGTTGCTTTTTAGCATTTTTAGTTGGTTCTATACATCGTGCATTCTAATACCTTATAGGTGCGAAAATAAGGTGTTGATGGCAACGATTGTTGCGGCTCTTGTTAATATAGGATTAAATTTTATCCTTATTCCAACATTCCAGCAGAATGCTGCGGCATTTACTACTGTTATTGCGGAGTTACTGTCAATGGTTATAACATGGTGGTATGGAAGAAAATATTTTAGGGTCAGTTTTCTAAAAAAGGACATTCTCTCAGTTGCTATAGGATGCCTGGCAATATGGACTATATGTTCTATATCAGAAAAATATATTAGTTCAGTACTGATTTCTACAGTTTTTTCAGTGACTGCTTCGGTTGTTATTTATATGATTGTTCTGTTAATAATGAAGAATCAGGCGGTAAAATTAGTTTTAGAGATACTTCATATCAAAAAATAATTTTGTTTTTTTTACACACGAAAATACAGCCGGTGGATGCTTCTAATCACATCATCATGGACTACTCAATCCATGATGCAATCGAGGCTGGTACGGGATGACCTATCACGAAGATGTCGCAGCCGTAAAGGACAGCTTCAAGAAGATGCTGGAGAATGGCGTGTACAAGGCTGATTTATTTGCAGACTTGTGATATACTGGGAGCGGTAGCTCCCTGCGCTGCTCGTAATAATCACACACCTCTTCGTGGTGAGCAGCAGGCAACGATCTTATGGTCGGCTGAGATGTGATAAATATTGAAGGAAAGTGATGTTTATGAAGCAAAGAGTAAAACAACTTGCAATAACTGAGAAATCAGTGAAAAAGAAAAAGATTGTTGCAGTAGTTATTATAATGTTTATTTTTTCGATAATAATTTTGGGGGTAGGAAGTAAATTAGTGTTCCAAAAAATTTGTGAACGAAGAGAAACAGCATGGCCAGATTTGGGAACAGCAGATGATGAGCAATATGAGTGGCTTACCGAAGCATATAAAATAAAGCAAAAAAATAATGAAAAAATTGTTATCTTGGCTTCTGATGGAACAAAGTTGGAAGGTCATTATTATGAGAGAAAGAAGAATGCTCCATTAGTAATCTTCTTTCATGGGTTTAGAAGTCATAGTTACGTGGATGGTGTGCCGATTTATAAAATTGCGCAGAAAGAAAAATGGAATGTTTTACTTGTTAGTATGCGTGCGCATGATGAAAGTGAAGGAAATATTTTCACATTGGGAGTGAAGGAACGTTATGATTGTGTAGATTGGGCTAATTGGGCTGCAAAACATTTTGGAAGAGAAACACCGATATTTCTTATGGGAATTTCAATGGGTGGAGCAGTGGTCACAATGAGTAGTGATTTGGATTTGCCAGATTCTGTTTGTGGAATTATTGAAGATAGTGGATTTACAACATCAACAAAAATGTTAGAGTTAAATTGTAAGAGCTCTTTGCCTAAAGGAATGCCAGTAGAGGTATTCAAAATTTTTGCAGATGTGGGAATAAAGCTTTGGGGAGGATTTAATTTAAAAGAGGCTGATGCTTGTAAGGCGGTATCACAGACAAAAATTCCGATTTTAATTATTCATGGTGATATGGATAACTTGGCACCATTATATATGGCAAAAGAAATTTATAATAGTTGTAAAAGCAGTAAAGAAATTTATATAGTTCATGGTGCAGGACATGCAGAGAATTATAAAAAAGATCCAGAGGGATATGAAAAGATAATAACGACGTTTATTAAAGAAAGAGTGCCATAAACGTAAGCGCTTAATTTTTAGGTATGATAGAAAAATCCCCGACTACTTTTCAGTAGCCGGAGCAAGCACTAAGCGCGTCTGGCCCGTACCGAATCCGGATGGCACACACCGCATCGACAGATGCGAGAATGTCAAGGATGTAGGGCAGTATATCGCAAGGATTGATGAGATGATAGAGAGGAAGCAGAGGCTGTTTGAGGAAAAATAAGCAGAATGACATATAAATAATGTATAATATTGAGCTGATAATACTATACAGATTGGCGAATATGTCAAAAATTGTAAAGAAAACCTAATATTCATTGACAATGAATAAAAAAAAGGTGAAAATAAGTCATTGGAAAACCCAATTAGATACAACAAAAGATACGCTAATCCGAATAAATATACAAAAAACAAAACAGACTAAAAATATTCGGGGGGGGGGGTACAAAGGTACCCCCCTCGGAGTGGGTATAGGGGAAATAAAGATACATAAGGAGAATTTGGAAAGAATGTACAGAAAGAAAGGCAGAGAATGGACAAAGCATATAGACTTTATGTTTATAGATATCGCATGCATTGTTATAGCATTTTTTATTTCATATGTGATACGCTTCGGCTTTAAAAACCCATATGTGGACAAGGACTACCGTATACTGGGTGTAGCATTCATTCTGATAGATTTCTGTGTGGAGATAATGGAAGACTCATTCAAGAATGCCCTAAAACGCGGATATCTGGATGAATTCATATCGACTTGCAAGCACGTAGTGCTTGTATTTATGGTGACAGCGCTATTTCTGTTCACCACACAGATGGCTGATATATACTCGCGATTATCATTTTATATCATGTTTCCAATCTATGTGACAATAACATATGTAGCAAGACTGGCGCTCAAGAGCTTCCTTAAGAAAAATGACTTTGTAGCATCTCAGAAATCACTGTTTGTCATAGCACCTGATGCAATACTTCGTGATACACTGCGCACAGTGGAGAAAAGCTGTATAGGCTATACAAAGATAGTAGCGGCTTCACTGGATACAGATATGAAGGGTAAGACTATATGCGGCATACCGATAGTTGCAAACCACGATGGCATAGTAGACTATGCGTGCGATGAATGGGTGGATGAGGTACTCATTCCGCCTTGCAGCGAGGATGAATATCCTGAAAAAATGGCAGATATATTCCTAGAGATGGGAATTGCAGTACATACAGGAATAGCAAAAAACGGTACAGCCCAGGGGGGCTACAAGCAGATAGAAAAGATAGGCGACTACACAGTAGTTACATCAAGCGAGAACTATGCAAATCCCAGCGAACTTCTGGTAAAGAGGGGCATGGATATAGTAGGAGGACTGGTGGGCTGCCTGTTCACACTTATCATCATGATATTTGTGGGACCGGCGATATACATAGCATCGCCGGGACCGATATTCTTCTCACAGGAGAGAGTCGGCAGAAACGGCAGAAAGTTCAAAATGTATAAATTCCGCAGTATGTATATGGATGCCGAGGAGCGAAAGAAGGAGCTTGCGGCACAGAATAAAGTGGGCGATGGAATGATGTTTAAGATGGACTTCGATCCTAGAATCATAGGCAATAAGGTGCTGCCAAACGGAAAGAAGAAAACCGGAATCGGGCAGTTCATCAGGAAAACAAGCCTGGATGAATTCCCACAATTCTTCAACATACTAGTGGGAGATATGAGTCTGGTAGGCACCAGACCACCGACACTCGATGAGTGGGAGAAGTATGAGCCACACCATAGAGCCAGAATGTCATTCAGACCGGGACTGACCGGACTATGGCAGGTGAGTGGCAGGAGCAATATCACGGACTTTGAGGAAGTGGTGAAGCTGGATACCCAGTATATTAGGGAGTGGAGTGTTAAGGAAGATATGAAGATTCTCTTTAAGACAATTACAGGCGTATTAAAGAGTGATGGAGCAGTTTAAAAGACGTGAACAGACGAAAGAGTAAGCATAAAGAAAAACTTAATATTGCTATGTTTGGACAAAAAAGGATTCCATCAAGAGAAGGCGGAGTTGAAATAGTGGTTGAAGAACTTTGTACAAGGATGTTTGCTTTATAAAAACAAAAGTGAGGAGCGTAGAAGAATATGCATATGGAAGTAGGACGAATGCAGCGGAAAGTACAACATGTATTTCTGGTAGGGGCTAAGAGCTTAGGTGCATACGGTGGCTATGAGACGTTTGTTTATAAGCTCACAGAGTACCACCAGAATAAGAAAAATATCAAATATCATGTAGCGTGTAAGGCTAACGGAGACGGTTGCATGGATGAAACAAAAGTGGATGGTGTGACCAAAATCAATGATCACGAGTTTGAGTTCCATAATGCACATTGCTTCAAAATAGATGTTCCTCAAATTGGTGCAGCACAGGCTATTTATTATGATATTGCTGCTCTAAATTATTGCTGCAAGTACATAAAGGAACATAAACTCAAAAAACCGATTGTTTATATTATGGCTTGTCGCATTGGACCTTTTGCGGCCCATTTTTATAAAGAAATTCACAAACTAGGGGGCACTGTATATTTGAATCCGGATGGACATGAATGGATGAGAGCCAAGTGGTCTGCACCGATTCGAAAATACTGGAAGATCTCTGAGCAGCTGATGGTTAAATATTGTGATCTTGCAATCTGTGACTCTGTGAATATAGAAAAATATATCCATGATTGCTATGACGGTAAGGGCATTAAGGGCAGTAATCCGAAGACCACGTTTATCGCATATGGTGCAGATCTTACACTTAGTAAGTTAGCGGACGATGATAGAAGACTTTTAAATTGGTATGAAGAAAAAGGACTTTCAAAGAAAAATTATTATCTTGTAGTAGGTCGCTTTGTGCCAGAAAATTCATTTGAAATTATGATAAGAGAATTTATGGCTTCTGATTCAAAAAAAGATTTTGCAATTATTACTAATGTAAACGAGAAATTTTTAGATGAATTGGAACGTAAATTGCATTTCAAGCAAGATAAAAGAATTAAATTTGTTGGAACAGTATATGATCAGGAATTATTAAAAAAGATAAGAGAAAATGCATATGCATATTTTCATGGGCATACAGTTGGAGGAACAAATCCAAGCTTAATTGAAGCATTAGGAAGTACTGATTTAAACTTATTGGTTGATGTTGGATTTAATAAAGAAGTTGCCCAAGATTGTGCTTTATACTGGAACCGTGATTTGAATTGTCTTGCGAAACTAATACATCAAGCTGATAATATGACGGAAGATGAAATTGTCATGATTGGAAAAAAGGCGAAGAAAAGAGTGGCAGAAGAGTATACTTGGGAAAAAATATGTAAAATGTATGAAAGCGCTTTTTGCGGAACTAATTGAAGAAAGTTGGATTTATAAATGAAAAAAGCATTAATAGTAACTGCATTTGCTGGATTTATAAAAAGTTTTTTATCTAATGACATAAAAATACTGCAAGAGATGGGCTATGAAGTGCATTGTGCAGCTAATATATTTCATGCAGGAGCGGAAGGCATGAATGACTATTTTGCAAATATGGGTGTGGTTTTTCATCAAATTGATTTTTCGTCAAATAAACCTATTTCTAAGGAAACTATATTATCTTATATAGAAGTGAAAAAAATACTAAAGGAGAATAAGTTTGATGTTATTCATGTGCATACTCCAATTGCTGGAGCAATCACAAGATACGCATGTAGAAATCAAAGAAAAAAAGGAACTAAAGTAATATATACAACACACGGATTCTATTTTCATAAACATTCGAGTAAAAAGACGTGGTTGATATATCATACGATTGAAGATTTTATGTCTAGATATACAGACGCAATGATTACGATAAATCATGAAGATTATAATAATGCGAAATTGATGCATTGTTCTAAGGTGTATTATATTCCTGGAGTTGGCGTTGATACAAAAAGATATACAGATATTGTGATAAATCGAGATGATTATAGAAATAAATTGGGAATAGAAAAAGATGATTTCTTGATTCTAGCAGTCGGAGAATTATCTACTCGAAAAAATCATCAAATTGTTATAAAAGCATTAGCAGAATCAAAGATACAGAATGCGGTATTTATGATTTGTGGCAATGCAATGACCAGTGCAAATACAAGAAATAAATTAGAAGAGATGGCAAAAGAATTGAAAGTTGACTTGCGACTTATGGGATTGCGAGACGATATTCCACAAATATGTAAATGTGCAGACATAGGGGTCATGCCATCTACTCGGGAAGGATTGGGATTATCAGGGATTGAAATGTTAGCTGCGGGTATTCCTGTTGTAGCATCAAATGTTCATGGCATTGTTGACTATATTGTTGATGGAGAAGATGGATATTTATGCGCACCAGATGATGAACACGCTTTTGCTCAGGCTATTATTAAATTGAAAAATGAAGAAAAAAGAAAATGTATGGCCAATAAATGCATAAGTATTGCAAGAAAATTTGATAAAGTGTATTCATATAAAAAAATGAGAGATATTTATGAAGAACTTTTAAGTTGGGAGTAAAAAGAAGGTAATGAATATTTTACATTATTCTCTAGGATTTCCACCGTACCGTCGTGGTGGGATGATTAAGTACTGTATGGATTTGATTGGAGAACAGATAAAAGCAGGACATAATGTGTCTTTATTATGGCCTGGAGAAATATATAATTTCGGAGAGAAATCTAAGATTAAGGAAAGAAAACAATATAGTTTATCTAAAGGAATATCATGTTCAAATTTTGAGTTAATAAATCCATTGCCAGTACCATTATTAGATGGAATACAGCAGATGGATGCATACATGACAAAAAAGTCAAACACAGAATTCGAGAGTTTTTTAAAAAAATATTCTTTTGATGTTTTACACATTCACACATTGATGGGTTTGCCCATTGAGTTTATTGAGACAGCTAAAAAAAATAATGTGCGAGTTATATATACAAGTCATGATTATTTTGGATTATGTCCAAGAGGATCGCTGTTTTTCAATAATAATTATTGTAAAAATCGAATTTCCTGTGAGGATTGTGCAACGTGCAATAAAAATGCTATATCATTAAAAAAAATATATATTTTGCAATCAAGACTATACTCCATAATGAAAGATAAAAAAATTTTACAGTATATGAGAAAAAGACATCTAAAAAAGATGAGTATAGCCGACAATGCTAATGAAATATCTACTACTAAAGGAAATGTCGATGAATATGTGAAATTAAGAAGCTATTACGTTGATGCTCTTAAACTATGTGATAGAATTCATTTCAATAGCAATTTGTCGATGGAAACATACAGCGAATTTTTGAATATAGGAGAAGAAGGAAAAGTTATTGGGATTACCCATGCTTCCATTACAGACAAAAAACATATAAAAAATAAACATAATGTATTAAATTTTGCATATTTGGGTCCGTGCGCTGATTCGCGGAAGGGATTTTTCATTTTGAAGAATGCCATGGACAAATTATATAAAACATATAAGTCCGAATTTAAATTACATGTTTTTTCTCCGGTTTCTGAGGAGATACCATGTTATCTAGTACAACATGCTCCTTATAAATACGAAGAATTGGATTATATTATGGAAAGTGTGGATATGATAGTTGTTCCAAGTGTATGGCATGAAACATTTGGATTTACAGTATTGGAAGCATTAAGTTACGGGGTTCCAGTTCTTGTTTCAGAAAATGTCGGGGCGAAAGACTTAATTGTGGAAGGAAAAAACGGATTAATTGTAAAAATGGAAAAACATGCATTAGAAGCTTCTATAGAGAGGATAATACAAAATCCAGAGTTACTTGTAGAAATGAATAGATATATTGTAAGAGAACAGAATATAAAAACTATGGATGTACATATGAAGGAAATTGAGAGCCAATTATATCGCCAATAAAGACAATGCAGTAAGGATAATTGAGTTTATTTCTATAATATAAATTTAGCTGCATCAGGATGATACTAAAAAATAGAGAAAATTCTTATGACAGAACAGGTTGTTTATGTAATTAGAATTGTCAGTTTAACGATAGGGATGGAAAAAAATGAAATCACCACAAGAGAGAATGAATTATGTTATTAAAAGATTAAATATAACTAAAAAATGGGGGGGGCGAAGATTTTTCTTTTGGAAGGTAATATGGAGATATTATCAAATAAAATACCTGATTTCAATTCCTTCAAGTACTAAAATTGGAGAAAACTTTAATATAGTACATTATGGAAATATAGTTATCAATAATGCAGTGATAATTGGGAATAATGTTTCTGTTGCACAGGGGGTAACCTTGGGACTAGTGTTTGGTGGAAAAAAACAAGGGTGTCCTCAGATAGGTAACAATGTTTATATAGGTGCCAATTCAACTATTGTAGGAAATGTAGTCATAGGGGAGAATTCTTTTATTGCACCAAACACATTTATAAATTTTGATGTTCCGGAAAATTCTTTAGTGATTGGAAGCCCTGGAACCATTCATAAAAGACAAAAGACATTGGAAAGCTAATAAGGAAAATATATATTACAGGAGAATAGGGTTAAATGAGTAATCTAAAAAAAGTTCTAAATACAATTTTTTCAAAACTTCCGATTAGTGAAGAAATGAAACATAAAGCTCATGTAGCATGGGCTGAATATAAAATTAATAAGGAGGAAAAACAGGATCAGAATAATGAAGTTCAAATTAAAGCAAACGATACTGTTTTGAGAAAATATGTGGAAAATATTTTGGAATCTTATGGAAAACGTATGCCAGATTATTGCGAGTGGGAGCAACATGAATCAGTAAATTCAGAGTATCATCTATCTGCATATTATTTAACTCAATTTCACCCTAATCCACAAAATGATGAATGGTGGGGAAAAGGAACAACGGAGTGGAATAATGTCAATCAAGCAGTTCCTCAGTTTCTTGGACATTATCAACCGAGAAAACCGGGAGAACTAGGATACTATGATTTACGCTTAAAAGATAATATGAAAAGACAGATTGAGCTGGCTAAGAACTATGGTATTTCTGAATTCTGTTTTTACTATTATTGGTTTGATGGACAAAGACTTTTAGAGAGACCATTAGATATGTTTTTAAAAAATCCAGATTTGGATATAGAATTTAGCTATTGTTGGGCGAACGAAAATTGGACAAAACGTTTTTCAGGAACAGATGCGGGTGCCTTAATGAAAATAACACAAAGTGTAGAAAGCTACAGCAAATTTGTGGATTCAGTGCTCCCTGATATGAAGGATACAAGATATCATCGTATTAATGGAAAGCCTATTTTATCTATTTATAGACCAAGTTCCATTCCTGAAGTTAAAACGGTAATTGCTTCTTGGCAGTCAAAGGCTGAAAAATATTTGGGAACACAATTATATTTAATTGCCGTATTAGAAGGTGATAATAAGAAAGATTGGCTAATGGAAGGCTTTGATGCAACGACAGAGTTTCAACCCCGTAGTTTAGAACATTATTGTCCTGAAATAAATTCAAAAGTAAATCTTATCAGAAAAGATTTTAGCGGAAAGATATATGATTATGAAGATTTGGTTTTAAATAAACGTTATAATGCAAATTTTGATAAAAAGTGTTATCCTGCAATTATGCCTATGTGGGATAATACAGCTCGCAGAAATCATAGAGGTACTATATTTAATGGTTCAACCCCTTTCTTATATAAGAAGTGGCTTAAAGAGATTTTGGATAATTTAGATAGAAATCAGAAACTGGATGAGAAGAGAGTATTTATAAATGCTTGGAATGAATGGGGAGAAGGCGCTTATATGGAACCGGATTATGGTTTCGGATATGCATACTTACAGGCGACTTACGAGATTGTAAAGGAAAAGAGCATTAATTAAATTAGAGAATTCCGCTTGTTGGAGAAGTCTGCTGCTACAGAAGATTTGGAAAACAATGGGTTGGAATACAGATTTTAGAAAATCACGCAGATGTGCTATATCTAATGCTGATTTTATCCACATTCTTAGAAGTACCTGAATCGCCTGACAGAAAGAAGTAATGATTTGTTCTGCTGGTGATTATTACACAAAAATGTATGGAGAGTTAATAATGAAAAAGAAAATTGAAGATACAGTATCTGTTATAGTGCCAATATATAATCAGCAGAAATATCTTGACATATCAATTCCATCTATTTTGAATCAAAGTTACAAAAAGATAGAAGTTTTATTGGTTAATGATGGCTCGACAGATCAAAGTTTAGAAATCATAAAAAAATATGCGAGACTAGATCAAAGAATAAAAATAATTACAAAACCTAATGGTGGATTGGTAGATGCTACTATTGAAGGAATAAAACATGCGACTGGGGAACTTATTGCCTTTTTAGATCCAGATGATAAATGGGGAAAAGATTTTCTACAAATACTAATAAATGAAATGGAAGAAGATTGTGACTTCGTAGCTGCTGGTATTTATTTAGAAAATGGTGAGACTATTATGCCACTCTATTTAGAGAGTGATAGAAAGTTTGCTCATAATGAAATAGGATGGCTGAGAACACATTATTTGTTGGGAGAGAAAAGTTCTTTGCCATCTGCATCAATATTTCATGCAAGATGGAATAAAATTTATAGAAAAACTTGTATAGATAAAATGGTGGATGAGTTTGGTAAATATAGAGATGTAACATTAGGAGAGGATACTATTTTCACATATTTAATGCTATGCAATTGTAATGGTGGGAAAAGTTTATCTCAGGCAAATTATTATTATTATAATATAGGAAATCAGCAATCAATGATGAATACAGACACAGCAAATAAGTATATTGAGAAAGTTAATGCGGTGTATTCAAAGTATCTTAAGTTGATGGATAAGCATGGAGACAATTCAGAACAAGCAAATATGTTGTATTATATGTTGATAATGTCCCTTATAAATAAATGCAAGAATAATAAGGATAAATTTATATCTATCTATAAAACAATAAACAAAGACATGTTATATAAAAATGTATTGAAATATTTTTACAAAAGAGAGTGTAATTTAAAAAGGAAAGTAGCATTATATTTAAGATTGCGGATAGAATCTCCAGAATTATATTTAAGAATATTTGCTGATAAATGATAATGGATTGCTATAAGGTATATTCATTCAAAATATGGAAAGGAAAACTATGAAGGTTAAAAAAATAGATTTAGTAGCGGTTATAATTTCAATTCTATTAGTTCATATATCGCTAATTCAAAGAATTGCCTCATGGCAGAGTTTCTATTATATTCGATGGGGAATGGCGGTAATTCTATTTCTCATTTTAATGGTTAATATTAAGGTTATAGTAAAAAGAGATTTAAATCCTCTTTTATTGCTCTTTATTCTTATTTTTTGCTGCTGCTCTATTTATTCTTCATATTTAAACAGAAATGGCGATATGCTTCATGTAGGTATATTTAATGTTGTGTTTTTTGTTGATACATTTGGAGCCCTAAAATATATTAAAGAGAAAAATAAGACTTCAATATGCATAAATACAATCTGTATTGTGTTAGGAATATATTGCTTTTTAAATGATATTTTGATGCTGACATCTCCCTCACATTTTTTGGGAAATGGCAATTTTTTACTATATAGTAAATTTTTGATATCATATCTACATTTGATTCTAATTGCATTATATGCTTCAAAAAATAATAAAAAAGATAAATTCTTATTTGCTTTATGGTGTTGGACTGTAATCATATGTATATATATGGAATGTGGTACTGGAATTCAAGGTGCAGTTGTTATGCTGATTCTGTACTTGTTGCCGAAAAAATTTTTATTGCTATTAAAAAATCAGGTTGTTGCTATTGCTACAATGATAGGTTTTTCGGTTATTCTTATTTTGAAAGATGCAATTATTGATCTTCCGGTTATACAGTATATTATAGTAAATATATTACATGAATCTACAGATTTGAATTCTAGACTATTCATTTATAATAATTTATACAAAATTATGAAAATCAATCCTCTTTGGGGTTTTGGGGCTGAAAATAATTACATGGCGTGCCAAAGGTATTTAATAATTTCAGAATATGAAGCGGCACCCGATGCACAGAATGGATTAATAGATTGGCTTATTTCATATGGCTCTATTGGGGCAGTTGTATTATTAGTTATAGTTTTTTTATGCTTTGCAAAAGCGAGGAAAAACTATAACTTGTATTTAATGGTAATGTTATATGTGTTTTTTGTATTAGGGAGTGTAGAGATTGTATTTGATATTACATTCTTTTTTGTCTTGGCAAGTTATTTGTATTTGGAGTGTTCAGATAGGTTCGCTCAGAATAAAAAAATAAAGAGGTGATAAGAATGAAAAAAAAATGTTGCTTTATAATACCGTACTTTGGAAAGCTTCCAAACAATTTTTCAGTTTTTTTAAAAACATGTTCCATGAATCCTGATTTTAATTGGCTTCTTTTAACGGATGATAGACAGAATTTTGAATATCCAGCTAATGTTCAAGTGAAATATATGTTGCTGCAAGATGTAGCAAAATTGGCAGATAGTAAATTCGGATTCCATGTTGCATTGGATAAAGCATACAAGCTCTGTGATTTCAAGCCGGCATATGGGTATATATTTGAAGATTTCATACAGGAATATGAATTTTGGGGGCATTGTGATATAGACATAATTCTTGGGAAAATATCGCATTTTCTAACAAGAGAAATTTTGGATAAATATGATAAATTCTTTTGCATGGGGCATATGATTGTTTATAGAAACAATTTTGAAAATAATCGCGTATTTATGAACACATATAATAATAGAAAATTGTATAAAGATGTTTTTACTACACCAGAGATTTGTTGGTTTGATGAAGAATGGAATGGGGAAAATAATATTAATAGAATATTTCTTGATTCTGGAAAAAGAGTTTTACAAGAAGATTGGTCGGCTAATTTTAATGTAAATGTACAAAACTTTGAGAGAAATTTATTATATGCTGATAATTTAACTGGAAAAATAGTTCATACATGTGAAGGGAAAATTAATGCCTTATATTATTGGTATAATGGAGGAGCATATAGATTGTATATCGATGATGGAAAATTAATGAAGGAAGAGTTTTTGTATATGCATTTTCAATGGCGTAACATGCATTTTGATAAGAGAATTCTTTCAAGTCAAAAATTCAAAATTGTGCCAAATTCTTTTTTGACTCTTGAAAGTATTCCCGAAACTGTATCAGAATTCAATAAAATCAGGAAAAATACAATTTGTTTTTATAGTTTAAATCGTTGGTTTAAAAATTCCGTTATTAGAAGGGGCAAGAAGGTTTTTAAATTATTAAATATATGGAGAAAAAAATGAATAATAGTAAGTTGAAAGAAAATTATATATATAATTTGATTTATCAAATATTGGCGATTATTATTCCTTTTATTACGACACCATATGTATCGAGAACCTTAGGAGTAACAGCTATTGGAGATTACAGCTATACAACAGGACTGGTGACGTATTTTGGTTTAATTGCAGCTACTGGAACAGCTACTTTTGGTAATAGAGAAATCGCAGTTCAGCATGAAAATTTACAACAGAGAAGTAAATTGTTCTGGGAGATATTTTTATTTAGATTTATATCTACGATGATAGCATTTGCAGGATATGTAATATTTATTTTGTCATGCATGCCACAATATAGATTAATTTTTGTTATTCAACTATGTACGTTTCTCTCATGGATACTTGATGTTAGCTGGTTCTGTCAAGGAATGGAAAATTTCAAGATTACAGCAGTAAGAAATACTTTGGTTAGAATAATAGCAACGCTTGCAATTTTTATGTTTGTAAAAAATCCACAAGACTTGGCCATATATACATTTATCAATTGTTTTGCTGCATTATTAGGAAATGTAACAATGTGGGGTTATGTAAAAAAAATGGTCGTTTTAATTCCCCGAAAAAGATTGCATTGTTTTGCCCATGCCAAAAAAATTATGCAGTTATTCATTCCGGTTATAGCTGTTCAAATATATACAGTTTTAGACAAAACTATGTTAGGAACTTTTGTTAATACAACAGAAGTAGGATATTATACACAAGCGGATAAAATAATTCAATTGGCGACAACAGTAATATCATCATTAATTTCAGTGCTTTTGCCAACTATGGCAGCTTTAAGTAATAAAGATAGTAGGAATGAATTGAAAAGATTATTAGAGAAATCATTAATGTTTATTTTTCTCCTATCAATTCCTATGTGTATTGGTTGTTTGCTAGTGATAGATGAATTTGTTCCATTTTTCTTTGGGAAAGGATATGATCCTGTTTCAAATATAATAAGAATTCAAAGCATTTTATTTATAGTTGTAAATATAGGGCGATTATTTGGAACTACGTTAGTTGCGACTGGACAACAAGTAAAATATACATATGCAGTAATAAGTGCAGCAATATTAAATTTTGTTTTAAATGCTGTTTTTTTGAAATTTTTTAATTTGGGTGCGATAGGTGTTTCCATAGCATCTGTTCTTGCGGAATTTTTTGCAGCAACAATACAAGTATACTTTATGAAAGAATTAATAGTATTAAAAGAATTAACTGTACTTTTTAAGAAGTATTTATTTCCAAGTATAATAATGGGATGTGCGATTATTAGTATGAGAACATTTATTGGAATAGGAATCATACAGTTATTTATACAGGTTATAGTAGGGGTTTGTTTGTATATAGTAATATTATTTTTCATGAAGGATGAATTAATATATAGCATAGTTAATCAAGTAAAGAAAAAAATATATAGATAGGAGTTTATAATTAAAACAACATTAGTCATTATGGCAGCTGGAATAGGTTCTAGATTTGGTGGTGGAATAAAACAACTTGCTCCAGTTGGTTTAAATGGAGAGATTATCATGGATTATTCTATCCATGATGCAATCGAAGCAGGTTTCATTTTGAAGAATACGTTAAGTGAGAATGGTGCCGTTACCAGAGAGATTTGCGAGACAAATGAGGAAGGTTATCTCACAGCAGTACATGAAACTTCCAATATTGTTAAGACTCCAGAGGGTGCAGCAGTAGACAACGATGGACAGCTCACTTCAATTAATGCTGAATCCTACGCATCCGTGAATATGTGGGGAATTACACCGGAATTCATGTAGACTTTAGAAGATGGATTTAAAGAGTTCTTTACTAACATGGGAGAGAAAAATATTCTGAAAGAGGAATATTTACTGCCAATTTACATAGACGAATTTCTTCAGGCAGGTAGAGTTTCCGTAAAAGTGTTAGATACGAATGACAAATGGTTCGGAGTAACCTATAAAGAGGATAAAGCCTATGTAGTGAAATCATTTGCCAAGCTGATAGAAGCTGGTGTATATCAGAAAGATTTGTTTGAAGATTTGAAATAAGGATGAAAACCAAGATGAATAAAGGAAAAAAGAAATGGAAATTTTTAAAAGTATAGTAACCAATGTTCTCACAGCTCTTTACCAGCCATTTTGGTTTGCAGTACTCCTTACGATATTCATTTTGTTTTTTTATATGTATGCATATCATCCGATTGACACCGGAAAAGGAATTAAATCGGCTTGTCTTGCCTGGATTCGTACATTTAAGAATTCCTTGTTTTTTCGTAAACTATTTTGTCTTGTATTTTTTACGGTAATGATTCTGTTTCGAACTTTACTAAACCGTAATATGTGGATGAATCCCCTTTCTGACGTGATGGCTGGCTGGTGGATTTGGGAGAAACAATCGGATGGAACAGTGACATTAACAACAGAATGTTTTGAAAACATTGCCCTTATGTTGCCATTTACTTTTCTGCTCATGTGGACTGCCAAAGAGAAACTTTTAAAAGCAAAAGGTAGACAAATTTGTTTTACAAGTATCTTTTGGTATAGCATAAAGGCTGCATTTCTTTTTTCATTGACGATAGAGTCCCTGCAGCTTTTCTTGCGGCTTGGAACATTTCAGCTTTCGGATTTATGTTATAATACGCTTGGAGGAGCGATGGGAGGAGTGTTGTATTGGATGGGATGGAAGGTAAAAAAACAGTAAGATAAAACAGAGGACAGCTATCGGAGCATCGTGGGATAGCTGTCCTCTGTTTTAGGTGCAAGACGATTGGATTCACATGAAAATAGGAGTTATAAAATGGCAGGAAGACCAAAAAAGAAACCAGAATATAATCCAGAACTTCAATTTAATAATTTTCTTCAAGAGTTAAAAGATGCCTATGAAGAAGCAGATTCCTTAAGAACGCTGGCAGATGAGTTAAATATTAGTCTACTTAAACTCCGCAAGCTACTTATTACTGCAGATGTATTCACATCAGATATGAGATGTCTTTTAAATTAACGCTATCATCACTATTGTTAATATGATTAACTAATGATGTCCAGCTTAATTGCATAAGTTCGCTAGTGACATTAAGTTTTTCGGTTGTGTTTTTGGAATTTTGAGCTGTATATTCTAAAATACGATTTTGTTTTCTTACAACACTTAAGAATGCATCACACATTGAGGTAATAATATCGTTCAGTAACTGAGCGGATGCAAAATTAATATTGTAACAGACGTATTCATTAGGATTTCTTTTGTGATTGTACTCTATTAGAAGAGAGTTCCAATGAGTTATTTGTTTTGCAGTGTTAATTGCAGATTCAATTTTTTGAAACGACATAGGTTACCTCCTGTATATGGTATATAATTAAACTTATTATACCATATATAGAGAAGATGTAAAATATATTATTATGGAGGTTTAAAAGCTCTCGGGGTCTGACCCTCGAAAGAAACTGACCGAGATGTGCGGTGAGCTGGCTCCGGAGGAAAACGAGCTGCGGGAGGTGACAGCGCCCTGGGCAAGCTCAAGGCCATGAATGATGTCGAGTTTGCCGAGCTGGAGTTGTACCCGGATTTTGACCCATAACAATTGCCTGCTCAATAACTTGGTTGCGCAGGTTGCGCCGTTTCGAGATGTATTTATATATTTCTCCTATTGAATAGGGTATAATAAAATCACGAAATTCAAATAAAACTTATTTTCACATAAAGGAGAAGTATACGATGATAATTCCGTATAGCGAAATACAAGAAATACTTAAGGAATGTTATGTAAATGATGGAAAAAAATTACGGGTAAAGCACTCTGTATATAATGGGGAGCGAGAGTTTGCGATTGCTCAGATAGAAATGTGTATGGGTTTGTTAAGCGAAGAACCTATAAATGACAAGTTTATTGTGCAGTATTTACAGGGGCTTTTATCACTAACGAATCCTGAAAGCAATCATTATGAGGCGTTTTTGAATATAGTTAGCGAAGATGATTCATTGAAAGAGAAAGCCTTACAGTATTAATTATTGTATTTGAAAATTATGTTGGATCTAAGAAAATATTAGAGATGACAGGTGTATTACATGCGGAATTTTTTTATGATAGTCTCTACGAAATGTGTTGGATTGGGTTAATATTTTCTTTTCTATTAAGAATCAAATTATCAGGATTGGTTTCTGAATATATAACAGAAGTAGCTTCGTTAACAATGGGCATCTACATTATCCATCCAATGATTCGAAAGATAATAGTGAGGATAATAGGAAATACATCGATTTTTAGAAGTATAGTATATTGGCTTGTGACAACACTTTGCGCAGCGATTATTACTTGGATTATAAAGAAATTACCGTCTGGAAAGTGTCTAATAAAAATTTAAATAGAAAAGAAGTGAAAGAAAGCCTCTGTAAAAGAATACAGTTTTGTGATATGCTAGGAAAAAGATTTCTATGTTGTTCTCGTACCTATACAATACGTTATTTAAACGATTATAATTTTGAAAAGAGGTTTGTGTTCTATGCCCAGAACTAAAGGTAGCAAGAATAAGCCCAAAACTGTGACTGCTGATTTTGCAACGCAGATTGCAGAAAAGCAGTCCGCAAAGGAAGCGCTCGCAGCTGAGATCGCATCCATCACCGCCAACATTGACACTTTGAAGGCTGACCTGAAAGAAAAGAAGACTGCTCTGAAGAAGGTCGAAAAAGAAGTGGCATCCCTGGAAGCGAAGAAAGCAAAGGCAGACACTAAGGCCGCTGAAGAAGCTAAGAAGACCGAAGCAGAGGCTGTGCTGAAGAAGTTGCTGGCGAGTGGTATGAGTGCGGATGAGATCCTCGAAAAACTGAAATAAAACCATAAAACAATAAATCACATACGACCGTGTGGGAAAGGAAAGAATAAAATGGAAGAAATCGTAAAGTTCTTAAAAGAAGCTGAAACATATTACTTGGCAACGGTCGAAGGCGACCAGCCGAGAGTGCGTCCGTTTGGCACGGCACATATTTTTGAAGGCAAGCTGTACATCCAGACTGGCAAGAACGATCTCTTATAATCGGATGAGATGTGATAAATATTGAAGGAAAGTGATGCTTATGAAGCAAAGAGTAAGACAACTTGCAATAACTGAGAGATTAGTGAAAATGAAAAAGATTGTTGCAGTAGTTATTATAATGTTTATTTTTTCGATAATAATTTTGAGGGAAGGAAGTAAATTAGTGTTCTCAAAAATTTGTGAACGAAGAGAAGCAGCATGGCCAGATTTGGGAACAGCAGATGATGAGCAGTATGAGTGGCTTACCGAAGCATATAAAATAAAACGAAAAAATAATGAAAGAATTGTTATTATGGCTTCTGATGGAACAAAGCTGGAAGGTCATTATTATGAGAGAAAGAAGAATGCTCCATTGGTGATTTTCTTTCATGGATTTAGAGGGCATAGTTATGTGGATGGTGTGCCGATTTATAAAATTGCGCAGAAAGAAAAATGGAATGTTTTGCTTGTTAGTATGCGTGCGCATGATGAAAGTGAAGGAAATATTTTCACTTTGGGAGTGAAGGAACGTTGTGATTGTGTAGATTGGGCTAATTGGGCCGCAAAACATTTTGGAAGAGAAACACCGATATTTCTTATGGGAATTTCAATGGGTGGAGCAGTGGTCACAATGAGTAGTGATTTGGATTTGCCAGATTCTGTTTGTGGAATTATTGAAGATAGTGGATTTACAACATCAACAAAAATGTTAGAGTTAAATTGTAAGAGCTCTTTGCCTAAAGGAATGCCAGTAGAGGTATTCAAAATTTTTGCAGATGTGGGAATAAAGCTTTGGGGAGGATTTAATTTAAAAGAGGCTGATGCTTGTAAGGCGGTATCACAGACAAAAATTCCAATTTTAATTATTCATGGAGACATGGATAACTTAGTACCACTATACATGGCAAAAGAAATTTATAATAGTTGTAAAAGTAATAAAGAAATTTATATAGTTCATGGAGCTAATCATGTAGAGAACTATAAAAAAGATCCGGAAGGCTATGAGAATGTAATAGTACAGTTTGTGGGAGAACATTCTGGAGCTTTCTAAAGAACATCATAAAGACAGCAGCCGGAGAGTCACATTGGGGTCTGACCCAATAAAGAAAAAATAAACATTTCTAAAGAAATCCATCGCAGATGCTCTGGCTCTAAACCCCATCAAAGTAAGAAAGCTGCTCATCACGGCCGATGTGTATGAATTTGAAGTGGCGGAGAAGGTGCAAGCTACCTTTCAAGAATACCGTGAAACACAAGACTACAAAACCTCCATACTCTCAACTGTAAACACTCTGAAATTTTCCAAAGCCTCCGTCACCTCGTACCTGCCATATCGGAAAGGTGTGTACTTCCCAAGCACAGCAGAAAAAGGGAAGATCAGTGTCGGAGCAGAGCGGCAGCGGAGATACAGAGCAATGAAGCGGTGGAGGGGTGATCCGACAGAAGAAAACTTTTGGGGCGTGGTTGTGTCCTATGCTGGGGTAGGATTTAAAACCTACTCTGGATTGCCATTCTCTTACGAAATAAAAAAAGGCAGGAACGGTGAGTATACGAAAGAGCTGTGGATCGACCGCCGGGAGAAGAGTAAGAGTTTGGCATGGAGTTCTATCGTTTTGGCGCTGAAGAATATTAAAGGGGAGGTAGTAGACCGCCCGAAAGCTTTGGGCGATATCCGGGGCGTGACTTACATATACGGAATGTTCTATCGGTTCGGGCTGATCGATGTGCCGGATGAAGTAAAGGAGAAGATGGGGCAACCGAAAAATCGCAAAAAATAGGTTGCTATGTACAGAAGTGTGCGGTAAATATGTGCCGTAACTGAGGATGTGAATCTCATTTGGGAAGGATGGTAGCATTATAGAAAAATTGAAAGAAATGCTGGAGGAGTATTTGAAGAAAACTGAGCCGGAGCCCAATGTCATCTTAACTTAATGACATTGCCTAGTAGGGCGGATTTTTTAAAATTTCAAGGTACGGATTATTACATGCTTACATATAAATATTTTTCGGGTTTGTTAAGATTTTAATTTTAAGAGTAGTATTATATACATATATATAGTATAATTATAACAACTGATATCAATATATAGTACGTTTGATTGCGAGAGAAAATGATTATGTATATATGTGAAGAACTTATGGATAAAATCAATAGTAAAGACATCAATGCATTTTTAAAAGAAATTGAAATATCTCCTAATGATGAGAAGTATCCAAAGAATCGTAAAAGAATGTTCGAGGAGCTTGTTTTAGATGGAATAATTGATGAGGAGACTCTTTCAAGTTTCTTTTATAGAGGAATAATGTGTGGTGAACATCGTCTTATAAGAGTATATAAGCTGTCTGAGAGATGTTGCAATTTGTTAAGAAACAGAAGCTCTTGGGATGATTTTATGCATCATTATGATGTGAGTGAACTACAGTACAATCTTATTTTAACGCCATTAAAGTACAAATCAGAAACTGCAAAACTGGTTTATATAAAGAGTTTTAAGAGCAGACTTAAATCAAGGTTGGCAAGAATTGATATGATTTATGCTTTTAAAATTTTAAAATCGAACAAAGAGACAAGAGCGGTAGAAGAACTTAATTCATACTTACCGGTAACGATTGATTTGATAAATCATGAACTTATTATTAAGGTATGCAATCAATCGGGGTTATTGGAGTCCAGTCGACCAAAAAAACAGTTAGATGCCGTGTTTGATGAACTGAAGGCTGATCTGAAAATAGAGTTGAACAAGAACAAAGTCAGACCTGAAACTGTGCTATATGATATGAGTAGAGAACTTTTTAATAATTTTTACAGGCAGTTACCTAATATAAAGGAACTTGATGAGAAAAGAAATAAATTGTGTAGAGTTGTAGATTTGTTATTACAGGATATCAAACTTAATCATAGCCAAAAAGAAGCGGATGGCATGATACATATTGATCCCAATCTTATTGATTTAGAGGATGAGTTATACAAGCTTCTACAGCAAACCGTATTATTGGATTATTTGGAGACTGGAGATCTGGAAAGTCTGTTGCCGGATGATACGATATACATTTCCAAAATTCGTTTTAGTGATCAGGATAATCTGGAAGCATCATTAACTGGTGAGAATGGCAAGGACTGCATATATGACAAGCGTACATTTATGGGAATTAGAAATTCTCTCGATATTGTAAAGCGTATAGTTTCTATGAGGGTAATTTTTCCACAGAAAAAGGGGAATCTGACAGTTAAGTATGATGGAACTGATGATAAATTCATTGGAGTTCATATTTTAGATAGCAGACATTACAATCAGGATGAGTTGAATGAAGCATGGGAGCTTTATAGAGTGTATGAAAGACAAAGAATTAATAAAGATATGCTGGCAAAGAGTAAAGGACTTAAGTCGTCGGCAATATAAGAATCTTTCGTTGGAGGAGATATCTGAGCTGCTGGAAGTCGATATGGAAACTGCTTCAAGCGTGATATCTCTTTTAAAGGAGCAGGGAATTATAAATGAAAAACTGCATGTATATTGTGATGAATGTTCATCAGAGAATGTCATAGAGTGTGATGGATTTTATGATATACAGGATATCAGATGTCATGAGTGCGGTAAGCAGATTGATTTAGCAGAGGCAAATGAACATGGAATAAGGAGATATTCTATAGATAAAGCAAGTCTGGAAGAACTTGTAAGGAATGACTACTATGATATTTATGAAAGCTGTAAGACTGAGCGTAAGATTATTGAAATCGATCCTAAACTGCAGGCGGTTGAGCCAACTAAAGAGGTAATTAAGGAGCGTGATACTCCCGACAAGAGTGTTAATGAGCGGTTATCAGCCATTGAACGTAGATATAGCAATGAAGATCGTATTAAGAGTATTTTTGGGCTTTCATTATGGATAGTTGTAATAGCTGTATTGACTGTAGAAATTTTAGACTTCCTGATAGATGTATTGTATTTTAAAGATAATCATAATTTTATCTTTAGTACGTTTATAAAAGCTATTAAAGGTAGTGTGTTGGAACCCTACACTGGTGAAATACTAGGAGGAGTGATAGCTGTGATTGGTGCTATATATGCATTAGCAGTAAGGCAGATTAAGTTTCATTGGGATGATATTAAGAATAAATTTGAACTTTAAAAATTTATTCATTAAATTGTTTGGCAGATGGAAACATACAGATGACAAATAAAATTTTGCTATTACAAAGTAGCAAAGATAGAGATTAATGGAAATGAGCAGTCACATGTTGTAGGCAAATTTAATTTGACCGAGTGGCTCATGAGTATGAAGAGTAAAGCTCTCGTACAGCGTAATGTGAAGCTTTCCGATTGTGTTGTGAATTTAGTGGAATATTGTGAAATTTGAGATGGGCTTTACAGACATAAAAGAGACGTGTAATTTGGAATGCGTAAAGGGGGAGAAAACATGGATTTAAATACTTCATCGTTAGAACACAAAATGGTTGATAAACTATTAAATGAAAAGCTTGAATTTGCAATTATAGGTTTGACAGGAAAAGTTAAAGCTGGTGTATCAGATGTATGTAAATTATTGACTGATGAAAGCTTTTGTGATCGTGTTACAAAACCAGCTGATACTTCACAGATCGATATGTCTATGACAAGAGAACTTATTGTATGTTATAGATATCTACATCATAATTGGAGACCGTTTGTAGAGATTAATGTAACAAATATTATTTTTTCATTTATTTTGGAAACGGAAATTGAAGTTTTAAAAAATCAAAAATGTGCTGATTCTACAATATACGATATTATAGATGATGTTTTGAAAAAGAAAGAGAGTCTTATAAATAAAGCTTATGAGAATTTAAAAAGAATAGAAAAGGCTATTGGTAGAGACGATATCTTTGATTTAAGACAGGTAGACAAATTATTTGAAAAAATTTTTATAAGTGATAATAGGGTTGAAGAGCTATGTTCATCATGGCTCTTTTATAAGAATCAAATAGATAATGATAATTATTTTAGACAACAAGATGTAATTGTATTCTGTTATGGTTGTCTGGTTTCCATTAGTGAGCTTTTTGAAAGAGAATTGAGAGTATATGGATGTTTTACTGCAATGTATCAGCAGTATGGAAATAATTTAAGGGGATGTGGAAAAGTTTATATTTCAAGCGAGGATGATATTTGTCCTGTTAATTTGTTTTGCATACCTGATAGAATTAACAAATTTGTCAAAATGTTAAGACACTGTGGAAGTTGGAATTTGCAGGATACAGAAAAGAAAGATAATAAAAGGGTAAATAATCGCGTTTATGTCGTGATTAATAATTTAAAAAATTTGTTTGAAGCTTTTTATTTTAGATGCAGATATGCTTCGTTTTACTTGCTTGCAGTTACATGTGATGAGAGAGAAAGAAGCAGAAGGTTTAAAAAGGGATTTTCAAATGAAGTATATGAATTAAACGAAAATTTGTCACTTGGGAAAAAAATATATAAAAGATGGAAAAAAAATCCTGAGGGTGATTTTAGTGAAGACGAAAAAATTTTTTTGAATTTTGTTAAGGATGATGTAATTCGTACAAGATGTTACGGGAATGGATTAGCTGATTTCATTTTGCAGGATGTTGTAAAATGTATTGAAGATGCAGATTTATTTTTAAAGAGAAATTATAGAGAAATAGATTATAATAGTGATTTGGAATTGATTTGGGCATTGGGACGAATGGTTACTTTGATAATGCATCCGGGGTTGCTTACACCTACAAAAGAGGAACGATGTATGCAGATTGCAATGACTGCAAAGCTAAATTCAGGATGCCTTTCAAGAAAGGTAGGTGCTGTTATTACTGATTCAGAATATAATATTTTGTCATTAGGATGGAATGATGCACCATGTGGTGCTGAATCATGCATTAGACGTAATTTATTTGACTTGATAAGAAATTACGACCGTGATGCTTACAGTGAATATGAGTGTTACAATGATGAATTTAGAGAATACCTTAACAAAATAAATTCCAAGATTACAGAAGATAGAAAAAGTAATTTAAATGGCTTGCCATTTGCATTTTGTTTTAAAGATATGTATCAGGATATATTAGCTCAAAAAGACCAAATATATACAAGAGCTTTACATGGAGAGGAAAGAGCAATCGTTGCATGCAAAAGTGACAAAATCAAAGGAGGATATTTATTTACTACATCCAGTCCATGTGAGTTATGTGCTAAGAAAATAAAAGAAGCGGGTATTAAAAAAATATATTATATTGAGCAATATAAGGGAATATCACAATCACATATTATAAATATTGGAAAAGAAAGAACAGATTATATACTTTTTTCAGGAGCAACTGGTATTGCATATGTACGATTATATACACCTCTAATGCCATATAAGGATGAGTTAAAAGCATATGGTTATGAACCGGCAGATATTCACAAGGAAGCAAAATATGATGTAAAAATTATAGATACAAAGACAATAAAAGAGAAAGTTATTATTACAGATGAAAAACTTATGGGACAGGAGTGTCAGGAAGTTCAGGAAGGACAGGAAGGACAGGAAGGGCAGGAAGGGCAGGTGTAAGCATGTTTTCTAGAGATGATATAAAGAAGGCAATATGCGAAGGTCATTTAAAAATATTTCCATATGATGAAAGAAATATAACTGGGGCTGGGTATAATTTATCTACTATGAATTTTGCGTTTTCTATTAGAAAACATATTCTTTTAAAGATTAATGTGGAGACTTTAGAAAATGGAAATATTCATTATGTGAATATTCCTCCTAATGATACAGTACTCTTTTTTTCTAAGGAATACATAGAAACAGATAATGAAATAGCTGGTATTTTTATGTCAAAAGTTGCTAGAGTTTGTCAGGGATTGGGTAATATAAGCACGACTCTGGATCCTATGTGGAAAGGTCAGCTTATAATATCTGTTAATAATCCGACTGGCAAACACATTAGACTGGATTTGGATAGAGAACATGGAAATATATTTACATTATTGCTTTTTAGATTGGAAACTCCTGTGACGGGTGAACATGTGCATGACAATAATAAAGGACGGTGTGACCTGCTAATTGATCATTTTAAACGAAATAAGGGAGTATTCTTTTTAAATAAAAAGTATCTTGATTTGAAAGAGTTTGTGATTGATGAGTTTGCCAATTCTTTAAATGGATATGATAATTTCAGAAATGAGGATATTGAGGACTGTTATACAGAAAGAATGAGAAAACTATGTTATATAGAAGATAGAATAAAGAAACATGTGGTTTTGTTTAGGGAAGGTCGTTATACAGTTGATGCAGATATAGGAAATTATAAGATTCTATATAACAGCGAAGAGGAAAAGGAAATCAAGAGCTGTAAACTATATAATATGGATAAGAATACTAATTATTGGTTAGGAAAAGAATACTCATTACAAGATATTCGAAATCAGAAAAAAGAATTGATTCAGTTGATGGAAAGTTATATTAGAATAATAGATTACGAATTAGATATAATTCGTCATGATCGACGTATCCTATGGCAAAATACTGAAATAGCTAAATATGCTAAAGAGAATAATAGAGCATATACATGCAGAAAAGTGTTGGATATCATAGTGGGCGTTATTATTGCGATTGGTGTTGCATGTTTAGCACATTGGTTTAGTTTTTTAGTTTTCAAAAAACTGTTATCATTAGGTCTTAGCAATAAAGACATATATATAAACATCTTTAGTGCGGGATGTTCGTTGATTGTAGGTATAATATCAGGAATTGTATTATTATTGATTGAAAAGAAAAGACGTTAGTTGTTTTGAACTCTCTTATTTTGTCCAATACATGACCTCTTGATTGTCCAGCCATAGACCTTGCTTTCGATTTAGTGAAGAATAAAAAACAACAGATTAAAAATTTTGATGTACAAAGTTACAATACGGAGCAAAACGCGGCGAAAGTTA
>OBAF01000311.1_pt1 | contig 49789 bp, 46 predicted proteins | sample 1517851 | NCBI WGS metagenome assembly OBAF01 (sample SAMN04571706, study PRJEB22368) | human gut metagenome | biome: human gut; material: stool | host: Homo sapiens | place: Luxembourg | collected 2012-10-19 | reverse complement strand
CTTCGCCGCGCGAGACCTTCGGCAAGGAGTATCACGCCACACCCGCCGACTTTGAGCAGGGCACGATGAGTTACAAGCAGCGTGCCGCGCTGCCCGATGTGACGTTTGGCCTCTCGTGGGGCGACCGTTACTTCGACGACCGGCTGGGTATCGTGCTCTCGGGCAGTTTCCAGAATTTCAACCGCGGCACCGAGTCGCTCTTCTTCGAAGACAACATGCCGCAGAGCGAGTCGACGGTGCGTCTCTCGTCAATGCGGGAGCGCTTCTACTCCGAGATGAAGATGCAGTATGCCTTGCACCTGAAAAGCGATTTCCGCCTCAACAAGTACAATACTTTCTCGCTCTATGGCGTGTATGTGGGCAACAACTCAATGGGGGTGCGCGACAGCAAGATTACCGACCTCTCGCTCAACTATGCTCCCGAAGAGGGCAATTCGCTCGAAGAGTGGGAGACCCGTTCGGTTTTTGAACGGCAGAACATCGTCTCGTTCACCCTGCAAGGCGACCATCGGCTGGGTCGTGGCGTCGGAGCCGACTGGTCGCTCGTGTGGGCCAACGCCACCAACGATGCCCCCGACCGCACCTATGTCGTGCTCGAAAACGACCGCAACAACTACGTCGACAAGGTGCGTGCCGACCACATGGAGCGCCGCTGGGAGAGCAACAGCGACCGTGACCTCTCGGCTGCTGCCAACTTCGAATGGAAGCACGATGAGGCTTTCGCCCCGATGTCGTTGAAGTGGGGCGGGCTCTACCGCGACAAACGCCGCACCAACGACTATGTGTCGTACCTCTTTACCCCCGACGGCCAGCAGTATCAGGGAAGTGACTTCTCTGCCGTCACCGACATCGTGTGGAAGTTGCAGGCTTCGCAAGGTAGCGTAGGCCCGCTCGATTACGATGCCCATGAGCGCATCGGCGCGGCCTATCTCATGTATCGTCTCGGCGACGATGTGTGGAACGTCATTGCCGGCCTCCGCGCCGAGCACACCGACCAGGGCTACCACATGTATTACCCCAACTACAAGGACGACCCCGACGGCGGTCAGGTGTATTGGGATTTCCTGCCGTCGCTCCACCTCAAATATTCGCCCGTCGAGGCGATGAACCTGCGCCTCTCCTATTTCCGTTCGGTAAACCGTCCCGGTTTCTTCGAAGTCGTTCCCTATTCGATTATCAACGAAGACTATACCGAGTTCGGAAACAAAGACCTGAAACGGGCCCGCATCGACAATGTCGACCTGCGTTGGGAGTGGTTCCCCTCGGTCACCGACCAGGTGATGGTGGGCGTTTTCTACAAGAACATACAGGACCCCATCGAGTATGCCTATTACTCGGTCAACAACCGGCAGTTCGGTTACGGCCCGGCCAACCTGGGTAACGCCCGCAACGTGGGTGTCGAGGTCGATGTCATCAAATATTTCCGCTACATCGGCATCAAGGCCAACTACACCTACACCCATTCGCAGATTACCACCCCCAAGACACTCTATTCGCGTGAGAGCGGTTCGCTCCAACGCCTCTCGGTCGACCAGACCCGCCCGCTCGTAGGCCAGGCTCCGCATGTGGCCAACCTCTCGCTCCTTTATAAGAATGCCGAGAAAGGGTGGGACGCCCAACTCTCTTTCTCCTACACCGGTGAGAAGATGGCCGTCGTGTCGCACTATTACGAGGCCGACTACTGGGACAGTCCCGTCTTCTCACTCGATGCTTCGGTCGAGAAAAAGCTGGGTAAGTTCTCGCTTTACGCCAAGGCGACCAATCTGCTCAACACCCATTACAAACGCTACATCAAGACCACCAATGCCTATAACTACGACTTCCCGTCGCAGGGCCAGGACCGAACCCTTATTCGGGATAACTACTCCGGCATAGGATTCATGGTGGGCGTGCGCTATAAACTGTGATGACAAATCCATTTTCAAAATAGAAATTTTTCCAAAACCAATTTTTTTAAAGACATGAAACTGACAAAAATCATGGCAATGTTTTTTGCCGCAACCACTATCTTTGCAACCGCGTGCTCCGAGGAGGACAAGAACAACGACGGTATCGATTCCGGATCCAGCAGCCTGCCCGGCAATGTTATCGTCTGGCCCAAAGACACCACGGTAACCCTTACCGACCACTTCCTCGTAGACGAAGGCCAGGTGCTTGTTGTCGAAGAAGGTGCGACCGTGATAGCGGCCAATACCGAGGTGAAACCCGAAATCGTCGTCCTCGGCAGCATGTACTGCCTGGGTACCGAAGAGAATCCCGTTACCTTCACCGTTGAAGCCTCGTCGAAGGGGAACCGCTTCTCCCGCAACTGGGGCGGCATCATCTGCGGATATGATTGTCCCGAGCTGGTATTGCTCCATACCGTTGTCGAGTATGGAGGGGCATTGACGACCGAAAACTCGCTCTCGTTCCGCAACCAGCTCTTCAAGACCGAGACCGGCGAAGGCGTCCCTGCCGTACACTTCTGTAATCGTAATGGTAAAATGCTGATTCAGAATTGCGTGTTCCGCAACAACGCCGAGGACCAGATTTACATCACCGGCGGTGAGTCGATTGTGACCAACAACTACTTCATCTGCAACGGAGAAGAGGGTGGCGAAGCCATCAACTACAAGTCCGACTGCAAGGCCGACATCGCCTACAACCTCATCTACGATGCCAACACCAACGGCTTCAAACTCTCCAACTCGGGATTTACCGATGTGCAGTCGCATCTCTACTGTTACAACAACACGATTGTGAACAGCGGTTGGCGTCGTCCCAAGAAAAAAGGCGGTTCGATATGGCTCGAAGAGGGTATCTATGCCGAGATGTACAACAACATGGTATATGATTGCCGCTGGGGCCTGAAACACGATACCGAGGCTTTCGAGGACGAGAAGTGCGTGATTACGCCCAACTACTATTTTGCTTCGACTGCCGACGGTGTGGCTCAGATGCAGCCCGACGAGAGCGAAGGTATCCTCAACGGAGCCAACGACATCATGAGCGCTACGCCCGGTGATAAAGATCCTCTCTTTGTAAACTTTACCCGCCAGAGCAATATTAATATCAACGTGGGCGGTAATGAAGAGGGCGCTCCCCAAGAGTGGAACGATGCCTGGGACTTCCATTTGGCTGCTGGTTCGCCGGCTCTTACCGGTGGCAATACCTCGTTTACCCGCCATTATGCCGGTGGTCTGACCTTTGAAGGTCTTAATGGAATCTATTCGCAGACGACTTTTACCTCGCCCGCTCCTTCGGCCTTCTTCGGCGCTTTCGGTAGTAAATAAGTTTTATTCTCAATTTAAATATTCGTCTTATGAAAATCAAGAATCTTTTCTATACCCTTCTGCTGTCGGCCTGCTTTGCTGGCAGCACCTTGGCCCAGACCACAGTCGAAGTACCTGCTGTAAATGAGGAGGCCCACTCGTTCATCGTGGCCAATGACCTCGGCCGCAACGGCTATTACGAGCAGAAGCCCATTGCCGAACTGATGGGTGAGCTGGCCGAGAATATCGATATTGAATTTGTGGCCGCTCTGGGTGATGTGCATCATTTCGAAGGTGTGGCTTCGGTCGATGACCCGCTGTGGATGACCAACTATGAACTCATCTATTCACACCCCGAATTGATGATTGACTGGTATGTCATACTCGGTAACCACGAATATCGTGGCAATACCCAGGCTGTTCTCGATTATGCCAAGGTGAGCCGTCGCTGGTCGCCCAAAGGCCGTTACTATGCCATTGAGCAGGAGGCCGGTGACAATGAGAAGATGCTTCTTGTCTTTATCGATACAACCCCGATGATCGACAAGTACCGCGAGGAGGGTGACAAGTATGCCGATGCCGGAAAGCAGAATCTCAAAAAACAGCTCGACTGGATAGAAAAGACGCTTAAAAGCAGTACGGCCAAGTGGAAAATCGTGATGGGCCATCACCCGGTCTTTGCCGATACTTACAAAGGGGAGTCGGAGCGTCTCGATATGCAGGCCCGTCTCAAACCGCTGCTCGATGCCTACGGTGTAGACCTCTATCTGTGCGGTCATATACACAATTTCCAACACATACGTCCGGCCGGCAGCAAGGTGCAGTATGTGGTCAATTCGTCGGGCTCGCTGGCGCGCGATGTCAAGCCCATCGACGGAACTCTCTTTTGCAGTTCCGATGCCGGATTCTCAGTAGTGTCGGCCGACGACGATACACTCACCCTGTATATGATAAACGGGCAGGGAAAAATTATTTACAGTTTCTCGATAGAAAAATAAATACCATACTGTCGTGATAAGCGAAAGGGGAACCATATCCCCATTCGAAAGAGAGGCGGCCTTGTGAAAGGCCGCCTCTCTCTTTTCTGAATGAAGCGATGCGTGGGCGTTCCTATTTCATGCCCAATACGATGCCGAGTGCATACGGTATCAGCCAAAAGGCCCAGACAAAGACACTGAATTTGCTGAAATTGCGTTTTGCTTTCGGACTGCCCTTCCAGTAGGTGAGAATGGCCCAAAGGGCGTGTACGGCCATTAGAAAGAGGGCGGCTGCACCGGTAATTCCGTGCAGAAGGTCTTTTTTGACGGGGTCGGCCATTTCGGTCATCATGGCCGTGCCGAACGAGTCGGCGCAGAGACCCAGCAAGAAGAATACAATGTGCCACAGGCGGAGACGTTTTTCGATGCGTTCGGCCCATGTACCGATAGAATAAAAGACAAGAGCCAGCGTCATGCTTACGATGGCGGTTCCTAAAAATGTTTCCATAGCATAATTATGCGATAACATCGCCTGTTGTGCACGGGCGATGTTATCAGTGGGTATTATAATAATATGAGTGTGTGTAGTGTGATTATTTGTTCAGGGCTTTCTCTACGGCCTCGTCGATGGCTTTGCCGTGCAGGTCGCGGGCGATGATGGTGCCGTCGGGTGAAAAGAGGATAACCTGGGGTATGCCCTTGAAGCCATAGATTCCCGCGGGAATGTCTTGTGCATCGATGATTTGTGGCCATGGCATCTGTTCCTCTTCGAGTGCTTTGAGGGTGGCGGCGCGTTCGTCCCATACGGCTACGCTCACCACCTCGAAGTTGTCGCCGGCATATTTCTCATAGAGTTTCTTGATGCCCGGAATGCCACCCCGGCAGGGTGCGCACCACGATGCCCAAAAGTCGACCAGCACATATTTGCCCTTGCCCACGTAGTCGGAGAGAGATACGGGAGTCCCGTCGAGATTACCGTTTTCGATAGTAAAGTCGATGAAATGGCTGCCCGGCTTATTGGTCTGCATACCGTGGTTGATGGTTATCGACGTCTGTATGGGTTTGGTCTCTTTAATGGAAGAGGATACATGGCTGAGAGCTTCGTCGAAGTTGTCGGTCCCGATGGCGTAGCTAAGCCACTCGCTTACGCAGTAATCTCCGATGGGAGTGCCGGCAAATTTCAATGTGCCTTCTTTATAGATTTTGCGCAGTATGTCGTTGTTGACGGCGGTGATGCTGTCGCGGGTTTTCTCAAATGTGGGCAATTTGGCATCAAGGGCGAGAACTTGAAACAGGAAAGTAAACTGCTGACCGATGCTTTGAGCCTGTATGGTAGCCAAGGAGTCGTTCAGTTCGGTACCTTTTACTTCATAAATGATGTCAAATACCGGGTTGAAGGTGATTTGGATATCACCGGGTTCTACGACAAACGTGGCCGATTTCTCACCAAAGGTAGCTTGTGCCACAAAACTTTTCCCGGTTTCTCCTTTGAACAAGGCTTTTCCTCCGATGAAGAGAGCGCTGTCCAGGGTATCGCCGGTGAAGTAGTCGTTCAGATAGACTTCGGTGCTGTCGCTGATTTTTTCGTGGTTTACGGTTACGCTGTAAGGCTTGCTGCACGCAGTGAGCAGCAGAACCGAAGCAAGATAGAGAAAGGTTTTTTTCATAGGAAAAGTTTAATTTTTAAATATTTGGGATAGAGTCTGTTTCAGGTTGTCTCCCCGTAGATCGCGGGCGACGATGGTGCCGTCGGGGGCGAAGAGCATGATTTGGGGTATACCGTCGATGCCGTAAAGCTCGGTAGGCACCTGTCCGGCGTCGATGATTTGGGGCCATGGCAGTTGCTCTTCATCGATGGCTTTGAGGGTGGCTTCGCGCTTGTCCCATACAGCGACGCTTACAATTTCGAAATTGTCGCCGGCATATTGCTTGTAAAGTTCTTTGAGGTTGGGTATTTCTCCTCGACAGGGACCGCACCACGATGCCCAAAAGTCGACCAATACATATTTGCCTTTACCTACATAGTCGGAGAGTGATGCTGATGTGCCGTCGAGATTGCCGTTCAAGATGGTGAAGTCGGTAAACATGGCTCCCGGCCGGGTGGCTTTGAGTTGCTTGTCGGTTTCGATGGCGCGGCTCACGATGGGGTATTTCAGGTCGTGTTCCGTTACGAGAGCCGCGGCTTTGTCGAAGTCGTCGCTCCCTACCAGGGTATTAAGCCAGTTGGCCAGGGCGTATGTGGCGACACAACTGCCCGGCATGGTCTTGACAAAGTGGGTGGATATATTTCCGAGCGAGGCTATCATCTCTTTTTGCAGGGCGATGCTCTGGGCTTCGGTGTCGGAATCGGTGCCGGCCAGGGCCTGATGGCGGGCGAAGAATTGTTCCTGCATCGCTCTGACGGTGTCATAAAAACTCTGTAACGAATCGTTTTGCAGGGTACCTGCTACGGTCCAGTTCATGGGATCGATGGAGATGTTGCCACCTTCGAGAATGAAGATGGCGCTTTCGCCATTGGGCGAATCGACGAAGAATTGACATAGGTGAGCTTTGTCGATTTTCCCTTTGAAGACGGCCCGATTGTTGCTTACCACGACACTGTCGATGGGTTGTTCGGTCGTAAAGTCGATGATATAGGCCTGGTTACCGTTGCTGCTGGCGTCGCATTCGGCCGTTACGGTGAATTTGTGGCTGCAAGCTGTTGCCAGAAACAACAGGGCGGCAGCTCCGAAAAATTTTGCTTGCATGGCGGTTTCTTCTTTATGAGGTGAAATAAATTTTATTCGGGATTTTCCGTTGTTGTATCATGGTTCTCTTCTGCGAGAGAATTCCAGCCTTGTGCTCGGAGTTCTATCTCGTTGCCGTCGCGGGAAATCATGTATAGGCCCAGTGAGGGAGCGGTCATGTGGCCAATGATGTGTACACCGGGTATGGCGGCTACTTCGTCGTGGCTGCCGAGCGGTACGGTGAAGAGCAGTTCGTAGTCTTCTCCGCCGTTGAGGGCTGCGGTGACGAGGCTCATGTTGAGCTCTTCGGCCATGACGGCAGTCTGGTAATCGATGGGTATGCGGTCTTCGTAGATGCGGCAGCCGGTGTGGCTTTGGGTGCAGATGTGATGCAGTTCCGAGGAGAGACCGTCGGAGATATCCATCATGGCGGTGGGGACAATGTGTCGCTTGTCGAGTTCGGCGATGATGTCTTTTCGGGCTTCGGGTTTGAGCTGACGTTCGAGAATATACTCTTTGCCCTCAAAGGCTGGGGTGAAATCGCTTTCGCCGGCGTAGACGTGTTTCTCGCGTTCGAGCAGTTGCAGCCCCATGTAGGCGGCACCGAGGTCGCCGCTTACGCAGATGAGGTCGTTTTCTCTCGCACCGTTGCGGTACACGATTTTACCCTCTTCTCCTTCGCCGATGCAGGTGATGCTGATGGTGAGGCCGGTGAGTGAGGCCGAGGTATCTCCGCCTACCAGGTCGACACCGTAGATGTTGCAGGCCAGCTGTATGCCGGCGTACAGCTCTTCCATGTCTTCGATGGAGAAGCGCTTGGAGAGGCCCAGCGAGACGGTAATCTGGCGGGGACGTCCGTTCATGGCATAGATGTCGGAGAAGTTGACGACGGCCGATTTGTAGCCGAGGTGTTTCAGCGGGACGTAGGTGAGGTCGAAGTGTATGCCTTCGAGCAGCAGGTCGGTGGTGACGAGGGTGCGTTTATTGCCGTAATTGAGTACGGCGGCGTCGTCGCCTACCCCTTTGAGGGTCGAGGCATTTCGAGGTGGAAAATTCTCGGTGAGGTGCCGTATGAGACCAAACTCGCCGAGGGTGGAAATATCGGTTCGGGGTTTATTCTCCATGGAAGTGCGTATTGTGAATATTATGTATTTGCGGGTTGATTGTGGAAGGTTTACATTTCTTCGATGAGTTGCCGCATGATGAGGGTCATGCGGGGCTGCGCTTCGGCGGCTGCCTTCTGTACCTCTTCGTGCGAGCATTTGACGATGTCGCCGAAGCCACCCAGGTCGGTGATGACCGAGATGGCAAAGACCTCCATGCCGGCGTGGTGGGCGACGATGACTTCGGGAACGGTCGACATGCCTACGGCGTCACCGCCTATCGTGCGGAAGTAGCGGTACTCGGCCGGTGTCTCAAACGAGGGCCCCTGGGTGCCGACGTAGACGCCTTGTTGCACTGTAATGTCGTTGCGGCGGGCTATGTCGAGGGCTTTGGCGATGAGGCGGGGGGTATAGGCATTGCTCATATCGGGGAATCGGGGCCCGAGTTCGTCGTAGTTTTTCCCGCGCAGAGGGTGGTCGGGAAAGGTGTTGATGTGGTCGGTGATGAGCATGAGGTCGCCTACCTTGAAGTCTGGGTTCATGCCGCCGGCTGCGTTGGAGACAAAGAGCGTTTTTATGCCCAGTTGTTGCATCACCCGCACGGGGTAAGTAACCTGTTGCATGGTGTAGCCCTCGTAGTAGTGAAAGCGGCCCTGCATGGCAATTATCTCGCGGTTGCCGAGGCGGCCCTTGATCAGCTTGCCGCTGTGCCCTTCGACGGTCGACAGGGGGAAGTGAGGAATCTGGGCGTAGGGCAGTTCCTGACGGTCGGTAATGTGTCCGGCCAGTTCGCCCAGTCCAGTTCCCAGAATGATGGCGACGGGGGGAATTGTTCCGAATTGCCCGGATATGTAGGCAGCGGTCTCTTTTATCTGTTCGAGCATGGCAGTTGTATTTTGAGGGTTATTTTTTCTTTTGAATCATCTGCCGGCGGAAGCGTATGACCGATTCTTTGACTTGTTGGTTGAATGCGGCTTCTTGTCCGAGCATGAAGTGGATGCGCATGGGCAGGTAATAAAGGCGGCTTTTCAGTAGCGATGAGACGTGGGGGCTGTGAAGTAGCCGGGCGGCATCTTTTTCGGTTACAATGACATAGCCGTGTTCTCCTTTTTCGTCGGAGTCAGCTATCCATTTTTCGATTTTACGCAGGTCTCGAGGGGTAAACTCGTGATGGTCGCCAAAGGTCCACAGTCGGGTGTGGAAGGCATATTTCCCTATGTATTCGGCAAAGAGCTGAGGTGAGGCAATGCCGGCGACAAGCAGTATTTCGTCGGATTTTTCACGCAATTGTTCTACGGTGATGCGCCGGCTGTTTTCGGTCGGGAAGACGGCTTTTAACTCATCGTAGAGAAGGCTGGTGAAGTAGAGGCTCTGGTAGGGGTAGAGGTTGAGATGTTTGGCCAGCAGGCGATAGTCTATGGGTTTGAGCGAGTCGGGGCATTTGGTGACGATGACAATGTTGGCGCGAGACTTTTCGTCGACGGGCTCTCTGAGCCTTCCGACCGGCAGCAGCTTGTCGTCGTAAATCATGCGTTCGTAACTGGTGAGAAGTATCGACATCGAGGGGGTGACATAGCGGTGCTGGTAGGCATCGTCGAGCAGGACGAGGTCTATGTCGGGAACTTGCTCCATGAGCTTGTGTATTCCATGCCTCCGGTTGGTATCGACGGCCACCGTGGTGGTGGGGAATTTGTGCTTGATTTGCAGCGGTTCATCGCCTACCTCGGCTGCGGTCGACGACATGGTTACCAGTCTGAACCCATGGGTGTGGCGTTTGTATCCGCGGCTCAATACCGCGATTTTGAACGACGACTCCGAAAGGGTGTGTATGAGGTGCTCTATGTGAGGCGTTTTCCCGGTACCACCCACCGTGATGTTACCGACACTTATGACGGGAATGTTGAAACTCTCCGCAGGAAGTATGTTCCAGTCGAACAGTCGGTTGCGTATCCATACCACCATGCCGTAAAGTCCTGCAAGAGGGGCGAGGAGTGGGTGAAATTTAATTTCGGTGGTAGATTGTTGGCTGTCCATGATACAAGAAGTTTGTTATAAAATCAATGATGCGAGTTGTGCCGATAACTAATAGCAAAGGTAATGTTTTTTTGTCAAAAAGAAAATCACATCTCTACATAATTAAGGAAAGAAAAAAGTTGTGGAAGAAAGTGTGAATAAATGTTTTGAAAGTGCTAAAAAAGTTGTTTTGAAAGTCGATTTTTCGAGAAATAATTTGCCCAGCTGCATTTTATTCCGTTACTTTGAAGCGCTTTTGAAAAAAGCGGTTTTCACCGCATTCTTCCGAAGTTCCGACGAGGAGCTTCGGCGTCTCTGTTTCTTTTAGCAAAGGATTGAATAACAACGTTTAGTTAGTTTGATATAGGTAAAATGAATTTGTCATTGTTAGTAGTCGTTTTCCTTACCGGCATTGTGCTGGTGACAGCAGCCCTGCTCATCGCATGGTTCATTTCGCCCCGCTCATACAACAGGCAGAAAGGAGAGGCCTATGAGTGCGGTATTCCCACGCACGGTACATCGTGGATGCAATTCAAGGTGGGATATTATCTGTTTGCCATTCTGTTCCTGATGTTCGATGTGGAGACGGTGCTTCTCTTCCCGTGGGCGGTTATTGTTCGTGATTTGGGCGTAGCCGGGTTGGTAAACATTTTGTTTTTCTTGGTAATCCTTGTGTTCGGCCTTGCCTATGCATGGAAGAAAGGAGCATTGGAATGGAAATGAAAAAACCGAAAATAAAATCGATGAAATACGAGGATTTCAAGGATAATGAATCTCTCGAAAAAATGGTTGAGGAGCTTCGCGCCAACGGAACAAACGTGGTGATGGGGGTTCTCGACGACGTTATAAATTGGGGCCGATCCAATTCTCTCTGGCCGCTTACATTCGCTACCAGTTGCTGTGGTATCGAATTTATGTCGGTAGGAGCTGCGCGCTATGACATGGCGCGATTCGGGTTTGAGGTGGCCCGTGCCAGTCCGCGTCAAGCCGACTTTATCATGGTCGCCGGCACGATAGTACACAAAATGGCCCCCGTACTTCGTCGTCTTTACGACCAGATGGCCGAGCCGAAATATGTCATTGCCGTGGGAGGCTGTGCTGTTTCGGGAGGCCCGTTCAAAAATTCTTACCATGTGCTCAACGGTGTGGGTGAGATACTTCCCGTCGACGTGTATATACCCGGTTGTCCTCCCCGGCCCGAAGCCATGCTTTACGGCATGATGCAGTTGCAGCGCAAAGTCAAGGTCGAAAAATTCTTTGGCGGCGTGAACCGTCAGGAGCAGAAACCGATAGAAGAATCCGAAGATTAACCCGCAAGTTTTCCTTTAATGGCAAATATACAAGAAAAGATAACGGCTTTCCTTCCCGAAGCTGTTTTTGAAGAAGGTCAATATCCTACCTTTACCGTTCCGGCCGAGAAGTTGCCCGCCTTGGCCCGTTACTTGCACGACGACAGCGAGTTGCTGTTTGACAACCTGGCGGCCCTTGTCGGAATGGACTGGGGAGATACACTGGGTGTGGTATATTACCTCAACTCGGTAAAATACAATCATTGGGTGATTCTCAAAGCCGCAACGGCCGATCGCAAAGACCCGATACTCTATTCGGTGAGCGATGTGTGGGCCAACGCCAATTTTGAAGAACGTGAAGTTTACGACTTCTACGGCATACGATTTATCGGCCATCCCGATATGCGCCGTATCTTCCTCCGCGAAGACTGGAACGGTTATCCCCTGCGTAAAGATTACGACACGAGCCGTGAAAACAATCCCATACCCGAGACTAATGAGGAGTGTTCCGATACGACCATAGCCTTGTCTATGGGTGCCGATGGGAAGGTGGAAAAGAAAGTTGTGGATATCTTTGAGAAAAACGACTACATTGTCAATATCGGTCCGCAACACCCCGCCACTCACGGTGTATTGCGTTTCCGTACCTCTCTCGAAGGAGAAATCATCAAGAAAGTCGATGTGCACTGCGGTTACATACACCGCGGTATAGAAAAACTGTGGGAAGGCATGACCTACCCGCAGACCCTCCATATGACCGACCGTCTTGACTACCTTTCGGCCCATCAGAACCGTCACGCTCTGTGTATGTGTATCGAAGATGCCATGCAACTTGAAGTTCCCTTGCGCGCACAGTATATCCGCACGATGATGGACGAGTTGATGCGTATCTCTTCGCACCTGCTGTTTTTCTCGACCCTCTGCATGGACCTCGGTGCCCTGACCGCATTCTTCTACGGTTTCCGAGAGAGAGAGTTGATTCTCGATATATTCGAAGAGACCTGCGGTGCCCGCATGTCGATGAACTATAATACCATCGGCGGTGTCATGGCCGACATACACCCCGATTTCCAGCGCAAGGTCAAGGAATTTATCAAAATCATGCCTGCGCGATTGAAAGAGTATAATCAGGTATTCACCGGAAACGTCATCGCCCGCAACCGTATGATAGGCGTGGGACATCTCTCGCTCGAAGATGCCATACGTTACAATGCCACAGGTCCCACGGGTCGTGCGTCGGGCTGGGCTTGCGATGTGCGCAAGCGCACTCCCTATGCCGTCTACGATAAAGTCGAGTTTGACGAAGTATTGTCGCACGAGGGCGACTCCTACGCCCGTTACAACGTGCGTCTCGAAGAGATTGTGCAATCGCTTCACATTCTCGAACAGCTCGTCGATAATATACCCGAAGGCGACTATGCCGTCAAGACCAAACCCATTATCAAGGTACCCGAGGGCCGCTACTTCAAGCAGGTGGAAGCCTCGCGTGGAGCTTTCGGCATTTATCTCGAAAGTCGGGGCGACAAAACACCTTACCGGCTCAAGGTCGTATCTCCGGGATTTGCATTGGTGGGTGTTGTAGACCATCTCGTGAGAGGCGCCAAGATAGCTGACCTTATCACCATCGGCGGTTCGCTCGACTATGTAGTGCCCGATATCGACCGTTGACCCGAACAGAGAATCACCTTATTAAGTAGAATTAAATATAACCCGCAAATAATATGTTCGATTTTTCGATAGTAACACGATGGATTGACGCTTTCCTGAGAGAGTATATGCCCGAGTGGGGAGCCCTTTTGGTCGAGTTTGTGCTGATAGGGGTTGCCCTCCTGTTGCTATATGCGCTTATCGCCTTGGCGTTGATTTATGGCGAACGCAAGATTTGTGCCTTCTTCCAGTGCCGTCTCGGTCCCAACCGGGTAGGCCCCTATGGTATCTTCCAGAGCGTTGCCGATATGATAAAAATCCTCATCAAGGAGCTTATTAGCATAAAACACAGCGATAGATTCCTGTTCAATCTTGCGCCTTACCTGGTGATACTTGCATCTATGCTCACATTTGGATGCATGCCTTTCGGCAGGGGATTGCAGGTACTTGACTTCAATATCGGTGTATTCTTCATCATGGCCGTTTCGTCGATAGGTGTATTGGGAATACTCCTGGCCGGCTGGTCGAGTAACAACAAGTTTACCCTCATCGGCGCCATGCGAAGCGGTGCACAGATGGTGAGCTACGAACTCTCTATCGGCCTGTCAATGCTTACAGTCGTGGTTTTTGCCGGGACGATGCAGACCTCGCAACTTATCGAGCTGCAAAGTCGGGGCTGGTTCCTTTTTACCGGACACATTCCCATGATTATCGCGTTTATTATCTATCTTATAGCAGGAACAGCCGAGACCAACCGTGGCCCGTTTGACCTTCCCGAGGCCGAGTCGGAGTTGACGGCCGGTTATCACACCGAATATTCGGGTATCCACTTCGGATTCTATTACTTGGCCGAGTATCTCAACATGTTCATCGTTGCAGGTATTGCCAGTCTCTTGTTCCTGGGCGGTTGGATGCCTTTGCATATTGGTGGTTGGGAATCCTTCAATCAAGTGATGGATTACATTCCGTCGGTGATTTGGTTCTTCGGAAAAACGGCCGTGGTGATGTTTATCATCATGTGGTTTAAGTGGACATTCCCCCGTTTGCGTATCGACCAGCTCCTGCATCTCGAATGGAAATATTTGGTACCCATAGGATTCTGCAATTTGCTCCTCATGGTATTGGTTACCATCTTCGGGATACATTTTTAATGAAATTCGTATAATGAAATAAGATAGCCATATGAAAGAGAATATCGGATACATTTCGCAAGTCATCGGCCCTGTGATCGATGCAACTTTCGACGGCGAAGGAGCGCAACTACCCCCTATTTACAATGCGCTGAAAATTCAGAGACCCGATGGTTCGGATTTGATTGTGGAGGTAGAACAGCACATCGGCGAACAGACGGTCCGCTGTGTGGCCATGGATACTACCGACGGTCTTACCCGAGGCATGAAAGTGGTCGATTTGCAACGTCCCTTGGCTATGCCTACCGGCAATCAGGTCAAAGGCCGTCTGATGAATGTAATGGGTAATGCCATCGACCACCTGCCGGCTCTCGATTACAAAGAGGTAGCCCCAATTCATCGCCCAGCACCCCGTTTTGAAGACCTTTCGATTAATACCGAAATGCTCTATACCGGTATCAAGGTCATCGACTTGCTCGAACCCTATTCCAAGGGTGGTAAAATCGGTCTTTTCGGAGGTGCCGGTGTAGGCAAGACCGTGCTTATCATGGAGATGATACACAATATCGCCAAAGGCCACAACGGATTTACCGTCTTTGCCGGTGTAGGTGAACGTACCCGTGAAGGCAACGACCTGCTGCGTGAGATGATTGAGTCGGGCGTTATCAACTATGGCGATGACTTCAAGAAAGATATGGAAGCGGGTCACTGGGACCTCTCCAAGGTCGATATGGAAAAACTCTCCAACTCTCATGCCACGTTGGTGTTTGGCCAGATGAATGAACCACCGGGAGCACGTCTGCGTGTGGCCCTTTCGGGACTGACCGTAGCCGAGAACTTCCGCGATTCGGGCGATGGAGGAAAAGAGATTCTGTTCTTTATCGACAACATCTTCCGTTTCACCCAAGCCGGTTCTGAGGTGTCGGCCCTTTTGGGGCGTATGCCTTCGGCCGTAGGTTATCAACCTACCCTGGCTTCGGAGATGGGCGCTTTGCAGGAACGTATCACTTCGACCAAGTACGGTTCTATTACTTCGGTGCAGGCCATTTATGTGCCGGCCGATGACTTGACCGACCCGGCTCCTGCCACCACATTCAGCTTCCTTGATGCCACCACGGTGCTCAGCCGTAAGATTGCCGAGTTGGGTATTTATCCGGCCGTAGACCCGTTGGAGTCGACCTCCCGTATTCTCGACCCGCTGGTTATCGGAGAAGACCATTATAATACCGCTCAGGCTGTGAAACAGTTGTTGCAACACTACAACGAGTTGCAGGATATCATTGCCATCATGGGTGTAGATGAGTTGTCCGACGAAGACAAGCTTGTCGTGGCTCGTGCTCGTCGAGCACAACGTTTCCTCTCGCAGCCTTTCCATGTGGCCGAGCAGTTTACCGGACTTCCCGGTGTGATGGTACCTCTCGAAGAGACCATTCGAGGTTTCAAGATGATTCTCAGCGGAGAGATGGACAAATATCCCGAGCAGGCATTCTTGAACGTAGGAACCATCGACGAAGCTATCGCCAAAGGCGAGAAAATGCTCCAACAAGTACAAGGTAACTAACCCGTTAAATCGTCTACACTATGACACTCGAGATTATTTCTCCCACAAGCATCCTATTCCAAGGCGAAGTTTCCCGTGTAACTTTGCCGGGAACGATGGGCTCGTTTACCGTATTGCAAGACCATGCATCACTCCTGTCGACTCTTGCTGCCGGTGAAATCGAGTATGAATGCCAAGGGGAGGTAAAGACCCTCGCGGCCGAAGGCGGATTTGTAGACGTGAACAACAATCGAGTTGTTGTGTGCCTCAAATAAGCTCGAAGCTTATCTAAAAACAAAATGAGATGAAGAAATATATGTTCCACCGTATTGCTTTGCTTTTTGCTCTGTTCTTGGTTTGCACGACTGCCGTGCAGGCTGCCGAGGAGAGCGAAGAAGCCTCCTTCAATGCCAAGGAGATCATTTTTGAACATGTGCTCGATAACTACGGCTGGGAAGTACCTTTCTCTCACAGTCATCGCATATCGTTGCCCATTATCGTGCGCGATAAGGACGGCGATTGGAGCGTGTTCGGTTCGCACCGGATTATGCATGGAGAGACCTATAAAGGTTTCTATATAGCACCCGATGGCGATTTCAAAGGGAAGGTTGTTGCCCGCGACGAAGCCGGTAACGAGTATCGTCCGCTCGACTTGTCGATAACCAAAAATGTGGCGGCCCTGTTTATCACCGCGATACTGCTGTGCGTATGCTTTATACCCATGGCTCGCTGGTATCGCAAGCACCCCAATGGAGCACCTCGCAAATGGTTTGGCTTTATGGAACTGGTTTTTGATATGTTGTACAACGATCTTATCAAGCCGGTTTTGGGAGTCGATGCCCGTCGTTATTCGCCTTATCTGCTTACGGTCTTCTTCTTCATATTCTTTATCAACATACTCGGACTGATGGTGATTTTCCCTGCCGGAGCCAATCTTTCAGGAAACATATCCATAACGATGGTTTTGGCCCTCTTTACATTCCTTGTGGTGAACCTGACCGGAACCAAGCACTATTGGAAAGATATTTTCTGGCCCGAGGTTCCCATGTGGATGAAGTGTCCGGTGCCGTTGATGCCCGTTATAGAGGTATTCGGAGCCCTTACCAAGCCGGTGGCTCTCATGATACGTCTCTTTGCCAATATGTTGGGTGGCCACCTTATTGTCTTGGTGCTTATATCCCTCATCTTCATTTTCGGCTCGATGGGAGCTGCCGTGCTCACGGGTACTACTGTCATATCGGTATTTTTCTCACTGTTTATGATGTTGCTCGATGTGCTTATCAGTTTCATTCAGGCCTATGTCTTCACCATTCTTTCGACGATCTTCATCAGCCTGGCACGTGTCAGAGGTGAGGCATCGCACGAACAAAACCAGATACAAGAAAAAAACGAAATAGTATAACCCTTTAAAATTGAATGTTATGTTAGCAATGATTTTGTTACAAGCCGCTGCCTCTGCCGCAGCATTTGCAAAAGTAGGTGCCTGCCTTGGAGCCGGTCTTGCCGCTATCGGAGCCGGTCTTGGTATTGGAAAAATCGGTGCTTCGGCCATGGAGTCTATCGCTCGTCAGCCCGAGTCGTCGAATGACATCCGTGCCAACATGATTGTGATTGCCGCCCTTGTAGAAGGTGTCGCCCTCTTCGCCATCATTGTTTGCTTGCTCGCCATATTCTTATAATCACAAGTAGAAAGGATACACCATGGAACTGTTTACCCCCGATTTCGGATTGGTATTCTGGATGTTCCTTGTGTTTGTCATTCTCTTTGTGGTATTGGCCAAGTATGCATGGCCCGCCATTATGAACAGTGTCGACGCTCGCGCCGACCTCATCGATAAGGGCGTGACTTATGCACAGGAGGCCAAAAGCCAGCTCGAACACGCTACCGACAATGCCCGCGTACTCATCAATGAGGCGCAGCAGAAGCAGCTTGAAATCTTGCGTGAGGCGGCTCAGATGAAAACTCAAATCATCGAAGAAGCCCGCAAGGCAGCTACGGTAGAAGCCAAAAAGATTATCGACGCAGCCAATGTGTCGATAGAGTTGGCTCGGAAAGAGTCGGAACGGCAATTCCGTCAGCAGGTCAGCGATTTTGCATTGCAGATAGCTGAGAAGCTCATGCGGAAAGAGTTGGCCGGCGATAAGCAGCAATCCGAGTTGGTCGACAAACTATTAAGTGATATCGAGAATAAAAACTAATCCAATATGAACGAAGGACTTATAGCCCGCCGATATGCCAAGGCTTTGCTCAAATATGCGCAAGAGAAGGACGTAACCCTTCCCGTGTATGAAGCCGCTCGGCAAGTAGAAGCGAGTTTCATCGCCCGTCCCGACTTGCAGGAGGCTCTGCTCAATCCGGTGCTCAGTGCAAGTCAGAAAGAGGCGTTAATGCTCTCTGCTGCCGGTGTCGATGCCGCTTCTTCGGAAGAATACCTTCGTTTTGCACGTCTGCTTCTGCATGAGCGTCGTGAAGACCATCTGCGTTCCATCATGCTCATGTATCAGAAGTTGTATCGCGACGTCAATCATATTGTCTGCGCCCAAATCGTAACGGCAGCCCCTCTCGACAAGAATACCCTTTCTCGCATAGAAAGCATTGTGGCTCGACATTGTCCGGCCGCTCATTTGGAATTTGAGCATAAAATCGATCCCGAGATTATCGGTGGTTTTGTGTTGACCGTGGGCGGTGAACGTCTCGATGCCTCTATCGAAAAGGAACTGAAACAATTGCGTTTAAAATTAATAAACAGCAAAACACGATTATGATTAAACCAAATGAGATTTCTGATATACTGAAACAGCAACTCGATGAGGTCGAGTCGAAGGTCTCCTTTGAGGAAGTCGGCACCGTGCTCGAAGTGGGTGACGGTGTGGCTCACGTCTTCGGGCTCGACAATGTCAGTTCAAGTGAACTGGTCGAGTTTGAAAATGGTGTGCGCGGTGTGGCCATGAACCTTGAAGAGAGCAATGTCGGAGTCATCTTGATGGGTGCCGACAGCAATACTGTCAAGGAGAACATGACTGTGCGCCGTACCGGGAAAATCGCATCTATTCCCGTAGGCGACGGACTTATAGGCCGTGTCATCAATACATTGGGCGATCCTATCGACGGAGCCGGTCCTATTGCCGGCGACACGATAACGTTGCCTCTCGACCGGAAGGCTCCCGGAGTAATCTTTCGTCAACCGGTAAACCAACCGTTGCAGACAGGTATCAAGGCTGTTGATGCCATGGTGCCCATAGGTCGCGGACAACGTGAGTTGATTATCGGCGACCGTCAGATAGGTAAGACCTCGATTGCCATCGATACCATCATCAACCAACGTAAGAACTTCTTGGCCGGAGACCCGGTGTACTGTATTTATGTAGCCATTGGTCAAAAGGCTTCGTCGGTTGCCACGCTGGTAAATACCTTGCGCGAACATGGTGCCATGGATTATACCATCGTGTTGGCAGCCAACGCTTCCGATTCGGCATCCATGCGTTACTATGCCCCCTTTGCCGGAGCCGCTATCGGAGAGTATTTCCGTGACAGTGGCCGTCACGCTTTGGTGGTGTATGACGACCTTTCCAAGCAGGCCGTAGCCTACCGCGAAATCTCGTTGATTTTGCGTCGTCCCTCCGGTCGTGAAGCCTATCCCGGTGATATTTTCTATCTCCATTCCCGTCTGTTGGAGCGTGCAGCCAAGATTATCGACAACGATGCAGTAGCTGCTACGATGAACGATCTGCCCGAGGTTTTGCGTCCCATTGTAAAAGGTGGTGGTTCGCTCACGGCATTGCCCATTATCGAGACCCAGGCAGGAGACGTTTCGGCCTATATTCCTACCAACGTCATCTCCATTACCGACGGACAGATATTCCTCGAAACAGCCCTTTTCAACCAGGGTATGCGTCCTGCCATCAATGTGGGTATTTCGGTGTCGCGTGTCGGCGGTAATGCCCAAGTCAAGGCCATGAAGAAGGTGGCCGGTACATTGAAGATAGACCAGGCCCAGTATCGTGAGCTCGAAGCCTTCACCAAGTTTGGTGGCGACCTTGATCCCGTAACCGCCATGGTCATCGACAAAGGTCGTAAGAACAGTATGCTGCTGGTTCAACCTCAATATACCCCTATGCCCGTCGAAGAAGAAATCGCGGTGGTGTACTGTGGTACCCGAGGCTTGTTGAGCGATGTGCCGGTAGAGAATGTGGCTGAGTTTGAAAAATATTTCTTGGAAATATTGCGAAGCCGTCATGAAAAAGATGCTTTGGCCTCTTTGCGTGAGGGCAAACTTATTCCCGAAGTAGAAACCGTTCTGAAAGAGACGGCACAAGAAGTTGTAAAACGATTTAAGAAATAATCTGCTATGTCGACAATGCGCGAGTTGAAGGGAAGAATCGGCTCGGTAGAGTCTTCCCAAAAAATAACCGGGGCCATGAAGATGATTTCTTCGGCAAAGTTGCGCAAGGCCGAACAGGCTCTGCGCGGCATGGCACCGTACCGGGAACAGTTGCAGCTTACTATCAACAATCTGTTGGAAGCCGACCGTGAGTATGAGTCGCCATTGGCACAGCAGCGTCCTGTGCACCGTGTGGCGTTGATACTGTTGGCTTCGGACGAGGGTCTGTGTGGCGCCTATAACTCCAATCTGTACAAGGCGCTGCTGTCTCGTCTGTCCGAGTTGCATGCCGCTTTTCCCGGACAACTTGCCATCGACGTCTATCCTGCCGGAAAGAAGGTCATTTCTGCGGTGGAACATACTGTCGGAATAACCGTTTGTCGACGAGATTATTTCCATGCCAAAAGTACTCCCGACGAGTTGAAACGTCTCGTCGGTGAGTTGACGGCTTCGTTCCTAGCCGGCGAGTATGATAGGGTAGAGTGTATATACACCCATTACAAGAGTGTTGCTACTCAGACTGTTCGCACCCGGCAGTTGCTCCCCGTGAGCATCGAAGATATGCAATCGGGTCGAAGACGCCCTTCTCGGGTTACCCCTTATATATATGAGCCCGACTGTGCCACGATTTTTGAAACCGTGATGCCGCTTTTTGTCAATGCTTCGTTAATCGAGGCCTGTCTGCAAAGCCGTACATCGGAACAGGGAGCCCGCATCCTTGCCATGCAGACAGCCAGTGACAACGCCGGCAAGTTGCTCGACGAGTTGCGTATCGAATACAACAAGTTGCGTCAGCAAGGAATCACCAATGAGCTGCTCGATATTATGGGCGGTTCGGTGAGATGAACCTTATAGCAAATCCTCCAAAGTACCGGGTCCCGGCCTGGTACTTTTATATGTAATAAAACGAAAAAAGAAAGAGCTACATTACCATTTATGGAAAGTTTAAAAAATTACTTTGTCAATTTCTGGAAAGGTCTGTGGAGTCTTCTCGTGGGAATGAAGGTAACAGGTACCGAGTTTGTTACCCCCAAGGTTACCGAGAAGTATCCCGAGAATCGTGAAACGTTGAAGATAGGCGACCGATTCAGAGCCACTCTTACGCTAAAATTCGATGCCGAAGGCCACCACAAATGTATCGCGTGCGGTATCTGTCAGATGAACTGCCCCAATCATACGATACAGGTTATCTCCAAGAAAGTCGAGACCGAAGACGGTAAGACCAAACGTGTGCTCGATGATTACATCTATGACCTGGGCAGTTGCGTCTTCTGCCAGTTGTGTGTGAACACCTGTCCTCACGATGCCTTGGAGTTTACCAACGAATTTGAACAGGCCGTCTTTGACCGTACCAAATTGGTAAAGCATCTTAACCGTAAACCTGAAAATTTAAAATAACATTCTCGATATGGAACAAGTAGCCAATCAAGTCATATTTTTCCTGCTCTCGGCGGTTATCGTCGTTTGCTCGATTATGGCCGTGACCAGTCGTCGCATATTGCGCGCGGCAACGTATTTGCTTTTTGTGCTTTTTGCAACGGCCGGGTATTATTTTCAACTCGACTATCATTTTCTGGGAGCTGTACAGATAACGATTTATGCCGGAGGTATTCTCGTGCTTTTCGTTTTTGCCATTCTTCTCACCAGTAAACTTGGAGAAAAGAGCGAACGCATCTCTTCGCGCAAACGGGCATGGGGCCTGGTTGCCGCCATTTTTGGCGCCTGCATCTGCGGATATACTCTTTTGACTCACGACTTTTTCCCCTCACAGTTTTATCAGGCCGGAGAGCTTGACATGAAAATGGTGGGCCATGCGCTCATGGGCATGGACAAATACCAGTACCTGTTGCCTTTTGAAGCCATCAGTGTGCTGTTACTCGCTTGTATAATCGGTGGCATCATGATTGCCCGTAAAAGATAAGGAATACTATGGAAATACCCATGATTTATTATGTTGTGGTGAGTACCATCATGTTTTTTGCCGGCGTTTACGGTTTTGTAACCCGTCATAACCTGTTGGCCATTCTCATATCGCTTGAACTCATGCTCAACGCGGTCGATATCAACTTTGTCGTCTTCAACCGCTATCTCTTCCCCGGTCAGCTCGAAGGTTTCTTCTTCACGCTCTTCGCCGTGGCCATTGCTGCTGCCGAGACGGCGATTGCCATTGCCATCATCATCAACATATACCGGAACATTCGTAACATCAATGTCGATAACGTCGACAAAATGAAATATTGAGAAACTATCGCTACTGAACAACGATTATGGAATACTCTTACATCATACTGTTGTTGCCGATGCTGATGTTTATCATGCTCGGACTTTGCGGCCACAAGATGTCGCATCGCACGGCCGGATTGTTAGGCACATCGGGCCTTTTCATCATTACCATTCTCTCGTATATCGTCGCTGCTCAATATTTCATGCAGCCGCGTGTCGATGGCATTTATCCCACGGTGACTCCGTACCACTTTGAGTGGTTGCGTTTTACCGAGTGGCTGCACATCGACCTGGGTATCATGCTCGACCCCATTTCGGTCATGATGCTGGTGGTTATCACCACGGTATCGTCGATGGTGCATCTTTATAGCCTCGGCTATATGCACGGTGAGGTCGGTTTCCAGCGTTACTACGCTTTCCTCTCGCTCTTCACTTTCTCGATGCTTGGCCTGGTAGTGGCCACCAATATTTTCCAGATGTATATCTTCTGGGAACTTGTGGGTGTGTCGTCTTACCTGCTCATCGGTTTCTATTACACCCGTCAGTCGGCAGTTGCCGCTTCCAAGAAAGCATTTATTGTTACCCGCTTTGCCGACCTGGGATTCCTCCTTGGTATTTTGCTGCTCTCTTACTATACCAAAACTTTCGACTTCGCTACTCTGACCAGCGGCGATGTCTCCCTGGTAGGTACCACAGCAGGAAAGACATTCCTCGGTATCTCGGTGGCTTCATGGGCCATGGCTCTTGTCTTCATGGGAGGTGCCGGTAAGTCGGCCATGTTCCCGTTGCACATCTGGCTGCCCGACGCCATGGAGGGTCCTACTCCCGTATCGGCCCTTATCCATGCCGCAACGATGGTAGTGGCCGGTGTGTTCCTGGTAGCCCGTCTCTTCCCGATTTATGTAACTACTCCTGAGGTTTTGACCTTTATCACTGTCATCGGTGCTGTTACTGCCCTCTATGCAGCGGTTGTGGCTTGTGTGCAGACCGACATCAAGCGTGTTCTTGCCTTCTCTACCATTTCGCAGATTGCCTTTATGATGGTGGCTCTGGGTGTAACGACCGAGATGAACGGTCACGGTGCTCTGGGTTATATGGCTTCGATGTTCCACCTCTTTACCCATGCCATGTTCAAGGCTCTTCTCTTCCTGGGTGCCGGTGCCATCATTCATGCCGTACACTCAAACGAGATGTCGGCGATGGGTGGCTTGCGCAAATATATGCCCATTACCCATATCACTTTCCTCATTGCCTGTCTGGCCATAGCCGGTATTCCTCCCTTCTCGGGCTTTTTCAGTAAAGACGAGATTCTCGCCGCCGCTTTTGAGAAGAGCGCTTTCTGGGGCGTGTGGATGTCGCTGGTAGCCGGTCTGACGGCATTCTATATGTTCCGTCTCTACTACAACATCTTCTGGGGCAAAGAGGCTCAGCATGAGCATACGCCTCACGAGGCTCCCAAGACGATGACGATACCTCTGCTCTTCCTTGCTTTGGTAACCTGTGTTGCCGGATTCATACCTTTCGGACACTTTGTAACGGCCAGTGGCCTTTCATATACAATTCATCTCGATTGGGCTGTGGCTGCGACAAGCATCTGCATCGCTGTAATCGGCATTGCCGTAGCAACGTGGCTTTACCTTTCACCCAACGACAAGCCCGCACGCATGGCACAGTCTATGAGCTCGCTCTACCGTTGGGCCTATCATCGTTTCTATATCGATGAGGTCTATATGTTCGTTACCCACAAAATCATATTCCGGCACATCTGCACGCCTATTGCATGGTTCGACCGTCATGTTGTCGACGGGACGATGAATCTCATGGCGACACTCACCCAGTCGGCCTCTTACCACATACGTGGCTTGCAATCGGGACGTCTGCAATCTTATGCTGTCGTCTTCCTGCTGGGCGCCATGATTATCGCCGCCATCGTGTTGTATTGTATCTAATTCAGTATGTCGAAACAGAAAAAACGAGTTTAATACAGTTATGAACTTCTTATCATTATTCGTACTTATTCCTTTATTGATGATGGCCGGACTGGCCCTTTCGAGGAATATGAAACAGATACGGACTGTTGCCGTGATAGGGTCGTCGTTGCAGCTTGTCTTCGCCTTTATCGTGTTGTTCCTGTTCTTGGGCGAACGTGCTGCCGGGAATACGGCCGAGATGCTTTTCGTGGCCGATTCCGTGTGGTATGCTCCTTTGAATATTCATTATACCGTCGGTGTCGACGGCGTGTCGGTAGCCATGCTGCTGCTCTCGGCCATCGTTGTTTTTGCAGGCGTTTTTGCTTCGTGGAAAATCGATCCGCTGCCCAAAGAGTTTTTCTTGTGGCTGATACTTCTTTCCATTGGTGTGTTTGGCTTCTTTATCTCGATAAACCTCTTCACGATGTTTATGTTCTACGAGATAGCCCTTATTCCCATGTACCTGCTTATTGGTGTTTGGGGTAGTGGTAACAAGACCTATTCGGCCATGAAGCTGACCCTTATGCTCATGGGTGGCTCGGCTCTCCTGCTGGTAGGTATCCTGGGTATATATTTCAACTCTTCGGCCGATGGAAACCTTACCATGAATATTCTCGAAATTGCCAAGAACAATGCCATACCGCACGAAATGCAGTATTATCTCTTCCCCCTTACCTTTGTGGGATTCGGCGTGTTGGGAGCCATGTTCCCCTTCCACACATGGTCGCCCGATGGTCATGCTTCGGCGCCCACGGCCGTGTCGATGTTGCATGCCGGTGTGCTGATGAAACTGGGAGGTTACGGCTGTTTCCGTGTAGCTATGTACCTCATGCCCTGGGCCGCTATCGAGTTGTCGTGGATATTCCTGATTCTCACCGGTATCAGTGTGGTTTACGGTGCATTCAGCGCTTGTGTACAGACCGACCTTAAATACATCAACGCCTACTCTTCGGTGAGCCACTGTGGTCTTGTGCTTTTTGCCCTGCTCATGTGGAACACGACGGCCATGACGGGTGCCGTGCTGCAAATGCTCTCGCACGGCTTGATGACGGCTCTCTTCTTTGCCCTCATCGGTATGATATATGGTCGCACCCATACCCGTGACATCCGTGAGATGGGCGGCCTGATGAAGATTATGCCGTTCCTTTCGGCCTCTTATGTGATAGCCGGTCTCGCTTCGCTGGGCCTCCCCGGATTGAGCGGCTTCGTAGCCGAGATGACCGTCTTTGTCGGTTCGTTCCAGTGGGACGACCCCTTCCGCCGTGTCTTCACCATTCTGGCTTGCACGTCGATTGTGATTACCGCCGTCTATATCCTGCGTGTGGTGGGCAAGTTGCTTTACGGTAAAATACAGAATGAACATCACCGTGAACTTACCGATGCTGCCTGGTACGAGCGCCTCTCGGCCATTACCCTTATTGTGGGTGTTGCTGCCATAGGTATGGCTCCGGGTTGGATTTCCCATCTCATCAGCGACAGCATGAGTGTGATAAGTGAACGTATTATGCAATATATCTAATCAAGGAAAAGTATATGGATTTTTCAAACTTTTTATGGATGCGCGATGAGTTGTCGCTTCTGGCAGTCATTCTAGTCCTGTTTCTTTACGACACATTCTCTACCGAGAAGGGCCGCCGCGCTTTCTCTTGGGTTGCCTGCCTGTTACTGGCTGTGCAGACGGCTTTCCTCTTTTTCAACCCTGCGACAGGTGAGGCTTTCGGCGGTATGTATCAGACCTCTCCGGCTATTAATATTGTAAAAATCGTTCTTAACATAGGAACGTTGCTGGTTCTTATCCAGGCCAATGTGTGGGCCAAGGCTCCCGACATGAAAGTGCGTCGGGGTGAGTTTTATGTGCTCACGCTGATGACCTTGCTGGGTATGTACCTGATGATTTCGTCGGGTAACTTCCTGATATTCTTCATCGGTCTTGAAATGGCATCGCTTCCGCTTACGGCACTTGTCGCCATAGAGAAATACCATCAACTCTCTTACGAAGCTGCTGCCAAGTATGTCTTTGTGGCACTCTTCTCCTCGTCGCTCATGCTGTTGGGTATCTCCTTCATTTACGGTGCTGTGGGTACGCTCTACTTCGACGATATTGCTTCCAGTATGGTGGGCACGCCGCTTCTTTATGTAGGCCTTGTACTTTTCCTTGCCGGTATGGGATTCAAGATTTCCATCGTGCCCTTCCATCTTTGGACGGCCGATGTCTACCAGGGAGCTCCGACCTCCATCACGGCCTATCTCTCGGTCATCTCCAAAGGTGCTGCCGCCTTTGCCCTGATGGTGGTACTCTTCAAGGTCTTCTCTTCGGTGGCTGCCGTATGGCAACCGGTACTGTGGGGACTCATCGTCATTACCATTACCATAGGTAACCTTTTTGCCGTGCGTCAGAAAAACCTCAAACGCTTCATGGCCTTCTCTTCGATTTCGCAGGCCGGATATATTCTGCTGGGTGTTATTGCCGGTTCGGCCGTGGGTATGACCTCGCTCATCTATTATGTGTTGGTGTATGTATTCTCCAACCTGGCCGTGTTTGGTGTAATTTCGGTTATTGAGAACGCAACGGGCAAGGTCGACATGGACGATTACAACGGTCTCTATCGTACCAATCCCAAGTTGAGTGTTGCCTTGATGCTGGCGCTCTTCTCTCTGGCCGGTATTCCTCCTTTTGCCGGATTTTTCAGCAAGTTCTTTATTTTCTATGCTGCCGTCGAGGAAGGATTCTATGTGCTGGTGTTCATCGCCCTGCTCAATACCATTATCTCGCTCTATTACTATCTGCTGGTGGTGAAGGCGATGTTTATCCGTCAGGACGATTGTGTGATACCGGCCATTCAGAGCGACGGAGCTTCGAAACTCAGCATCTCGCTGTGTGTGCTCGGTGTGCTGCTTGTGGGCCTCATTAGCGGCATCTATTCATCGATTGCACCGCTTTCCTTTGGCATGTAATTTCTGATAGATATATACGACAGGTAAGGCGTCGGGAAGTTCCTTTCCCGACGCCTTATTTATATTGATTCGCGCTTTTCTACTGTATGTACCGCAATGCTACCGGGCCTGCAGATATAATTTAGAAGGGGCATAACAATCGTGTGGATTTGTTATGCCCCTTCGGATTAAAGGTTTACAAAGTCGACGGGTTGGATAGAATGTCAACGACCCGTTGAGAGGTTGATGGACGGTTTATTGCACGCCCGAGGTCTCTACCTCTTTGTTGATTTTCTTGATAAGGCCTTGCAGCACGCTGCCGGGTCCTACTTCGGTAAACGAGGTGGCACCGTCGGCAATCATGTTGAGCACCGATTGTGTCCAGCGTACCGGAGCGGTGAGTTGGGCTATCAGGTTGGCTTTGATGGCGGCAGGGTCGGTTACAGCCTGTGCGCTCACGTTTTGGTAAACGGGGCATTTGGGCTCGAAGAACTGGGTGTGAGCAATAGCTTCGGCCAGTTCGGCGCGGGCCGGTTCCATCAGCGGTGAGTGGAAGGCTCCACCCACTTTCAGTTTCAGGGCACGTTTAGCTCCGGCGGCGAGCATTTTCTCGCATGCTGCATCGATACCTTTTTCGTCTCCCGAGATAACGACTTGTCCCGGGCAGTTGTAGTTGGCCGGAACGACAACGCCTTCGGTTACCGAAGCGCATATCTCTTCTATTTTCTCATCGGGGAGAGCCAGTACGGCAGCCATGGTCGATGGAGTAGCCTCGCAGGCTTTCTGCATGGCGCGGGCGCGGGCAGCTACCAGGCGTACGCCGTCTTCAAACGAAAGGGCTCCGGCAGCAACCAGGGCCGAGAATTCGCCGAGCGAGTGTCCGGCTACCATGTCGGGGCAGAAGGCTTCACCCATTGTTTTGGCGAGAATCACCGAGTGCAGAAAGATGGCCGGCTGGGTAACCTTGGTCTGACGCAGGTCTTCGTCGGTTCCGGCAAACATCAGGTCGGTGATGCGGAAACCTAATATCTCGTTGGCTTTCTCAAACATGGCTTTGGCTTCGCTGTTGGTGTCGTACAGCTCTTTGCCCATGCCTACGAATTGGGCGCCTTGTCCCGGAAATACAAATGCTTTCATAATCGTTAGGTTATAATGTTTTTGTAAAAACTGCACAAAGGTAGTTATTTTTTGTCGAAAAGTTGGTTTTTGCCCAGTTAATCGACCTTGTCTGCCCGTAAGTCGCGAGAAAATGATATAAATCATGGGTTAAAGGCGACAAAATTACTTTGTCGTGTCGGAAATTAAGTAGAAAAAGTCGAATTTACCGAAAAAACTTTCGGAGCTTCTATGCGTTTTCTGCCCTATTGCCTATCTTTGTCGTGAATTAAGTACCGTATATGATAAAGAATTTGTTGTTTGTTTGTGCTGTATGCCTGCCGGGAGTGCTTAGTGCCCAGTCGGAGAGGGTTGAGTTGTTGCCTTATGGCGACATGGAACGATGGACGACGCGCGTCATCAAGGAGTCGGCCCTGCTGGGCGGTGCCACCAAGGAGGTATATCACTTAGGTCCTGAGCAGACCATCACCGGCGCCGAGCCGTGGGTGCGGGAGTCGAGCGACTCGCCGTGGGGCGGGTCGAGCGTGTGGGCCAGTCCCGTGGGTATCGACAAGGTGAGCGTTACCGTCTTTCCCGAGGAGCGCGAGCCGGGTAACCGGTGTGCGCGGCTCGAAGTGCGCAAGGAAACCTGCAAGGCTCTCGGCATGGTGAACATTACGGTGGTCGCCACCGGTTCGGTCTTTCTGGGTGCGGTAAAGGAGCCCGTGAAGAACGCCAAGAATCCGCAAGGGAAACTCGACCAGGGAATCCCTTTCACCCAACGTCCCAAAGCGTTGCAACTCGACTATAAATTGCAGTTGGCCGACCAGCTGGTGAAGGCCACCGGCCTCCGTTCGTCGGAGATTGAAGGAAAGGACAATGCCGAGATAAGCCTCTATCTCATACAACGCTGGGAAGACGAAGAGGGCAATGTCTATGCCCGGCGGGTGGGAACGGCCTACCACAAGTTTGCCGAGTCTGTTGCCGAGTGGCAGAACGGCTATCGCATACCCATCTATTATGGCGACATCAGCCGGGAATCTTGTTACACCCCCGAGATGGCACTTGTCTTGCCCGACGGCCCCCGCTACACGACCAACAGCCGGGGCGAGAATGTGCCCATACAGGTGGTGGGTTGGGCCGACGCCGATGCACAGCCCACGCATCTGATGCTGCGCATCTCTTCGGGCGACAAAGGAGCCTTTATAGGAGCTGTGGGTACCTGCTTCTGGATTGACAATGTTTCGCTCGTGTATTGACGGGCTGGGCGCAAAACACAAATTGTGCCCCCCTGCCATGGACATGAGAAATATATAAATAACGGGCTGCACAAAATGCAGCCCGTTATTTTATCGCTTATGCTGTTTTTCTATTTCTTTGAGCGTAATCCCCATGACATAATAGTGCGGGAGTTTGTCGAAAATCTCTTCTGTCATTTCTGCGGTAATGTTTCCGTAGCATGAGCGGGACATGTTGTGCTTCTCATCGAAGAAGTAAGAGTTGTAGATAATGAGAGGAATTTCCTGTGTTTTTTCCGTTACCGGGGCAATTTCGAATGTGCGAAAATCGTATATGGGTTTTTTGTTTTGAGGGAGGGCCTCAATTTTTACTTGTTTGTTAATCGACCCAAGAGGACAGCTCATGGTGATGGTCACGGTAGAATCGTTTTCCGGTGTAACATATATGCTCATCTGATTTAGGGTCCAATATTTCGCCTTTTTTGAGATGTCGAGGTTAAGAGCCTTTATGAATGCAGCACGTTCATCGGCCTTTTCAGGCAGGTCTTGCCTGTTTCTCCCTATTTTGAAATTGGCGATACGGTTGGTTTTTTTCCCGAGTCTGTATTCATCGATATAAAAGTTGATATTGAATTCTTTTTTGTCGAGTTCGCTCAAATCGAAATGGGCCATGTGGATATTCATTTCTTCGAGGACATTTATAATATCTGTATGGGATATTTTGTCGGCTTTTATGCGAGGCTCTTTTTCTTTGGCATTGACGGGTAATAATAGGCTTGCAAATAATAATGTCAGGAACAGGTGTTTCATGATTTTAGTGTATTGGATTTTTTATGTTAGACGCACTATAAACAGAAAGGTTACACCCTGCTGCAAAATTAGTTTATACATTTTTTTCAACCTACTATAATGTAATTTTTTTTTCGACAGAATATTATCCGGCACAAATGGCCATTTCCCAAGGTAAGCTATAAAAAGATGAATTATTCCAAGGAAGCAGGAGATGAGATAGTAGAAACGTCGGCAAACTGTAATTCACCTGGCACGAGTGAACTGTCTCGGATTCTTTGTCGAACCGAAAAGAAAGGAGAAACCCCGTTGTGATTTTTTTTGACAGGGTTTCTCCTTCGTTGTAACCTTTTTCAATCTTGGGAAAGAGACTTTGGCCTTTTTCCTCGAACTTATAACGGAAAAAACACAAAAACTGCTTGGTCGGGGCGGTGGGGCTACCGGTGTGCGGGGTGCGTTTCCAAAGCCCTTTGACCATAAGACCCGCAAAGGAGCCGAAGGTTACATCGGCCGGTCGATATTTAACAGTTTTTACCGAAAGTGTCCCTTCCCGTTATCGGTTTATGACAAAGCCGGCACGAGGTATTTACACAGGGCATATCCGCCGAAGAGGAGCCACAGGTAGATGATGCCGGCCAGATAGAAGGGCTTGGCACCGGCTTGTTTGAACTTGTCGATGCTGGTCTCGGCACCGAGGGCGGTCATGGCCATGGTGAGCAGGAAGTTGTCGAAGCTGTTGATGGCGCTGATGCCGGTGCTCATCACCTCCGCGGGTATGAAGGTGAACGATTGCAGCAGCGAGTTGAGGGCAATGACCAGCAGGAATCCGAAGGCGAACCAGGGAACCGATATCTTGCTCTTCCCGTCGGTGGCGACGTCGGTGTGACGGGCGCGGCGCACACGGGCTATGATGTAGCTCATGATAAGCAGCACGGGAGCCAGCATCATGACGCGAATCATTTTGGTGATGGTGGCTTGGTCGGCCAGGTGCAGGGCGCCGTCGGGGTCCATGGCGTTGCCGGCGCCTACCACATGGGCAACCTCATGCAGGGTCGAACCGGCATAGATGGCCATCTCCTGCGGCGAGAGGTCGAAGACGCCGGTGCGGTAGAGTATGGGATAGAGGAACATCGAGAGCGTACCGAAGATGACCACCGTCGACACGGCAATGGCGGTCTTGTGCGGGGCGCATTTCACAACGGGCTCGGCACCCAGCACGGCGGCTGCTCCGCAAATGGCGCTTCCGGTCGAAACCATGAGCGAAGTCTTCTCGTCCATCTTCATCAACCGGCCGGCCACCACGCCCAAAAGCAGGGTTATGAAGATGACGATGATGTCGATGATGATGGCGGGCAGTCCGATGGCAAGTACCTGTTGGAAGGTGAGGCGGAAACCGTAGAGAACGATACCCGTGCGCAGAATCTGTTTGGTGCAGAATTTGATGCCGGGAACCCAGGTTTCGGGAATGTAGTTGCGCAGGCTGTTGGCATATATCATACCTAAGATGATACCCACGATGAGCGGGCTGAGCGACAGGTCTTTGACCCATTGGAACTCGCTGATGTAAAAGGCCGAGAAAGAAAACAGGGCCATGAGGAGTATGCCATGCGAGACGGCGGCTTTCTGTTCCGAAATCATAGATGATGGGATTAAGATTTTTTTGAGACGGCAAAAATACAAAATAAACAGGAATCTACCTTTTCATTGACGGCGGGGAGATGGACGGAAACCGTATTTTTTTCATGGAAAAGAGATTGTTTTGTCATCATATTGTCACAACTGGAATCTATTTTTGCCCTCGAAAAAGGAGGCAGAAAGGTTTGTGAGATTCTGTCGTAGGTTTCGTAGGAGTCATAGCCTCCTGTGACAAGGTAAAAGATTGTTATTGTTTTTTCGTTATAGTGTGTTGAAGGAGCTTCTCTGTCGAAGAGCGGCTCTTTTGTTGTATGGTCGTGTATGTGCCATGTTACAATCTTGTTACATTTTGCGGTTTGCGCATCTGCCTGCAAACAGTTTCGCACGGAATCGCGTATATTTGCGAGACGTAATTCTAAAAACAACTTGCGTAGAAATGGAACAGAAGCATACCTACACGGGTCTGACCGATGAACAGGTCGCCGAGAGCCGTCGTTTGCACGGGGAAAATGTGTTGACTCCGCCCAAGAAAAAATCGGTGTGGCTGCTTTTCTTGGAAAAATTCAATGACCCCATCATCAAGATATTGTTGATAGCCCTGTTGCTTTCGGTGGGTGTGGCCGTGTATGAGTTTGTGAGTCTCGGACATGGAGCCGAAGTCTTTTTCGAGCCGGCGGGTATTTTTGTGGCGGTGATATTGGCCACGGCCGTAGGCTTCTTCTTTGAATTGAGCGCCAACAAGAAATTCGACATACTCAATCAGGTCAATGACGATGTGCCGGTGAAGGTGATTCGCAACGGCAATATCTGTGAAATATCCAAGAAAGAGGTCGTTGTCGACGATATTGTCGTACTCGAACTGGGCGAGGAGGTGCCGGCCGATGCCGTGTTGCTCGAAAGCGTCTCGCTGCAAATCAACGAGTCGACCCTCACCGGTGAGCCGGTGGTCTCCAAAACCACCAATGAAGACGACTTCGATGCCGATGCCACCTATCCGTCGAACGAGGTGTTGCGAGGAACCACCGTGGTCGACGGGCACGGCGTGTGCCGCATCACCGCTGTGGGCGACGCCACCGAGTATGGCAAGGTGTATGAGGGCTCGCAGATACAGAACGATACCAAGACGCCTCTCAACCGCCAGCTCGATGGGCTGGGACGTCTCATCTCCTATGCCAGCTACACGATAGCCGGCCTGATTATTGTGGCGCGCCTTGTCTTGTTCTTCACGCAGAACACTTCGCCCGACTGGACCGAGACGCTTACCTACATCTTCCAGACCCTCATGATTGCCATCACGCTCGTCGTGGTTTCGGTGCCCGAGGGATTGCCCATGAGTATCGTGCTGAGCTTGGCGTTGAGCATGAAACGCATGCTGGCCACCAACAATCTGGTGCGCAAGATGCACGCCTGCGAGACGATGGGGGCGGTGTCGGTCATCTGCACCGACAAGACCGGTACCCTCACCAAGAACCAGATGCAGGTGGCTCAGGCCGATTTCTGGGCGCTGGGTGACCGCTCGCTCTCCGACAACGAACTGGGCAACCTCATACGCGAAGGCATTGCCGTCAACTCGACCGCTTTCCTCGATGAGTCCGGTGAGAAACCCCGTGTCATCGGCAACCCCACCGAAGGGGCGTTGCTCTTGTGGTTGAAGGCACAAGGCGAGAATTACCTCACGCTGCGCGAAGAGGCTGCGGTGTCCGACCAGTTGACGTTCTCGACCGAACGCAAATATATGGCCACCATCGTCGAGTCGCCTCTCTTGGGCAAGAAGGTGCTGTATGTCAAGGGGGCTCCCGAGATTGTCCTGGGAGAGAGCCGCCGCGCCCTCACCGCGAAGGGCTTGATACCGGCGGCCGATTACAAGACGACGGTCGATGAGCAACTTCTCGCTTACCAGTCGCAGGCCATGCGCACCTTGGGATTTGCCTATCAGATTCTCGACGATGACCAGCCCCGTTTTGCCGATGGCCGGTTGTGCAATGTCGACCTCACCTTCATCGGCATCGTCGCCATTTCCGACCCTGTGCGCGACGATGTCCCCGCCGCCATCAAGTCGTGCCTCGACGCCGGTGTGGCGGTGAAGATTGTTACCGGCGACACGCCGGGAACCGCCCGGGAGATAGGCCGCCAGATAGGACTTTGGCTCCCCACCGACGGCGATGCCAACCTCATGACCGGCATGCAGTTTGCCGCTACACCCGATGAGGAGCTCCTGCGTCGTCTGCCCAACATAAAGATTATCTCCCGTGCCCGCCCCATGGACAAGGAGCGGCTGGTGCGTCTCTTGCAGAAGTTGGGCTATGTCGTAGCCGTTACCGGCGACGGCACCAATGATGCTCCGGCCCTCAATGCCGCCCAGGTGGGCCTCTCAATGGGCGACGGTACGACAGTGGCCAAGGAGGCGAGCAGCATTACGATTCTCGACAACTCGTTCCGCAGCATTACGAGGGCGGTGATGTGGGGGCGTTCGCTCTATCAGAACATTCAGCGCTTCCTCCTCTTCCAGATGACCGTCAATGTCGTTGCCTGCCTCATTGTGCTTATCGGAGCTTTCCTGGGCACTCAGTCGCCGCTCACCGTTACGCAGATGTTGTGGGTGAACCTCATCATGGATACCTTTGCCGCCATGGCGCTGGCTTCGCTGCCACCGAGTGAGCGGGTGATGAAAGACAAGCCCCGTCGTCAGACCGATTTCATCATCACTCGTCCGATGGCGGTCGATATTATCGGTATAGGCATTTTCTTTGTGCTGCTGCTTTTCGGCCTGTTGCAGTATTTCAAATACGAAGAGGTAACGGCTCTTTCGCAGTTTGACGTGCGGGCTTTCTTTGCCGACTATTTCCGTTTTGAGAATGTCGCCCATACCCTTTCACCCTATGAGTTGACGGTATTCTTTACCGTATTTGTCATGTTCCAGTTCTGGAATATGTTCAATGCCAAGGCATTTGCCACCAACCGCTCGGCTCTTTGCGGACTGACCGACAGCCTGACGTTTGTAGGTGTTGCCGCCATTATCCTGGTGGGACAGATTGTCATCGTTACCGTGGGCGGCCCGATGTTCGGTGTGACGCCCCTGCCGGTGATAGATTGGGTTTACATCATCGTGTCGACCTCGTTTATCTTGTGGCTTGGTGAGCTTTACCGACTGGTGAAGAAACTTTTCAAGGTGAAATACTGATACGCCGGTTTGATACCGGCTCTTAACGCGGCAAGGCGGGAACCGATGGTTCCCGCCTTGCCGCATATTGTAGGGGAGAGATTTATTATCCCATCATGTAGTGAGTGAGGTAACAAACATGGGGTACTTTCCGTGCCGGTCTTGAAACCTTGATTCGTAGCAGGCAATTCCGTCTTCGAAGGAGACGAGCAGTATGTGCCGGTAATGTTGCATCGGTCGAGTACCTGACGGGTTAGCTTCCGGCCTGTGCCGTGCCCCTGGCATTAGGGCTCGACGAGGTGGGGAAGGGTATGCAGGTCGTCGTGATATCGACGTTGAGTATGTTGATGAGGCCGACAAGCCGCGGGTCGTTACAAGTCGAGAGTATGGGTGCCGGCGGGTTATAACAAGGAGCTCGGAATGGATTCCTGATAACTATTTACAGCCGAGGGGGACTGTCGTTATAAGACCCCTCGGCCGTAAATTTTTAGAGTTTATTCTATAATTGCGATGATGTATGAGAGCCTGATAGTTGACTTGTCGGAGAGTCCGTTATTCATCTTTGTTTTTAAGGAAGTAACTCTGAGCTTTGAGCAGGTTGCGGGCTTGCAGCACCATCGATTTGGTTTCGTTAAGTATCGATAGGTAGAGCAGGCAGGCCTTTGTGCTGCTCTTTTCGTCCATACGGCGCAACTGGCTCTTGATGGCGGCAACGATGGTGTCGAAGAGGCGGTCGCGCATTTCGAGCACCTTGTCGAGGTCGGTAAACTCCTTGCTGCGCATCATTTCGTTGATGTGGGTGAAAATTTCATCGACACCGTCGTTTACCCGCATGAGGTCGGCCACCTGTTCTTTGGTGAGACCAGTGTGGTTGTTGTCGATGTGATCAAAAGCCGGTCGGGTAATGTGTATCAGCGCTTTGGTAACCTCAGAGAGGTAATCGACGACTTGTACATAGAAGTGTCCCGAGTTGATATGGTTCTTTTCCAGTTTGCGCAACGTGTTGATGACTTCGTATTTGCGGGTATGTGCTTCTTCGTAGAGGGCGTTTGACTCGGTAACCATCTCCCGCAGCACTTTGCGGTTTTCCTTGAAAACGGCCACTAGGGTACGGTTGTAGATGCGTGATATCTCTTCCATAGTGCGGCATACCTCTTCGATGCAGTTGTAGAGAATGTCTTCGGTGGTGTCGGTTTTTGATATGGTGAGTTTTTTCTCCTGGCGAGCCTTGGCTTTCTTGGATTGTTTTTGGCGGAAGGTGAAGCTGCGAACCACCGAGTAGATACCCACGCCAGATGCCAAGATAACGGCTACCCAGCCGCCGATGAGCAGTATGAGTGTGAATATAGACGAGATGAGCAGGGCAACAAAGGCGGTGATGAACCACCCCGATATGACGGTCATCACACCGGTGATGCGATAAACGGCGCTTTCGCGGCCCCAGGCACGGTCGGCAAGCGACGAGCCCATCGAAACCATGAACACGACGTAAGTGGTTGAGAGAGGCAGTTTGAGAGAGGTGGCGATGGAGATGAGCACGGCCGATGAGGTGAGGTTGACGATGGCGCGTATGAGGTCAAATGAGGCTTCGGTGTTGCGCTCTTCCGGTGGAAGCGGTTCAAATCGCTTGTCGATGGCCTGTTGCAGGCGGTGCGGCACGTAATGGGTGTACCACTTGTTCATGATGAGAGCCATACGCACAAGGCCTCTCGATATGAGTGTTGAGTTGAAACGTTCCTGCTCCTCGTTCTGTGAGGAGAGAGAGAGTTCGGTCTGGGCCACATGACGAGCCTCTTTGGAGAGAAAGAGGGTGACAACCATGATGATACCTGCCACGATGAGCAAGGTGAAGTTGGCGGTAGCCGGTTGGGCCAATGCGGTCATGTAGATGGTTTCGTCGCCGGCGGCGCGTGCTATCTGGTAAGAGTCGTAGCCGGCAATGGGTACACCGATGAAGTTGACCAGGTCGTTGCCGGCAAAGGCCAATGCCAGAGCAAAGGTTCCCGAGAGTATCGTAACCTTCATGATGTTGACCCGCAGGAGTTGCAACAGCCACAGCACCAACGATACGGCAAGCCAAAGAAGGCAGAGGAAGATGAACGTGTGGTTGTGAACGAAGGTGTTGAAATCATCGGGAATGAGTCCCGAGTTGTTCAACCCCTTGAAGAGGGCAAAATAGATGATTCCCGTAACCGAAATGCCGCACCAGAGTGCACCTAACCGCTTTATCATCTTGGCGTAGCGGAACGAGAAGATGATGCGCGAGATGTACATGAGCGTGATGCCGGTGGCGAAGGCGATGACGACCGACGAGAGGATACCCGAGATGATAACCATGGCCTTGCCTGAGTTGACGTAATGGGAGAGGCTGTTGATGCCGATTTCCGGTGAGATGTAGATTTTGTATCCGGCTACGGCGAGTGCGGCCCCCAAAAGCCCGAAGACCATCGACACCGTAGTGGAGGTGGGCAGGCCCAGGGTGTTGAAGATGTTGAAGAGAATGACGTTGCCCAACATCATGCCCAGGAAGAGGGTCATGACCTCGGGAAAAGTAAAGTTTTCGGGGTAGAATACACCGCTGCGGGCCACTTCCATCATGCCGTTTGAGGTGAGGGTACCGATGAGAATACCCGCCGAGGCAACGATGAGAATGGTGCGGTAGCGGGCTACGCGTGACCCCCATGCGGCATTCAGGAAGTTGATGGCGTCGTTGGCCACTCCCACGATGATGTTGGCAATGGCGAGTAACCCCAGGACGATGACGATGAAAGTAAATATAGGACTCATTCAAAAGAGGTTTTGGATCGTATTTTCGGCGTGATAGTGTGTCTGGTGATGTTCCCGGAGGTCAGGCCGGCGGCGTGTCGGCCTTTTTGAGGGTGAATGTGAATTCGAGACCTCCCTCGTAGCGGTTGTGGGCTTCTATGGCCCCTCCGTGGAAGAGCACGGCATTTTTTACGATGGAGAGCCCCAGACCCGTGCCGCCCAGTTTGCGGGAGCGGCCTTTGTCGACGCGGTAGAAGCGTTCGAAGATATGCGGCAGGTGCAGGTCGTCGATGCCGATGCCGTTGTCGGCAAACGAGAAGGTATATTCTTCGGACGTCTCTTTGACGAGGTTTATGAAGATGTCGCGCCCGCCCGAATAGGCAATGGCATTTTCGGTGAGATTCCGGAATACGGAGGTCAGCAGGGAGGCGTTTCCCGTGATGGGGAGTTCGCGGTTGAAGTTGCAGGTAATCCGCATGCGCTTGTCGGCGGGGCGCAAAGCTACTTCGGCAATGATGTCCTGCACGATGGCGTTGAGGTCGACCATCTCTTTTTCGATGAGTTGGCTGCCCTCGTCCATGCGGGTGATGGTCGAGATGTCTTGCAGCAGTTGTCCCAGACGTTCGCTTTGCTTGTAGCTCTTTTCGATGAAGAGGCGGCGGGTCTCTTCATTCATGTCGGGATTGTTGATGATGGTTTCGAGGTATCCTTGTATCGAGCTGACCGGGGTTTTCAATTCGTGGTTGATGTTGTTGGTCAGTTGGCGTTTGAGCCGTATCTTTTCCTGTTCTTCATGGAGCACCATGGCGTGTTCCCGGTCACGGTCGGCGATGGTCTGTTGCAGTTGGGAGTAGAGTTGCACGATGTGTTGGGAGATTTCCCCCAGTTCGTCGTTGGGGAAGGGTTCGATGTTTTCGATGCGTTCTTTCCGGCTGGCCAGGTTGGCAAATTCTTGCAGCCGCTTGATGCTTTGCCCGATGTGCCTGATGGCAAAATACCCGAAGAGGCACATCATGACGGTAAACCCTATCATGATCCATAAGAAGGAAAAGTCGGCTGAGAGCAGTCGGGTAAGCGAGACGTTGTAGGGTAGTGCCGAGCGCACCAGCGTGTCACCGATGCGCGTGGCGGAGTAGAAGTAGTCTCCCTTCTCGTTTTCGGAACGGCGGCGTATAGTGTAACCTTCGCCTTGTTCAAGGGCCTGGCTTACTTCATTCCGCTGGCGATGGTTGGGGATTACCTCGTTTTTCCAGGCGAAGGGGGCGTCGTTGAGTACGACGCCGGCGGTGTCGATGAGGGTGAGGCGCAAGTCGGGATAGCGGTTCTGGAAATGTCGGGCGATTTCTTCGAAGGTTTTGCCGCTTTCGAGCGCGTCGATGACTTGTGCGTTGAGTAATTGCAGTTGTACGTTGAGGTTCTCGACCTTGAATTGCTTTTCCCGTTCGTACTGGAAAAGTACGAAGCCACTCATGAGTATGCCGGCGAAGAACACCAGCAGGAAAAAGAGCCGTTGGGAGTATGAGATTCTATTCTTCAAAGCCATATCCGTACCCTTGTCGTGTGACGATGTGTTTGCCGTAAGGCTCAATCTTTTTTCTCAGTCGGGTGATGTTGACGTCGATGGTGCGGTCGAGCACGATGACGTCGTTGCTCCATACCTGGCTCAGAATGTCGGCCCGAGAGAAGATGGTCTCGCGGTGGCGCAGGAAGAGCGAGAGTATTTCAAATTCGGTCTTGGTGAGCTTTACCTCTTTCCCGTCGACATGGCAGGTCTTGCGTTGAAGGTTCAAGACCAATCCCTGGAAGGCGACCGAGTCGTCGGCTTTTTCTCGGTTGACGGTTATGGCCGCACGGCGGAGCACGCTTTTTACCCGGGCTATGACTTCGCGTATCGAGAAAGGTTTGGTAATGTAGTCGTCGGCTCCTATTTCGAGCCCTATGACCGTGTCGTCTTCGGAATCTTTGGCGGTGCAGAATATGATGGGTATGTGGGCGGTTTCGGGGTTGTTTTTGAGTTGTCTAGCCAGTTTGAACCCGCTTGTCTCTCCCATCATCACGTCGAGCAGAATGAGGTCGTATCGGGTGATGTCTTTTTTCAAAGCTTCTTCGGCGTTATAGGCTACGTCGACAGAAAACCCTTCTACTTCAAGGTTGAATTGCAGTATTTCGCACAGGGATTCTTCATCGTCGATGACAAGTATCTTCGGCTTTTCCATTCGGGGTGAGTCTGTTTCGCGTACAAAGATAAAAATATTTTAATGATGTTGAAGAAAAAACGATTGTAAAAATATGCAATGTACAGTTATTTGTGCCGAAGCGGGTTGAGGGGACGCACTACACGTATGCCGGTGAATCGACGGTTTGCAGCAACCATCGTATTGAGGGGCTGCTCTTCGATGACCACCCGACCCCGGGTCGACGAGGCGTGTATGAGGCGTGTTTCTCCGCCCGCTTGCAGGGCGATGCCCACATGGGCAATATCGAGCCCGGCGATGCCGGTGGTAAAGGCAATGATGTCGCCGCTGCGTATGCCTGCGAGTGTGGCGCTGTCGAGATGTTCGGCCGGCAGGTAGTAGACGATTGTGCCGCTGAGTCTTTGCTCTTGGACGGCTATGCTGTCTGTAAGCGAGGGGTTGCGGCGCAGGACAGGATAGCGGTCGGCATGACGGCTCATGAAGTCGAGGTGCAGGGTGTCGGGTAGGCCCCCCAGCGAGCGGGTAATCTCTCGTACTGCACCCCGCCGTTCGTTGTCGGCTATCCAGTCGCTGAAATAGTGCAGGCGGGAGGCATATCCGTCCTGGTGGCCGTTGCGGTAACGGAGGCCGGTCAGTTGCCGGCAATAAGATTCCCACGAGTTTTCTCCCTGCACGGCGCAGCGAGCCAGTGCGAGGACGGTCTCTGCAAATATTGTGCAGTCGGTCTCTTGCAGCCCCGGTTGCAGGCGTTCGACGGTGTCGCGGTCGAGGGTGCCGGCCGTATAGGGAGTGCCGGTGAGCAGGTGTGCAAAAGCATTGACGTAATGGGCCACGTCGGGTTGCGGAGCCACGACAGAGAGCAGGTAGACGGCATAAAGGCTGTCGCCGGAGACAGCGGGCTCTTGTCCCGGATGAGCCCATATCGTGCTCCCTGCAAGCCAGCAGATGAGTAGCGGCGTAAGAAGGGCGTGTTTCATGACATTACTGTTTGTGTCCAAAGTTAGTGTTTTTGCCGGGTATATATGTAGTGTGCTGTCTTTTTTGCAAAGATATCATGCCAAGCCGTAAAATTTTTTTATTCAGACCGTTGTAAAAAATATTGGTTTTATGTTGTAAAATTACCACAAATAATATTGTAATATTACAATAATGTTTCTATATTTGTTCCGTCCAAAGTCCGGAAAACGTTTGTCGCGCCAAGCGGGCAGATGGTTCTCCTACTCCTAAAAAAATGTATTATGAGTCATATAAATTTAAGAGAAGAGAAAGAGCGTGATTTTGTTCACGCTTATGAAGAGGAACTCAAAGAGTTGGGCGAGGAAGCCCCCTTTGTGCCCCGCGATGAGGTTATTTTCAGAGCCTTGCATAGTGGTCGTGGCCGCTTCTACATTTCGTTTGAAGAGGCCGCCCGGCAGGTAAAGCGCATCTTCAACCACCGGCCGTTGAAGTGTCGTAACGAGCGCAAGGTGGCCATGTATCAAGAGTTGGCCCGATTGGTGGCCGAGTATCGCATGCGCAAGCCGGGGGCATCGTTCCGTGATGCGTTGTTTACGGTATTGGCCGAGGCCAAGGCTTCGCGGTTCTTTTTCGGCATACAGACGGGTCGTCTCATCTTATACCGTCATCAACGATGTGCCGTATGATGTGTCGTTGTGTCGCCGTCACCCTGGGGTTGCTTCTGCTCTTTTCCTGTACGACACGCAAACAGTTGACGGCAGCGCTTCACGAAGAGGTGCGCCGTGTGGTTGAGACACATCTGGCCGATACGGTACGGAAACATTCAGTCGAGCAGGAGCGGGAGCAGACCCACTGGTGTGTCGATGTGGTCAGAGAGTGGGTAGAGACGGCCGACACTCTTGCGAGCCGCGTGGCCGACACCCCGCGGAGTGTCGAGCATTGGACGATACGGGCGGTCTCGACCCGTGAGCGGCAACAGGTCGATTCGCTCCATGAAGTGCGACGACTCACCTCCCTCTCAACCGACACCGGCCGGCTTTCGGTGCAGGTGGAGGCCGACGCGCAGCGACAGACCGGTCGCGGGGTGTCGTGGGTAGTCTATGCGATGGTGGTCGTGCTGAGTATTGTCTCGGTGGGACTGATTATTAAAAAGTAATTACTAAAACCAGTAAAAATATGAATCGAAGAAAATTTACAAACATTCCCGTCAAGGGCGAGAAGAAGATATGTGTACAGTTGCGCATCGACCGTGAGGAGTTGCGCGAGGAGTTGTTGAAACGTACTACCTATGTGGCCGTACCCATGCAGGCCGAGGGTCAGGACGCCGAGGACTACTACGACCGGCTGCTCCTTACGGCCGACGAAGACATCTGGGTGGGCGACCGATTGCAGGAGGCTGCCGACCGGGTGTGTGAGGTTTTGTCGGGCTATCTGGCCGGCGACGGTTGTACGTTCGACGAGCAGGGCCATTGCTGTATGACGTTGCTGTTGCCCGGGGCCACGGTACCGGGGACGGCCGACCGCATTGCCCGCATTATTAAAGAAATCTTTGTCCTCTATGTACTCTCACACTGGTTCGACGATCGTCTGCCTGAGAAGGCTCAATACATTGTTTTGCAGTACGATGAGGCGATGGATCTGCTCAAAGCTCGTCTTAACCGTAGAACTCGGCCTATCGAGAGACCTGTCAGATACTTGTGATTGAGGCGTGATTTTTTCCCGGGATGCAAGAAATGTCGGGCTGGTGTCCGAGTCACCTCTTGGCTCACTTTTCTGTGCTCGCACTGGTAGATGTAATAACAAACTGACCTTATCCCGACCAGTTGTCGTATGAATCGATATGGGCGTTGTGCAATTTTGTTTTGCACAACGCCTTCTTTTTCATATTCGAATGGCTGAACTTTACTTTGGAAAGTCGGGAAAACGATATATTTAACAAATGTTAGTGCATAAGTCGCAAGAAATATCTATCTTTGAAGCGTTATTCAAATAAACATCAGAATGGAAAACAATTATTCTTACAGCGGGTCGGGTGTGCAGACGGCACAAGTGACCCTCATGAAAAGTCTCTATTTGTGGATGAGCGTTGCTTTGGCCGTTACCGGTATTACCGCCATGGCTGTCGATGCCTCCTACACATTGCAGCAATTGCTTTTTGGCGGAAGATATACATTTCTCGTGCTGGTGATCGCCGAGGTTGCCCTTGTCATATATCTCTCGGCTCGCATCGCCCGTATGTCGTTTGCCTCGGCCATGATCAGCTTTTTGGCCTATTCGTTCTTGAACGGTCTTACCCTATCGGTCATCTTCCTGGCCTATACCAAGGCTTCGATTGCGTCGACCTTCTTCGTTACGGCCGGTACGTTTGCAGCCATGAGCCTTTACGGCTACTTTACCAAGAAAGACCTCTCGTCGTGGGGTAATCTCTTTTTCATGGCGCTCATCGGTCTTATCATTGCTTCGGTGGTGAATGTGTTCTGGGCCAATTCGACCCTTTACTGGATTATTACCTATGTAGGTGTGCTTGTCTTTGTGGGGCTCACCGCCTATGATACCCACCGCATCAAACATCTGTTGGCCAATCAGGAGGTGAACGAGGGTACTCAGAAACTGGCCTTGCTCGGTGCGCTCACCCTTTATCTCGACTTCATCAACATGTTCCTCTATCTGTTGCGCATCTTCGGCGACCGCCGGTAATTGCGCGTCGGGGTAACTGATACAAAAAAAAGCGACCCGTCTCAATAAAATGAGACGGGTCGCTTGCGTAGATTCAGGCTTTGAAAAGATAGACTTTCTCGCCCTTGCCGTTGTTGTAGACGTCGATGTGTAGCCACGACACGTCGTCTTCGAGACGAATGGGGTGGGGCAGCAGCTCCTGCGCATCGATAATGCGATGGCGGGCTTCTTCGGCAGTCATGCCCTCGACGTTGCAGTCGACGGCCTTACCCAGGAGGTGGGCCGAGAGGTACAGCCGGCCGATGTCGGTCTTTCCCTTCACCAGGGCACAGAGGTTGCAGCGCAGCCCACGCTGGGTGAAACTCCCGCCCAGGTGCCAGTTGTTGACGGTCATCGGTGCGCAGAGTATTTTTTCGCGTATCGTGTTTAACGTCGCGATAAGTTTGTCGTCGAGAAACATGGCAGCACCCTCGCCATACCGGTCGTAGACGTGCTGGCATACCAACTCTTTGACGGAGAAAAAGTCACTTTTCATTTTTCGGTTTTGTTTTGAGCGTCAACAAATTCTTCATGTAAAGTCTCGCCATGCTCCCGCTCCACGCGTTCCACGATTTTCTGCACGTTCTCGGGCAGCGCCCTCTTAAATTCAAAACGTATCACGTGGTAGATAATGCGCAGTGCCTTGTTTGTCGGGTAAGCGTGTATGAGGTTGCGGAAAGCATTCTGCACGTAGACATACATGAATACGTAGGTGAGCGACTTGATGACAATCAGGGCCGCCGTGTCGTCGCCGCAGTTCAACATGATGGCATAGATGGTCTCGGCAATAATGAGATACATGAGCAACTCAGCCAGTGCGTTTTTGAACTTGCGGAACGAGAAGTTCCGGCACCGCACCACCGACACCCCATCGGCCCGCATACCCGCCCACACGTTGAAGGCAAACATTAGCACCAGTGCGAATACGAAGCCTTTTGTCGGTGTCAGAAATGCCAGTACAGGACTCATGGCCGAGACGGCAATCATGCGCCATTGTTCCCAATTGATGAGCTTATCCATCATTTTGTGTTCAGATATAATCATACCAAAAAATTGTATCGGCGTCGCACTTCAAGTTCAACGAGTGGCGGTAGCGGTCGCGGCGGTAGCGCCACAACCACAGGCGGGGAATCACACAGCCGGTGCCGCCATGCAGGTTCTTCTCTTTCAATCGCTCCGGCCCATGCGGGTTGAAGGTGGTGTTCCAATCCTTCTTGTCGCTCACATAGATACAGTGCGGATGTTCGGGGGTGAGAAACATCGCTTTCAGACGGTCGAGGTCGTCGGCCTTCACACGACGGGCACCCAACCGGTTTTCAAGCACCACACGGTAGTAGCAGCCGGAGGCTTCGAGACGGTCTGTGGCGGCCTGTACATCGGCGTTGAACTCCACCAGCCCGTGACACGGCACCAAGCACCCATTCCGGTCAAAGCGCACGCGCAGGTCAAACACTCGCGCCCCGTTCTCCATCTGCTGCCAGAGGGTTGCCCGCTGGCACCGGGCAAACGGCAGGAGAAACCACCCCCACCATCGTTTCGGTTTATAGCCCGTAAGGCTGTTATGAGAGGCATACATAGTATTGCTTTTTTCATTGATATTGTATGTAGAAATACCTCCTTTATAAATACGAGAACAGTTGGCTTATAATACAATATATGTAATAGCAACCGTTGTCATTGGCATGCATATCATCGTTCATAAGGCTACAACCATCTTTTGATGTTGGTGTGTAAGCCTCGTAGATGTCGTTGAAGGCTCTTTCGGCCCATTTCCAAAAAAGATTGTGCGCAAAGATGCTCGCGCAAGGTTTTGTCTCCATCCAGGCCGCGCAGTTGTTGTAGTAGGAGATGTTGGAGACCGATTTCCCGCTGGCAGTTTTTCGCAACAAGATGGTACGGTTGGCGTCGTCAAAAAGTCTGTTTTGTCCGAATCCGGCATTTATATATGCGGTAAACAGGCACAACTCGCAGTCGGAATAGCCATTTAATGTTTTGTGGAAAGAACTGTCGGCATCGTTGAACTCATTGAAGTAGACCCGTTTCATAAAGTCGGTGTAATAACCGGCTTCTTGGTTGCCGGTTCCCGAAGCACCGATATTTCCGATGGTTATGTGTCCCATCAGAAGGTTGGGCTTGAACACCAAAATGTCGGTACCTTGCACCTTGTTCAGGTCGATGGCGGAGCCGTTGCAAGTGTGAGCCCAGCCGCCCCGGCCGGCATTGATGAGGTAGAGGAAATTATTCCCCCGCGTCCATTCCACGCCGATGTAATTCATGCGTGTGCCCGAGCTCTTCGTAAGGGTCATCGACACTTCCGAAGAAGAGAGCTTCCGCATCTTCATGCGCATCTGGTAGATGGTGTTGTCGGCATACGCCAAATTCATGGCCGAGACGATGCTGCCGGTGTTTGCATCGAGTACATACCCGTTTGCCTCGACCCAAGCACCGGTTTTGTAATCAAACACTTCTACCGCACCGTTGCCCTCGGCCACGGAGATGGTCTGGTTCCCGCTTTGGTTGCAGGCGCGATAGATGTAGTTGAAGTAGTTGGCGCGCGCGGGAACGGTAAAGCCGATGGCAGCATTGCTGCTGGTCGACGTCCTGGTCGGTCGTTGGCCGTCGGCATCGCCCCAGTTGCCGGCGTTGACGGAGGTCACCCAATCGCCCGTTTCGGAAAAGAAATCCGACTGGAATGTGCGATATTCCTGCCCCCAGGGAGCAGAAATGCAATCCCAAATCAGCGAGCACAGGTCGTTGCCCTGCAACAGGGGCGGTCTGAGCCCGGCATCGAGCCGTTCAGTAGTATATGGCCGCCCCATGATGGTCGATGATCCTGTAAATACGATAGTTACGTCTTTTTCGCGGGTGCGCATCAATTCTGCAAACTTAGGAGCCTTTTTGAGAATATTTTCATTGACGATAGGGGTCGCTACGCTTCTTACCCGTTGTTTTATCAATTCCTGCTCTTGGTAATATTCACCGATGACCCCAGGGAAAGAATAGAATCCTTTCGGGCTATTGTAAGAGGGTATATCATTGGAAGCGAGAAGAATGCCTCCGTAATTTTGGCTTACTTCCAAAAAGTATCTCGGCTCTATACGTGCGATGTTGGTGAGGGAATATTCGTCTGATAGGTTGATGTCTAAGGCGTCGACATAGATGCTGTAACCCTTTTGCAAGACGATTTTGTAGTCGCTGCCGTCTTCGAATATCTTAAAATAGCGTCCCTCTTCGGTTCTGAATATCGGGTTGTCGGAGAATCGGATAACCAAGTTTTGCGAGTTGTCGAAAGAGTAATTTACTACTGTCGCACAGTCTTTATGAAAACTGCTTGCGATGTAATTGGTGATTCGGCATTTGTTGCTCAAAATGACTTGGCCTCCTGTCTCTTTGTCGAATCGGAACATCTGTCCGTTGTAAATGAAAATACAGTTTTTGTAATCGACAAGGGCCTGTATATACTGTCCTCCATTGATATTGTTGTAGTAGGTTATTTTTGTCTTGTTGTTGAGAGTATAATAACCGTCAACCTTACTGCCTTTATCTCCGTATTGAGACAAAACAATACATTGTTTGACGTAACCCAAATCAATGGTTGTGGAGAATGTCTCTTTGCCCATCTTATACACGTATAACGTTCCGTTTTTAGTTGTGGAGAAGGTCTCGGTGTATTTACTGAATGATCCGTCGTCGTAGAACATACCGGCAATGGCACCATCGGTCAAGTTGATGGTGGCTCCCGAGAAAATGTAAATTGGAGATGTAATTTTCCAATCGGAAACCGTAGAAATCAAGTTTTGTGTGCTGCTATCGATATATCCGTAGTTATATCCTACAATGTCGTAAGTACCGGCTCCATGTAATGATTTGTTTTCAAGAGGAAAAACTGTTACAGAGGTTACCGGGCGGGTGTTTATCCAGTAAATTTGAATTGTGACCGGCTCGGCGAAAGAATATTCTTCAACAACTGCATCAAACGAATATTGGTGAAATATTCTCCCTGATTTACCTTCTATTACCATTCCACAATTTTGTCCAGCTTCCTGTCGTTGTATTTTTATTTTTTGTCCGGTCGACAACTTTATTTTTTGTAATAAAGTAAAATTGTTATCGTCTACAATTGAAAAATCGGAGGCTTTTATATAGGCATTCTTTTCGACACAAGAGATATATTCTTCGTTGCCATTGGCAGAGATTGCAACTTTTTGTGAATCTGGAAGCAACTGTTGGTTGAGTATGTTGCCGGCTTTGTCGAGTGTTACGGTGTGCATTTTGTTGTCGGCGCACATCAGCGTAAGAACATATTTTGATGATTCGTTGTCGTAAATGACCCAACACGAGGATGCACAGTCTTGATTGTCTTTGGCATAGAGTATGCAATTTCCGTTAATATTTTCATTGAAAATCGATGTTATAGAACCATTGTTGCTATCGTTCGGAGCTATATTTGAGAGATTCCCATCGGAGGAGAAATCGTATTTCAAATAAATGGTTTTCAACAGATTTCTCGATTTGAGAGTTGTGTCTTCAATATTCGAAAGGTCTTTTCTCGCTAAGACCGACAAGTCGTTTCGGATTGGAGTTAGAGCTGAAACCCAATAATTCCCGTTCCAGTATAATGAAATGATGGCTGTCGATTCTGTTTGCACAGTGAGTGGCGTTTCTCCATTTTTGAAGAACTGGAAGGTGATTTTCTCTGCATCGGGTGCGACATATATGTAGGAGGTTTTTATTCCCGGCTTGATTTCTGGGACAAATGTTTCAGGATTGTCGATAATACCTTTTAGCCAGTTGTCGGTGCGGTTACTGTCAATCCATTGTCGGTTTAGTTCGTCCCATACCCAGAGCGACAGGGTTTCTCCGTTAATAAAACATCCTCCAGGTATGCCGTGGGGGTGTTGTGCGAGAAAGGCTCCAAGACCGAAATAATATCCTAAAAAATTTCCGTGTGTATTACATTTCATACTGTATCGTTTTTTAAGTGTTATGTTTAAGTATAAAGTAGCTGTTTGCGCATGATCTCGGCTTTGTCGCTCTGACCCAGAATATCAAATACCAGTGCGCCGCACAGGTAGCAGGCCGAGTCGCCCAGGAGGGGATAGAGGTCGTATCCGTTTTCCTGCTCTTGCGGGACGGGGAGATATACGGCACTTTTTATCTCGTGACGAGGTATGTACGGGGGTAGGGCGTAGTAGTCGAGAACGATGCGTCCCTGTTCGTCACCCGAGACAACGGCGACGGGTTTCTCGGTCCCGCCCCGGGCATAGGGATTGTATTGCTTCTCGGCTGTCGGGTGGCGGTTGTCGATAAAGTGGGTGACGGGCCGTCGCCACCCTTTCATCTCGAAACGGAGCATGCGCAAAGTGTCGTCGGGAAGAATGACCCGCCCGCTGCCGTCCTGGCGCATCTCTGGCGTCAGTCGGCTGCTGATGTCGACACCGCGACATATCGATTCGGGTGCGACAAGCAGTTGCCGGGCAAGGGCTTCGGGCCATTTGGCGCGGATATACTGTTCGATGTCGGCGCCGCCCGTCTGGCTCACGATGCGGTCCCAGTCGGGAGTGAGCTCTTCCATGTCGGTCTTGACACGGTTTATCCATTCATCGGTTGTCAGGAACATAGCAGACTCCTTTCTTCGTTAGGCGGTGAGATGCGGAAAACAGATACCTTTTTCGCGGGCAGCCTTTTCGATGCTCGTGGGCGAACGCAGACGGTTGGCTGGTACGAGGTAGGGCTCCTTGCGCAGGAGTTCGCGGGCAGCCTGCCACGATACAATCTCTTCGATGGGGGTGGCGTCGGGTTGAGGCGTGGCCACACCGGTCTCGTTGTAGAGGTCGAAGAGGCGACCGTAGTCGATATCTTGCTCGATGGCCTCCTGCAATTCGCTGTTGGAAGTGGTGTAATAGCCGTGTATGTTGTCTTTGGAAATGAACCGTATGCGCACCTTCTTATCGCCCATGCGGACGATGGTGTTGAGGTTGCCATGCAGGGTTTCGTAGGTTTTTATCTTTTTCATAATCGTGCATGTTTTTGAAGTTTACGGCGGGAAAACTT
>OBAF01000304.1_pt1 | contig 50836 bp, 43 predicted proteins | sample 1517851 | NCBI WGS metagenome assembly OBAF01 (sample SAMN04571706, study PRJEB22368) | human gut metagenome | biome: human gut; material: stool | host: Homo sapiens | place: Luxembourg | collected 2012-10-19 | reverse complement strand
CGGCCTGCCGTATTGCGGTGGGTGGTGACTACTGGGTCTACTGGCTGAAGTTCCAGCTGATCGATCAGGGACGCCACGTGTCCTATGAAAAAGGCTTCGTCGGGCTGGTGAAGCTGTTCCACTGGATCTTCGGCGAGGGCTCCTATCTGCCGATCTTCGGATTTTTTTCCCTGGTCACGGTGTTTTTCTTCCTGAAAGCACTGCATGATCAGGCGGACTGGTACGTATTATCCCTGTTTTTACTGCTGACCCAGGGCTTCTATTTTAACAGCATGAACTCCGTGCGGTATTATTTTGCACTGGCATTGGCCATGTATGCGCAGAAATACGTATTGCGGGGCGAGTACGGCAAGTTCATCCTCTGGGTGCTGCTGGGATGTACGATCCATAAATCGGTGCTGCTGATCATTCCGGCCTATATCGCAGCAGATCTGCTGTCGCGGGTACGACTGAAAAAATGGCACTACGCGGTCGGGATCCTGCTGATCTTATCCCTGATCTTCGGACAGGGCTTTTATCGGAATCTTATTTTTAAGTTTTATCCCTATTATAAGGATTCCATGTTCGACAACGGCCAGTTGTCCTATGTGAATATCGGAAAATGCCTGGCGGTGCTGATCCTGTGCCTGATCTACTGGAAGGACAGTATCCGGGATGATCGCAGGAACCGTTACTATTTCTATCTGAACCTTGCGGGACTGGTGCTCTATACCTGCGGCTCCTTCATCCCGGAGGTGTCCCGGGTGGCCTATTACCTGATCCAGTCCCAGATCTTCCTGATCCCGGGCGTGCTAAGGAATGCGAAAAAAGGGTGGTTCCGCAACCTGTGCATTGTCGGAGTCGTCGCGGCATATCTGCTGTATTTCGTAATGCTGTTACGTGGCATGTACGATGTGGAGATCAGATTGCTACCTTACCTGAATTGGATATTTAATTAAAAGAGGATTTGATTTATGAAAGTACTGTGGGTCTGCAATATCATGCTCCCGGTGATCGCCGAGGCATTGCATAGAGAAGCTTCCAATAAGGAAGGCTGGCTGTCAGGACTGCTGTCGCAGATCGTGGCCTGGGAAGACACCGGCATGACGCTGGCAGTGGCGTTCCCGGTTCCCGCGGGGGAAGAGATCCCACAGAGTTTTGTAGTCCGGGTGCAGGGGGAACACCCTGCCTGTGTCGCGGAAGCCACTTCTGCTACGGAAGCTGCTTCTGCTCCGGAGGGGGGCGGTGGATATCTCGTCAGATGCTACGGCTTCCATGAGGATACTGTGCATCCGGACCGTTACCAGCCGGAGTTAGAAGAAGAGCTGCGTAAGATCACGGAAGATTATGATCCGGATGTGATCCACTGCTTTGGTACGGAATATCCCCATACGCTGGCGGTCTGCCGCGTCTATCCGCATCCGGAGAGGATCCTTTTGGGGATCCAGGGCATCTGCAGTCTCTGTGCGGAAGCCTATTTCGCCGATCTCCCGGAGCGTGTAACGCGCAAAGTGACCTTCCGGGATCTGGTGAAACGGGACAGCCTGCGCAGCCAGCAGGAGAAATTCGCCCGCAGAGGTGTGATGGAGAGAGAAGCCATCGGTCTGGCGGGAAATATCACCGGCAGGACGGCATGGGACCGGGAGGTGACCACCGGGTGGAATCCCGGAGCACAGTATTATCCTATGAATGAGACCCTGCGCGCTTCCTTCTATGAAGGCAGCTGGGACCCGGAGCACTGTGAACCCCACAGCATCTTCGTCAGTCAGGGAGATTATCCGCTGAAGGGCCTGCATTATCTCCTGAAAGCATTGCCCGGGATCCGCAGGAAATTCCCCGATGTGCAGGTGTATGTGGCGGGAAATGATCTGACGGCATACCACACGCTGAAGCAGAAGCTGAAGATCTCCGCCTACGGACAGTATCTCCGGGATCTGATCCGGGAGGGGCAGCTGGAAGACTGCGTGCATTTCACAGGGAAACTGACAGAACAACAGATGCGGGAACGATTCCTCCGAAGTCATCTGTTCCTGTGCTGTTCTTCCCTGGAAAATTCGCCGAACTCCCTGGGCGAAGCCATGCTGTTGGGAGTGCCCTGTGTCAGCACCGAGGTGGGCGGGATCCCCAGTCTCTTCGACGGCGGAAGGGACGGCCTGTGGTGTGAAGGACACCGGCTGACAGAAACGGCTGAAACCAACAGAAATACGTCAGATACGGCTAAAAACAAAAATAACACGTGCAATTCAAAAGAATTAAAAACAACAGAATTGGAAAATATTGTAAAATCCATGGAAAAATCCATTATCGAAATGTGGAGTTCTCCGGAGAAAATGTTGGAATACTCTAAAAATGCAAGAGAACATGCAAGAAAAACTCATGATAAAGAGAAGAATTTTGCAAAATTGCAGGAAATCTATGCAAAGATAGCGGAAAGGCGGGGCTGAGAATGCAGGTGGTATTCGTTTCTAATTATTTTAATCACCATCAGCTGTCCTTCTGCGACGCATTGTATGAACTCCTGGAAGGAAGCTTCTGCTTTCTGCAGACCCAGCCGATGGAAGAAGAACGGGTGAAGATGGGATGGCAGGCCGAGGAGAGACCGTATGTGCGCTATGTACAGCCGGGCGGTACGACTACGGGCGGCCCGGAATGGCAGAACCTGCTGCTGACAGCTGACGTGGTGATCTTCGGTGGATGCGATGACGAGAGCTACATCCGGGAACGACTGGCGGCAGGAAAACCTATCTTTCGCTACAACGAGCGGCTGTATAAAGAAGGACAATGGAAAGCCATCTCTCCCAGAGGACTGCTGCAAAAGTATAAAGACCACACCAGATACCGCAAGGCACCGGTGTACTTCCTGTGTGCCGGAGCCTATGTGCCCTGCGACCTGGGGATCATTCATGCCTATCCGGAGAAAATGCTGCGGTTCGGGTATTTCCCCGAGACCAGAGAGTATGCGCCGGGGGAACCGTTTTCACGCAAGAAAAAAGGAAGCATCCTGTGGGCGGCGCGGATGATCGACTGGAAACATCCGGAGCTGGTAGTGAAGACAGCCGCTTATCTGAAAGAACATTTGGAAGAGATTCCTTTTCACATTACGATGATTGGCGGAGGAGAACTGGAGGAAGAAGTACACAGCCTGGCAGAAGAGCTTGGCGTGACGGATAAGATCACCTTCGCAGGCTTCCGGAGCCCGGAGGAGGTCCGGGCAGCCATGGAGGAATCGGAGATCTACCTCGTCACCAGTGACCGAAAGGAAGGCTGGGGAGCCGTGGTCAACGAAGCCATGAACAGCGGCTGCGCCGTCGTGGCGGATCATATGATCGGAGCGGCTCCCTGGATGATCCTACAGAGGGAAAGCGGGATCCTCTATCACGACGGCTGTGAACAGCAGCTGCAGGAATACGTTGCAGAGCTGTTGCAGGATCCGGCAGAGTGCCGCAGACTGGGAGAAGCGGCGCAGCAGACCGTCCGGACGGAATGGAATGCACGGACCGCCGCGGAGAGACTGGTCAGACTGATTCGTGAGATGGGATTCCTAACCGGCGCCCCCGGTACCACACTTGCAGAGCCGGCACTACTTGCACCCGGCCAATGCCTTCCGTCACCGCCCGTCCCGGCACTGTGGACAGATGGTCCCTGCTCCCCGGCCCCGGTGATCCCGGAGCGACGGATGTATCGATATTTAACGGAAAGAAATAAAGAGGACAGAACGTGAACAGTAATGAGACCAACCAGCCGCTGATCAGTGTGATCGTGCCGGTGTACAATATCATACCTTACCTGCCCAGGTGCGTGGAAAGCCTGCAGAAGCAGACCTATCCGGAGCTGGAGATCCTGCTGATCGACGACGGCTCCACCGATGACACCCCGGCGCTGTGCGACCGGCTGGCGGAAAATGACCCGCGTATCCGCGTCTTCCACAAGGAGAACGGAGGTCCCTCTTCCGCGAGGAACTTCGGACTGACGCAGGCCGCCGGAGCATACGTGGGATTCGTGGACAGCGATGACTATGTGGATGCCGATATGTACGAGCGCCTGTACCGGGCGATCGCGACTACTCATATGCCCATTGCTCAGGTGGGCAGGGATGAGATCGATCAGGACGGCAACATCCTGCCGAACATCTGTGAGCCGGTATCCGAAGAACAGGTGATCCCGGCAGAGGATTTCTTAAAAGAGCTGCTGATGCACCGGGGAGACTGCTCCTTCTGTACCAAGCTGTTGCAAAAGGATCTGTTCACAAAAGGAAAATTCCCGGTGGGAGCGCTGAACGAGGATTTCCACCTGCTGGTGAAACTACTGACAGATGAGGAGAACATCGTTCCCGGGATCGCGTGCATTCCGGGCCAGACCTATCACGTCTTTTACCGTCCGGACAGCAACACCAGAGATAAAAACCGCTTCTCCAGAGTGTTCGCGGACAACATCGATAACGCGGATATGGTACTGCGGCTGGTGGAGGCGAGATACCCGGAGCTGACGGAGATCGCCTTCCGTTTCGGTGTCTTCCAGAGACTTGACTACATGCTGCATATTCCCATAGCACAGATGACCGGGGACAATGCGTTCTACCGCAGCGTCGTGAAGAGCCTGCGGAAGGGATGGTGGCGCGCCATGAGAAACCCTTACCTTACGAAAAAGAATAAGTGTTATCATACACTGTTCGCCATAGCGCCGAAGGGGATCCGGGTGCTGCACAAGAAACTGAAGCACATATGAAGAGCACATATTTAAAGAAAGAATTGAGTTTCATGAAAAGAAAATTAGCATTTCTGGGAGCCATTCTCCTGGCGGCATTCATATTTACCTACGAGGGCAATACCTACCGGACCCATGCACTGGACGAGGAAGATCAGGCATGGATCGACGAGGCCGGGGAAGCATTGCAGAAGATCGTGGAAGAACGGGAAATTATGGCACTGGTCTATCTGTGTGATGAGCTGCCGATCCGCTCGGAAGCGGATAACAGCAGTGCAATCGCAGGCACCGCAACCAGCGGACAGATGGTGGAGATCCTGGATGTGGCCGTGGATGAGGACTATCAGGTCTGGGAAAAAGTGTCCGCGGAGATCAGCGGTAAGACCTATGTAGGATACATCCCCAGAGATCATCTGGCATGCTCCGACGAACGTTTTCTGGAATGGGAAGAACTGTATGGCATGAATCCAGGAGCGGAAGTGATGCTGGCAGAGGAAAATGCCACGGGCGTCTATGCGGATATCGAAGAGTTCCCGGAGAGCTACCGCCCGGCATTGCAGGCGTTGAAACAGCAGCATCCCAACTGGACTTTTGTGCGGCAGAATACGGGACTGGATTTCCAGACGGTGGTAAACAATGAATTACAGGGCGGAAAAAGTCTGGTCTATAAGAGCTACGGGGACTATTGCAAGGAAGGACAGCACAGTCCTAACTGGTATTTTGCATCGGAGGATGTACTGAAGTTGTATATGGATCCGAGAAATGCGTTACAGGAAAACGCTATTTTCCAGTTTGAACAGCTGACGTACAATGAAAGCTACCACACAGAGGAAGCTGTTAAAAATTTCCTTGAGGGAACTTTTATGAACAGCAGTCAGAACGCGCCCGGAACGGATATGAAGTTCTATCATATTTTCTGGACCATCGGTGCGGAGGAGAACCGTCAGGTCAGTCCGTTCCATCTGGCAGCCAGAGTGCTGCAGGAACAGGGACAGGGCACATCACCACTGATTTCCGGTATTTATCCCGGCTATGAAGGGTATTATAATTATTTCAATGTGGGGGCCTCCGGAAGCACCAACGAACAGGTGATCATCAATGGATTGAATTATGCCAAAAATAATAACTGGAAGGGAGCCTACTATTCCATTTTGGGAGGAGCGGAAGTGATCTCCGCGAATTACATACGGAAGGGCCAGGATACCTTATATTTACAGAAATTCAACGTATCCCCCACAGCCAGCAACCCGATATATACCCACCAGTATATGCAGAACATCTCAGCGCCCACCACGGAAGCCCTGAGCATCAAAAAACTGTATGAGAGTGCCGGAGCACTGGAGAATACCTTTGTATTCAAGATCCCGGTCTATGAAAATATACCGGCAAGCCCCTGCCCGATGCCGACTTCGTCTACCAACGTGGTATTGCAGGTGCCGTCGGGATATGATGCTGCCGCGATATATGTGGACGGTGTCGCCTATACTCCGCAGGTGCGGAATAACCGCCGCATCGTTACCCTTCCGGACGGAAATGCACAGGCAGCAGTGGTCTATCGTTATAATGCCAACGGTGCGCCTATCGGCATGTATGTCTGGACCATGGAATACCGTAACAATGCCTATGTGGCGACGGAACAGCCGGAGCTGACAGATCTGCTGACCTACCACGGATTTTCCATCCGTATCACCGGGAAAGCGGGAATTCGTTTTAAGACCGGTATCAGTACCGACCTCAGAGCCAGATTACTGAACGGCGGTGTAAATGGCTATTCCCTGAAGGAATATGGAACGCTGGTCATGAACAATGCCAACCGTGCCTCCTATCCCATGATCAAGGGTGGTGAAAAAGTTATCAGCGGACTGGCCTATGGCACGAACGCTGACGGTTCCCATCAGGACAGCATTTATGAGACTGTGAGCGGAAGATACCGTTATACTTCCGTGCTGGTGGGACTTCCCTCCAGCCAGTACAAGGTGGAATATGCGTTCCGCGGATACATAATACTGAACAAGGACGGCAGAGACATTACAATCTACGGACCGGTACAGGCCCGCAGCATTTATGCACTGGCGGAAATGGTTCTGAACATGGGAACTTACCAGCCGGGATCCGCCGCAGATACTTTTCTGCGGAAGCTGATCAGTGATGCACAGTAACAGCCTGTCGGCTGTCAGCCATCGTAGAACGATCATAGATTTTGATAAAAACAGACGGGACAAAAAGATGAAAAGAAAAGCAACAAAATCTCTGGCACTGGCCATAAGCATAGCACTTGTCATTCCCCTGACGGCCTGCGGAGACGGCAACGGTGGGGAAGTAGAGGATGTGGTGACCCCGGTGGAAGCACAGCCGATGCTGTCCGAACTGGAGCTGGAGATCCTTAATCTGGAAACCAAATATAATAAAGGAGAATTCGCCGGAGCAGATTACCTCGCACTGGCAGATGCCTACAGCAGAGCAGGCGATATCCGCAAGCAGCGGGATATGCTGGAACAGGATTACCGGCTTTACGAAGATGCGGATGCATTTTCCACATTGCAGGGCCTCAGTGTAAATTTGGAAGAAGAGACGGAAGAGATCCGCAGCCGTGCACAGGAAATGTTAAATGATCTGGAACTGCCGGAATATCTGGACGAAAGCGTGAATCTCGTCGACAGCGGCGACTGGTTCTCCACCATGATGCCCAAACTGAAGGAAGGACAGCGCAGCTACTATCTGGAGCGGGATGCACAGCCGCTATTCTATGCGCAGGTGGGATATACCGGCGAGGGACAGCGTTTTTCCAAAGTGTGGTATACCGGAAGTGAGACAAAACGCTTCCTGAGTCAGGAAGGAACCATCATCCGCCTGGTGACCGTGACTTCCACGGTGGCAGGGGCAGAGGATCCGACTTCGACTGCGGGAACCGATACAACAGCTGAGACGGCGGACATTCAGGACACCGCCACCCCTCGGGCTGCCACCCCGGCAGACATGGGTGCCTGGAACGGTACTTTTGAGTCCTGGAGCGTGGACTGCGCTACCGGCAGCATTACCCATGAACAGGGTACCATGCAGAAGGGTGTGCTCACCGGTGACTACACCTGTGACGTACATGCCGGAGAGGGCGGACTGGATGCATTTTCTCTCTGGAACAACCGGGAAGGCATGGAATATATTACTTATACCGGCAGTTTTGATTCCGAGGGAAAGGCGTTGGTAGAACAGCCCTCCGAGGAAATCCGGAAAAAACTGCTGGAAGGAACAGATGATACGGATCTGATTCTCTACGCTTATGATGCGACCGGCGAGAACTGCCTTTGGCAGGGAACCGGTGCGGAGACTTCCGTGGCGGATTATCGATTTGGCGGGGAGCTGATCGGATTGGAGACCCGGCCGGAATATACCTCCTATGAGGTGCCGGAGACTATGGCAACGGATGACGACGGAACAGGAAGCACAGGAGAGACAGGCACTGAAAAACCCCAGATCCGCATCTTTGACGGAGAAATCCAGTGGTTCGACGGAAAATACTGGGTCAGCGCAGGTAATGTGAAAGAGATGGCAAAACAGGATCCTTTTGCAGCATACGAAGAGAACCATGATACGGCAGCACCCGGAGACACAGCGGGAACTACCGGAGGCGATACAACAGACGGAAATGCCGGGCAGAGCATTACCGGAGGCAATACCACCGGAACAGCTGGCGGCAACAAAAATTCCGGAACGATTCAGAAGCCCGCGGCAACCCCGAAGCCTACGACAAAGCCGTCCACCTCAAGACCCGGTACCACCAAACCTTCTGCAACTCCGGCACCCACTGCAACTCCGGTACCGGCAGCAACCCCAGCACCGGCGCAGAGCAATGACAACAGCAGCACCGGCGGTAGCAGTGACAGTGGAAGCACCGGAGGAGACAGCGGCAGCAGCGGCGGAAGTGACGTGGATATGGAGTGGACACCGGATCTGTTGTAGTCCCGCGCATGCGATAGATCACATTGGACTGTTCAGAGGCAGCCCGGAAAATAGTGGATAAAAAGATACATATTGAAGGGTGCTGCACAGAAAAGAGAAACATTTGGAATGAGGAGGATTTATTCATTGAAATATCCATGGAAACAGAAGATATTGGAATCGAAAAAAATAGAGCTGCTGCTGGTGGCATTGCTCCTGTTGGCGGCTATCGTCATTCGGGCATACCATTTCGGAGCGCCGCCCATCGGCGTACATCAGGACGAAGCTATGGCTGCCGTGGATGCCAAAGCACTGTCGGATTACGGTACAGACCGTTACGGAATGCAGTATCCGGTGCATTTTACGGCGTGGGTCAGCAGCCAGATGAGCGTATTACTGTCCTACTGCATGATCCCGTTTATTAAACTCCTGGGATTCTCCACGGTATCCACGAGACTGCCAATGCTGGTGATCAGCTGCCTGGGATTGCTGGCACTGTACCTCTTCGGCAGACAGCTGGCCGGCAAATGGACCGGCATGATCGTGCTGATCCTGGGGATCATCAGCCCCTGGCATTATATGCAGAGCCGGTGGTCTTTTGACTGTAACCTGTTCCCCCATGTGTTCCTGATCGCGGTAGTACTGCTGATCGCCGGACTAAAAAAGAAACCGCTGCTGTACCTTTCCATGGTGATGTTCGGACTGTGCTCCTATGCCTACGGAATTGCGGACTATTCGGTACCGCTGTTTTTACTGGTGGTTGCTATTTATCTCCTGAGGCAGCAGGCAGTGAATTGGAAGGAGCTGGCAGCCTGCTTTGTGCTGTATCTAGTGATTGTGCTGCCGGAATTTTTATCCATGCTGCTTACTCTGCTGGAAAAGCCCGGAATCGAGACACCGCTTTTTACGATCCCGTCGTTCCTGTCCAGTAACCGTGGTGATGATATTCTGTTCGCTAACTTCTCCTGGAAACAGCTGTGGGAGAATATCGTCTGGACCTTTACCACCACCTGGGGCTCCGGGGACAAGAGCGTGACCAACACCATGGTGAGATTCGGCCCGGTGTACTATATCACGGATCTGTTCTTCGTCATCGGACTGGTCAGCATCCTCCGCAGACTCCGGGGAATGGAAAAAACGGAACGTTACCCCTATGTCGCACTGCTGGCGTGGTTGGGCATGGGACTGTGGGTAGGTATCCTTACCAAAAATGTGACGGTGAACCGTATCAATATCATATTCTATCCGGTACTGATCATCGGGGGCATCGGTATCGCACGCTGCATCCGGAAGGTGCACCTCCTGTCCGTGCCCATTGCAGCGACCTACGGTGTGATGGCACTGATGATGGCACAGATGTATTTTGGCAGCTGGGGAGAACTCAGCCGGATCTATTACTACGATCCCTACATACAGGCGCTGAACTACGCACATACCATCGATTGCGATGCCTATTACATCTATCCGGATCCCCAGGGAATCGATGCCGGCGCTACCTTAGGCGAGATCCTGACTATGTATACGCACCAGATCGATGCACATTACTATCAGGGCATCAGCAACATACAGGACGGCGTGGAACTCCGCCCATATAAAGAACGCTACCACTACGAAAACGTCACAGCAGAGATCATAGTAGCCAGTGAGGCATCCGGAGAGCGGGTAGTCTATATCGTGGACTCCGGACAGAGAGAACTGTTCGATCCGGAGAAGTATGAGATCACTTCCGTCTATGACCGGTTTTATGTGGTGGTCGGAAAATGAGGAACGTAGGTTGACAGCAACGAAAACGGACATTATAATGAAAATGTCTCGTGTATAAGATCTAAGGCAGTCAGCCAAATGCAGACGGTTTCAAGAATATTCCACTCAGAAATTATAGAAATATGCAATTTATTCAATTGTCTGGAAAGTAGGGGAAATATGCAATTAAAAATTTCAAATGTAGGAAAAATCGAAAATGCAATCATAGATGTGAATGGTATTACGGTGATAGCCGGGGAAAATAATGCCGGTAAAAGTACTATTGGAAAGACAATGTTTGCTATTTTTAATTCCATGAACAATATGGACGAAAAAATTGCCCAGGAAAGAAAAAACAGAATCAGAAATATTATCAATGTTCTTTTGCAGGGGAAAATAATGCAGAATATAGGAACGATTTCTGACCGAAGAAGACGAATTAATATTACTTCAGCAAAGATATTGGATGCAATTATGGAATATCTAGACAACGAACAAGCAGATACTTTGGAAGCTTATTTAAGAAAACGGATTTCTGAGACAGCCATTTTTGACAACCATGAGGACGAGGAAGAATTTGCATCAGAATGTGCAGCCAAGGTAGAAGCATTGCTGGCGATTTCCGATAAAAAAGTAATGACAGAAGTGATTACAAGATGGTTTGGCCGAGTGTTTGAAGAACAGATATCACCACTTTGGAAAGAAGGAATTGAGTCTGCAATAGAGATAGCCATTAAAGATAAAAAAATAGTATATCATTTTATAGAAAATGCATGTGTAGATTTGGATGCAGAAATCAATATCCTGCATCAGGCATTTTATATAGACAATCCATTTATCGTTGATGAAATGTCATCTTATATCAGCGGTGAAAATATCATGGAATATTACTTACTGAACAGCCTTCAAACGGTGTCGGAAGACATATATAAAAACATCTTTGACGCAGTTGCGGCCAAGGAAAAGCTGGCAGAAATCAACGAAGTTTTGGCTGAGGTTATTGACGGAGATATTGAAAGCAATCAGGATGGAGAATATTACTTAAAATCAAATAAATATGCGAAACCATTAAAAGTAGTGAATATGTCTACAGGGATGAAGTCATTTGCCTTAATAAAAAGATTGTTGGAGAGCGGAAACCTTAAGGAAAAGGATGTTATTATTTTGGATGAACCAGAAATACATCTCCACCCGGAATGGCAGCTACTCTATGCAAAAATGATCGTACTTCTTCAAAAGCAATTTGATTTGTCAATGATCATTACAACGCATAGTCCATACTTTTTAGATGCAATTGACGTCTTCTCTGCAAAATACAATATAGCAGATCGAACAAAATATTACCTGGCAGAGAATACCGGGAATACGTCAGTGCTGCAAGATGTTACAAATAACATTGACGCAATTTACAAAAAACTATCGGATCCAATGCAGATGCTGGAAAATCTGAGATACAATGGATGAGGGAAATAAGGGGAATGTGGTGTGCATAAGATTGATGAAATACAGTGCAGTTTAGAAAAAACATCTTTAGATGATCGTGATAATGTTACAAAAGAGTATATGACGCACAGTCAACTCCAAGTATGTGCATTTGATGATGTGAAAAAATGGTATGTTCGAGAAAAGATACCATTTGCAAACCCAAATCCGAAGTCGAATGATGCCTTATACTTTGAAGAGGATGCATGCTTTTTTATAGAATTCAAAAATGGAAGGATCACAGATCAGGTAAATTTTGAGATAAACAAAAAAATATATGATAGTCTGTTCATTTTATTTGATTTAAAATATACAGATAAAAAGGGGAAAGTTGTTGATGCAATATCATATACCAGAGAGAACATGACATATATATTGGTATATAACGAACAAAATTATTTGGAATATGGACCCACAAAACAGACAAAGCTGGGAGAGGACAGACAACGTGTATCCCAATCACATCACAGAGATTTGTTATACAAGAGTATGAGAAAGCTTGCGCAAGAAGAATTTATTCTATTTGGGCTGGATCAGTTTCAAAATTATCTTTTCAAACACGTATATACATTTACAGAAAAGGAATTTGAACAGAATTTTGTCAATAAGCGTAAAGAGAATATGTAGTTGTAGAATGAAATCTTCGCTGCCCAGCTGCAGTGAGGATTTCTTAATTTTTTGTGGATTCTTATGTGAAAATTGCTTTTTACTTCCCTGCGTGGTACAATAAAATGACTTATGATTATTATTATGTGTGCCGAGAGGGAAGTAAGAAGATGAAACAGAACTTTTTGAAAATACCCATCAACAGAATTATCGCGTTGATCTTATTAGATATCATGTCTATCGTTGTGGCATCCTTTGCCGCATTATACATCCGTTTTGATTTCAGTTTTGAGGGAATCCCTCAGGAATACCTGATCAAATTTGAAAATATTATTGTCTACAATATCATACTGACATTGGTCTTCTTCGCATTGTGGAAGCTGTACAAAAGTGTATGGCGCTATGCCAGTGCCACAGAACTGCTGAACATCGTATTCGCTACCACCTGTGCAAGTATTGCACAAGCGATTTTATGCCATATTCTGGATCAGAAGATGCCGCGCAGTTATTATGTGCTCTACTGGTTCTTACTGTTCGGAATGACATGTGCTATTCGCTTCAGCTACCGGATCCTGCGTCTGATCAATTCCAAGCGGACGGAACTCAGGACGAAGAAGGACGGCAGCAATGTCATGCTCATCGGCGCCGGAGCAGCAGCGAATGCTATCTTAAAAGAAATCGAGACCAGCAGCTATCTGAATCTCAATCCCAAATGCATTATCGATGATAACCCCGGCTGCCATGGCAAATTCTTACGCGGCGTACCGATCGTAGGCGGCAGGGACAAGATCATTGATGCCGTAGGCCAGTATAACGTGGATGAGATCATCTTCGCCATTCCCTCTGCCAATACCCAGGTGAAAAAAGAGATCCTGGATATTTGTAAGGAGACCGGATGCAAGATGCGTACGCTCCCGGGTATGTATCAGCTGATCAACGGAGATGTCTCGGTAGCCAAATTAAAAGAAGTCGAGATCGAAGACCTCCTGGGCAGAGATCCTATCGAGATCAATACCGAAGAAGTATTGAATTATGTGAAAGATAAAGTCGTACTGGTCACCGGTGGCGGCGGGTCCATCGGCAGCGAGCTGTGCCGGCAGATCGCCAGACATCAGCCGAAACAGCTGGTCATCGTAGACATCTATGAGAACAATGCCTATGAGATCCAGCAGGAGCTGCTTCGGAAGTATCCGAAGCTGAACCTGGTCGTGCTGATCGCTTCTGTACGTAATACAGAGCGTATCGAGGATATCTTCCGCAGATACCGCCCAAATATCGTCTACCATGCGGCAGCACATAAGCACGTGCCCCTCATGGAGGTCAGTCCCAATGAGGCAATCAAGAATAATGTCTTCGGTACCTTGCGTACCGCACAGGCAGCGGACAAGTACAGTGTGGAGAAATTCGTACTGATCTCTACGGATAAGGCAGTGAACCCTACGAATGTCATGGGTGCCTCCAAGAGAATGTGTGAGATGGTGATCCAGATGATGAACCGTAAGTCGCAGACGAATTTCGTGGCAGTGCGTTTCGGTAACGTACTGGGCAGTAACGGCAGTGTCATTCCACTGTTCAAGAAACAGATCGCAGAAGGCGGCCCTGTTACGGTAACGGATCCCAATATTATCCGTTACTTCATGACGATACCGGAGGCAGTATCTCTGGTACTGCAGGCGGGTGCCTACGCCAGAGGCGGAGAGATATTCGTATTGGATATGGGAGAGCCGGTGAAGATCGTAGACTTGGCGACGAACCTGATCAAGCTGTCCGGATACAAGCCGGGAGAGGATATCGAGATCAAATTCACCGGATTGCGTCCCGGAGAGAAGATGTACGAGGAACTCCTCATGAACGAAGAGGGATTGAAGAAGACTGCCAATAAGATGATCTATATCGGAAAACCCATCGAATTCGATGATGAAGTATTTCAAAAGCAGTTGGACAAGATTTATAAAGATGCTTATGACGAGACGGATAGGATCCGTGAGGATATTAAAGAGATCGTACCGACATATCAGATGAAAGGATAAAACTAAAATGAAAATACCATTTTCACCACCGGATATTACAGATGCAGAAATTGCACAGGTAACAGAAGCGTTGAAGTCCGGCTGGATCACGACAGGACCTAAGACAAAAGAATTGGAAAGAGAAGTAGCAACCTTTTGCGGAACAAGTAGGGCAGTATGCCTGAATTCCCAGACAGCGTGCGCAGAGATGACTTTGCGTTTGTTAGGCGTAGGAGAGGGTGATGAAGTCATCACCAGCGCATACACTTATACGGCCAGCGCATCGGTAGTATGCCACGTGGGAGCAAAACTTGTATTGGTTGATACACAGGCAGATTCTCTGGAAATGGACTATGACAAACTGGCTGAAGCAATTACAGAGAAGACAAAGGTGATCATCCCGGTAGATTTGGGAGGAGTACCTTGCGATTATGACAGAATCTTCTCTATCGTAAAGGATAAAGAGAAGATGTTTCGTCCGGCAAATGAGATCCAGAGGGCAATCGGCAGAATTATCGTAATGGCAGATGCGGCACATGCTTTTGGGGCAGCTTGGCATGATAAGCCGGTAGGGAGTATTGCAGACTTTTCTAATTTCAGTTTCCATGCAGTGAAGAATTTCACAACTGCGGAAGGCGGTGCTGTCACCTGGCGTGATATCCCCGGGGTGGACAATGAAACAATCTATCATCAGTATCAGTTATTGTCTTTACACGGACAATCAAAAGATGCTCTTGCTAAGACACAATTAGGTGCATGGGAATATGATATTGTAGGTCCATGGTATAAATGCAACATGACGGATGTTGTGGCCGGAATCGGACTTGCACAGATGAAGAGGTATTCAGGATTACTATCCAGAAGAAAAGAAATTATTACAACATATGATGCGGCATTCCGGCCTTTGGGAATCGAGACGCTGAATCATTATACTTCGGAACATCAATCTTCCGGACATCTGTATATTACCAGAGTACCAGGGATTACCTTGGAACAGAGAAATGAAATTATCATCAAAATGGCAGAAGAAGAGATTGCCTGCAATGTGCATTTCAAGCCGTTGCCGATGATGACTGCATATAAGAATCTAGGGTTTACTATTGTGGATTACCCCAATGCATATCAGAGGTTCGCAAACGAGATCACACTTCCTCTTCATACGAAATTGACGGATGAAGAAGTGAATTATATCATTAAGAAGTATACTGAAATCGTAAAACAATATCTCTAAGGAATAGGATAATAGTTATGCTGCGGAAATGGGAAGATCTTCCGAAAATGATGCAAACGGAAGCTGTACGTCCATACTATGAGTATTTGAATAAAAGAAGAGGAAGTTTGCTGCTGAAGCGGATGTTCGATATCGTTGTCTCAACTGTGTTACTGATCCTGGTATCGCCGATTTTGGTGATTTTATCTGTTATGATCGTAGCAGATTCAAAGGGTGGTGTGTTTTACAGACAGGAGAGAGTGACGCAATATGGACGGGTGTTCCGTATTTTCAAGTTCCGCACAATGGTGGCTAATGCAGATAAAATCGGCACTCAGGTAACGGTACAGAATGACAACAGAATTACAAAAGTCGGTGAAAAATTACGAAAATATCGATTGGATGAGCTTCCACAATTGTTTAATATCCTTATGGGAGATATGACATTAGTAGGTACGAGACCGGAGAGCACTCATTATGTAGAACATTATACACCGGAGATGTATGCGACATTATTACTTCCGGCGGGGGTGACTTCCGAAGCCAGTATCAGATATAAGGATGAGGCGGAATTGTTGAAAAATGCAGAGGATGCAGATCGGGTGTATATAGAAAAAGTACTTCCCAATAAGATGCAATATAATCTGGAGAGTATTCGAAAATTTAGTTGCCTGAAAGATATTGGAATAATGTTTAGAACTGTATTGGCAGTAGTTAGGTAGGAAAAGATGATAGATGGATTGGTATCAATTATTATGCCGTCATGGAATACGGCAAGATTTATTAAGGAGTCAATAGATTCTGTTAGGAATCAGACATATACGAATTGGGAATTGCTTATCGTGGATGACTGTTCTACAGATGATACTGATAAAATAGTGGCATCTTATACGGATGTGCGAATTAAGTATTTAAAAAATGAAAAAAATTATGGTGCTGCGTTAACGAGAAACAGAGCATTGAGAGAAGCTAAAGGCGAATGGATCGCATTCTTAGATTCTGATGACTTATGGGCACCGGAAAAGTTGGAACAGCAAATTAAATTCATGGTGAAGAATAATTATGTTTTTTCATATCATGATTATGTGAAGATTGATGAAGAATCAAAACCATTGAATGTTTATGTATCAGGACCGGAAATTATTACAAAACGAAGAATGTATAATTATGGCTATCCGGGATGCTTGACTTTTATGTACAGTGCTAAAACTATGGGGCTGATTCAAATAAAAGATATCAAGAAAAATAATGATTATGCTATTTTACTTAAATTATGCAAAAAGGCAGATTGCTACTTGCTAAAAGAAAATTTAGCGGAATATCGTATTCGTAAAAAATCTATATCTCATGATAAATTAAGTAAAAAATTGAAGAGCCATTATGATTTGTTTCATGTGTGTGATGAAAAAACAGCTCCAGTGGCACTGTGGTTTGCGTGTTGGAATATGTTTTATGGTGTGATAAAAAAGAAAAGATATGAAAAGAAGATTTAAAGACTGGTTAACATTTGCAAGAGTTAAAAATGAGTAATTGCCTGCGTGTATAAAGTAGCGTAAAATATAGAAAGATCGACTATTAATAGTCAAGTCTTAAAATGAATTTTTTTGAAAAAATACAGAGATTATGCATACTGTATTGCTGATATAAAGTAGGTTTATCCTAGAGCTATATGGTATATAGGGAAAACTTTTTAATAACAGGATTGGAAGTATAATGGTGGAGAATGAGATGCGTTAAAGCGAATGCTAAGAAGATGCTAGATATTATTAAGTAACCCTTTAATTTTATAAATCGTGATGAGATGTATAATAGCAAAAAGGCTAGAGATTTAAACATTCCTTGTGTGTTTATAAAGACACAGAGAAAATAAAAAATTCTATATCAAATTGAAATAAAAGTAATAATGGGTAACTCGAAATAGTAATGAGAATATAACGGAGATGACTATGAAAATTGCAGTAGCAGGCACGGGATACGTAGGATTATCTATAGCGATATTATTGGCTCAGCATCATGAAGTTGTGGCTGTGGATATTATTCCGGAAAAAATAGAAAAATTGAATAATAAGATAAGCCCAATTCAAGATGAGTATATCGAAAAATACTTGAATGAAAAAGAATTAAATCTGACAGCAACACTGAATGCTGAAAATGCATACAAGGATGCTGATTTTGTTGTGATTGCAACACCAACGAATTATGACAGCGAAAATAATTTTTTTGATACATCTGCAGTGGAAAAAGTAATTCAATTAGTATTAAGCTATAATTCTAATGCAATTATGGTAATTAAATCAACGATACCTGTTGGATATACGGTGAAAGTCCGAGAAAAGTTTCATTGTGATAATATTATTTTTTGTCCGGAGTTTTTGCGTGAATCGAAGGCATTATATGATAATCTATATCCTTCCAGAATTATTGTAGGGACAGACGAAAAAAATCATAAACTTTTGAAAGCAGCCAAAACTTTTGCCTCTCTATTGCAGGAAGGTGCAATTAAAGAAGATATAGATACTCTAATTATGGGATTTACAGAGGCAGAAGCTGTTAAATTATTTGCTAATACATATTTAGCATTGAGAGTATCTTATTTTAACGAATTGGATACTTATGCCGAAATAAAAGGATTGAATACACAACAAATTATTAATGGTGTATGTTTAGACCCACGAATTGGTTCTTATTATAATAATCCCTCTTTTGGCTATGGTGGATATTGTTTACCGAAGGATACGAAACAGTTACTTGCAAACTATGGGGATGTCCCTCAAAATATGATGTCTGCAATAGTAGAGTCAAATCGAACAAGAAAAGACTTTATTGCAAATCAAATTTTAAAGAAGGCAGGGTGTTATGTTTATAATGATGCAAACTCTTGTGATGTTTCTATGGGAAAAAAAGTCGTAATAGGTGTATATCGTCTTACTATGAAATCTAACTCTGATAATTTTCGGCAATCTTCAATTCAGGGAGTGATGAAGCGAATTAAGGCTAAAGGAGCAAAAATCATAATTTATGAGCCTACACTGGAGGATGGAACAGCTTTTTTTGGTAGCGATGTAGTAAATGATTTGAAAAAATTCAAAGAGCAAAGTCATGCAATTATTGCTAATCGGTATGACAGTTGTTTGGATGATGTTAAAGAAAAAGTGTATACACGAGATTTATATAGGAGAGATTAGTTATGCCGCAAACATTTTGCAAGTATACTGACATTTTCTTTATATTTTTTTACCATTTTAATTGATTTTCTTGAAAATATTTTTAGACTGCATTTTTTTAGGCAGGTTTGGACCATGAGAGGTTTGTCATTATAACTATGGGTAGGACGAAACCGCGAAGGAAACATGGATAGAAATATAGAAGATAGAAAGAAAAAAGAACTGTACCAATGGAAGACCTTAACGATCTGATACAGGGTATTACAAATATTGTGTAAAGACCAACAGGCACATTCTCTTTCCATACACTAGTCAGTCGAACAGTGCCAGTGTAAGATTTCTGGTTTTTACAGAATTATAAGGCAAAGTGAAACGCTCAACTTTCATATGCTTGGTAAAGAGAAGAACCTTTTTTGAACGTGGAAGCACGATTGCTACAGAAGAAAACAGGGTGTCCAGAACAAAGAAAGTTGGTAGTATTTGCATTCAATGATGAGATAGTATCATTCCATAGTGCATATTAGTATAGCCACAGACAACGTAAATAGCTGAAAAACGGCATTGCTAAGCATGGTGTATAATTCGACAGAGAATCTCGGAAGAGGCTAGGAAGCCAAGTGAGATGCTAATAGCATACATCGTGATTATTGCTTTGCTCATACCATTGCCTGCCAGTCAGACCGCGTTGGGACTGTTCCTTACAAAGGCAGTCCACTGGTGAAACTTGACCTGTTGCAATTTATTAGTAGTTGCGATAACTGCTTGAGATAAGACACAAGAAAAATACCAATATGAGGGCAATGATGGTATGGCACTTATAATAGAGTACGTAAGAAAATACTAGTAATTTTAAGGAGAATGTTATGGTCAAAATTTGTCATATTACAACAGTGCATCCAAATAGATATGATGTAAGAATTTTTGAAAAGGAATGTGTGACGTTAGCAAAGAATGGATACGAGGTAACTTTAATTGTTAATGATAAATTACAAGATGAACAATGCAAGGGAGTAAAAATAGTTTCATTGCGAATAAACGCCAAAAATAGAGTTGATAGAGCAATCAGGGTGGCACAGGAGGCATTTAGTAAGGCAGAAAAAGTAAATGCAGAAATTTATCACATACATGATCCCGAATTGCTGGGGATAGCAGTAAAATTGAAAAAAAATGGGAAAAAGGTTATTTTTGATAGTCACGAGTTTACGGCAATGCAAATTTTGACCAAAGAATATATTCCGGTGTTGATTAGGAAACAGATGTCTGATATATACAGATATTATGAGGAAAATAGGATTAAAAAACTATCAGGTTTAGTGATGCCTTGTTTATATGATGGGAAAGATTACTTCTCAAAAGTACAAATTCCTAAAGTTATTATAGGTAATATGCCTATTATTAATCAAATTGGTGATTTATGTAAAACATATGAAAAAAAAGACAAAGTATGCTATGTGGGAAGTATAACTGAGTCCAGGGGGATATTTCATATGATTAAGGCGGCTTTTTTAGCAGAAAAAAAATTGGTATTAATAGGTGATATGTCGCTTGAAATGAAACAAATGTTAGAACAAATGCCGGAATATAGTAATGTGGAGTATCTTGGAGCTTTGTCTCATGATGTAGCGCTGCATGAAATGTCAAAATGTGCAGTAGGACTAGCACTTCTTCAAGACGAAGGACAGTATTCAAAACTAGGTAACCTTCCTACAAAACTGTATGAGTACATGATGCTAGGAATACCGGCAGTTATTTCTAATTTCTCTTTTTATGAGAAAATGCTTAAAAAATATGAATTCGGTATTGCTTGTGATCCTTCGAATGACTTGGCAATAGCAAATGCAATAAATACAATAATTTCAAACGATGAAAAAAGACAACTAATGTCTGAAATGGGTCGAAAAGCAATACAGATGGAATTGAATTGGGAACAAGATGCTAAAAAGTTACTAGAATTTTATGAAACTCTATGAGGTTAAGAAAGAAATAGTTACGCAGTTATCTAGAATTTGGGACAAACGGTTAAACTGTAAAAGGACAATAAGATATAGCAACCATAGGGAGAAAAAATTATGAACTTATACCTAAAAATAATTTTGGGTGATTGGGAAAATGCAAGTAGGGATAAGCGCGAGTTAAGAGTTGCAATGGAATTAGGCTATGATATTGTAGTTATAGCAAGCACAAAAAAAAATAATAAAATATTTAAAGATAAAGTTGAAGAATTTGATGTTATTAGAATACCAACAAGAAGCTTTGGAGAAGGGAAAATCAAAAAATATTTAGGATATATTTGGGGATATATTTTATTTATAAGAGAAGCAAGAAAACTGGATGCCAAAATAATAAGTGGACATAATTATGATGCATTGTCTGTTGGGTATTTATCTCAAGTAGGGAAAAAGAACAAGGCAAAATTAATATATGATTCTCATGAGTTTGAATTAGAACGAAAAAAACGTTCTTGGTTAGGAATTAGATTGTTAAAAATGATAGAAGGTTTTTTACTAAAGAGAACAGATATTAATATGATGGTGACAGATACGATTGCGGATGATGTGCAACGTATTTACTCATTACAGAAACGACCGCTTGTAATAAGAAATATACCTGAAAGGGCAGAAATATGTGAGGAAGTAATCGAAAGAAATAGGTTAGAGTTATGTAAACATTTAAATATCAAAGAAAATGGAACTGTTATAATGATTCATGGTGGAATTGCACCAGGAAGAGGGATCGAAGAGGCAATTCAGGCGACGGAAATACTTCAAAATGTAGGTCTGATTGTAATGGGATATGCATTGGATGATGCCTATAGACATAAACTTGTAGAATTAGCAAATGAGAAAAAAATAAACGATAGAGTATATTTTAAAGAGGCAGTCCCGTTTGCTGATCTGTATGGATATGTGGCAGCAGCAGATATAGGATTGGTTTTAATACAAAACAAGAGCAAGAGTTATTTTTATAGTTTGCCCAATAAACTTTTCGAAAATATACAAGCAATGACTCCTGTAATAGGGAGTGACTTTCCCGGAATTGGTGGAATTATTGATAAATATGAAATAGGCATAAAAATAAAACCGGATAGTGTAGATGACCTGGTAAATGCAATTGAAATAATGAGGCTGAATCCCAAAAAGTATTCACAATTTAAAATGAATGAGAAAAAAGCGCGGGAAGAACTCTGCTGGCAAAAGGAAAGCAGAAAATTGGCAAAAGCAATTGAAAATATATAGATAGTAAGGGACGATTAATGTTTAAAGTATCAAAGAATACATTAAAATTATACATTTTTTTCGTGTTTATAAAGATTGCAATAGAGTACGTATATTATACGTATAATATAAATGGAACATCGCCGGAGTACGTTGTAGATGTTAATGCTTTTAAGTATTTGTATGGGATGTGTTGGCTGACAGTTTTGTTTTTTGGAATACGTCATGACAAACGCTTGCCATCTACATTTATTATGCAGTTTTTCTTGGTAATGCAGGTCATTCCCTTGACAGTTATTTATGCTTTCCAAAATGAAAATACTTTATACTATACGGTGGTATGCATGGCGTTGTTTATGGCTGAGATGGTTCTTGCTATGTGTAAACGATGCACTCCCTATTTTTTTAGAATGAAAATTAATTGGTGGATTATAGGATCGATAGCGATGATTATCGCATTAGTCGTATATATATATATTAACAATGGTTTACCAACATTGATGGCTTTAAATTTTGATAATGTTTATAAACTAAGGGAAAGTGGAATATATAAAATAGGAAAATATACCGCTTATCTACAAGATATAGTAACTAAAGTGGTTATACCTGTGTCGCTTGCAGGCGCTGTTAGTCAAAGAAAATATATATGTGCAGGCATTTTATATTTTATAGAAGCAGCAATATATTTGTATACCGGAAGTAAAGGAATATTATTTGCGGGGTTATTGGTGATATTTGTAACAATGTGGAGTAGACGCCCCCGATTTACAGATGAAATTTGGACATGCGCAACTTTGGGATTGGGCTTAGTCGGTTTTGGCTGGAAAATAAATTGGATTTTATATAAAATGTATGATTTGTTTATTAGAAGATCGATGATAGTACCTGCAATTAATTCGTATAGATATTATGATTTTTTCAAAGAAAATCCAAGACTTGGATTGGCAGGTATCTTTCCGAATTGGTTACTTCCAATTAATAATCCATATGCAAGAGTGCCCTATGCTTATGTTATTTCGAAAGTATATTATAATAAACCGGAAATGAATAGCAATAATGGTTTTTTAGGGGAAGCGAGTGCAAGATTTGGATTAGGAGGCATTTTCCTTGAATTTTTTATCTTTATTATGATTTTGATGCTAGTGGATTCTTTGCAGGAAAAAACATCATATACTTTTGCTGTAGGAGCAAGCATATATTTTGTGTATTCGTTAGCTGATGCACACTTGATAGATCAATTATTATGTGGATACTGGATGCCGCTTGTGCTGTTTTTTGGACTATATGGTATTAAAAATAAAGAAAGGAAGAATAATCAATCAACATGGAAAGATTTGACTATGGAAAGCGATTCATATTAAAAACTATTATTAGAAATGATAGACTGGATACATACGACAAATATATTAAATATGCACTTTCAAAAGGATATGAGGTGGGAACGCTGGAAGGAATGTACAATAATCGGCAATCCACAGAAAAATATTTGGCATTGAGGCATGACGTTGATTATATCACTTTGGCAACAAAAAAAATGTTTGAACATGAAAAAAAAATAGGGGTTAAAAGTACATATTATTTTAGAAAAACAACACTAGACATTGATCTGATTAAAGAAATGGAAGCTGCAGGATTTGAAGTGGGTTTTCATTTTGAAACAATTGCGGATTACGTTATTGAAAATAACTTAGAAAAACTTGGGGAAGAGGATTTGCAAAAATGCAAAGAAAGATTAAAAGCAGAGATTGAAGAACAAAAAAAGATATATAAACTTAGGTCGATATGTAGCCATGGAGCACCAGAAAACGTAAAAATAGGAGTGTCAAATAATGTTTTGACAGAGGGAGAGGATTATTCATATTATGGGATTCTCTTTGAAGCATATGATAAGGATATGTATAGAAATGTAGATGTTCATATTATGGACGATAATATAAGGCATGGTAGTGGTTTCGCATATGCAAGTAACCCAATAGATGCAATTAATAGTGATGCAAAAAAAATAGTTTTTTTGTCACATCCCAACCATTGGTATGAAACATTTAAAGACAAGTTATATAATTTGATATGTATAGTACTCGGTAAGTATTATAATGAATCAAAAAGAGAGTTTAAAAGGATTGCAAGTATATAAATGATCACACTGGAATGTATAAATTATATAAAGAATTTTTTGACGGATGGAAATAATGGAGATAGATACATTCACTATGGTAAACCGAATGAATCAAATAAGCCGGTGATAATAGTGGAATCTGATTTCTTTAAAAGTGAATTTTATGGAACGGAACATTTGATTCCAACCATTCCATTAAAACAACTAGAATATGAACTCCCCATTTTGTTTGGTGAGGCAGTGATAGAAAGAAAAAAAAATCAAGTAGTTATTTATGCCGACTTAATTGCATCATCTTTCTTTCTATTATCAAGATATGATGAAGCTTTTTGTAATATTGAAAGAGATAAGTATGCAAGACCTATTGGCAAAACATCATTTAAAGCAAAAGCAAGCATTTTGAACAGACCATTAGTTGATGAATATCGTGAATATATATTAACAGAGTTACAAAGGTTAGGATATAATATCAAAATAAAAAGAAAATTAAATCATATATATATGACACATGATGTCGATCATCCATGGAAAAATTATACTAAAATTGATGCCTTAAAAACCTGCATTAAAGATTTTTTGATATATCACAGAATCAATTTGTCACCGATATGTAATGCGATGGGCAATTATAAGAGGAATAATTGTGATACTTTTGATTGGCTATTTGAACAAGATGCAAAAATAAAAACAGTATATGGGCAAAAAGCAGATGATGTATATTTCTTTATTGGACTAAATACATCATCTTCAACTATGACAATGAGATACTGGGATGACCCTAAAGCATTAAGATATGTAGAAAGAATACAAAAGCATGCAAGCATTTGTGGAGTACATGCGAGCTATGAAGCGGGAGTTCAAGGCGAACTGTTGAAAAAGGAAAAAGAAAATGTAGAAACAATTTTAGGCAGGAGTGTCCATTGTAATAGAAATCATTTTTTAATGTCTGTTTCAGTAGATTGGCTGACATATCTCGAAAAAGAAAATATAACAGAAGATTTTACGATGGGTTATGCAGATTGCATAGGATTTAGATTGTCTACGTGTCGGTCTGTAAAATGGATTGATCCAATGACTTTTGATGTTCATGATTTAGTTTTGCATCCGTTGTCTGTAATGGATTCTACAATAATAGAACCACAATATTTGGGATTAGAGAGAGATGAAGGAATATCATATATAAAAAATATAATAGATATATATGAAAAATACAATGGTGATTTTTCATTTTTACTGCATAATGATGTGCCGGCAGATGCTAGGTATTGTTGGTGCAAAAAAGGATATGAAGAAGTGATAGAGTATTTGTGTACATTATTATAGAAAGGATGATTCAGTTTAGCAGAGAGCATGTCAAATATGAAAAAAATAGATTTTACAAAGAATGATTTTATAAAAAATGTATTTACTATGACTTCTGGCACTGTCATTGGCTACGGAATAAATACAGTCTCCTTATTGATAATTAGTAGAATATATACAAAAACAGTATTAGGGGCATATGATTTAATGGTGTCATCTGCATCAATTTTTATTACGATTATGATGCTTTCATTGACATTAGTTGTAATGTTACCAGAGGAAGATTATGAGGCTAATGCAATCTGTAAAATAATGCTTATTTCCAATGTGTTGGGGATATTTATAATAGGGAGTGTTTTATTATTAGGATATCCTAAAATTCAGATATTTGAAATAGATATTAATTATAAAGTTGGAATAGTATTTTTTTTGGTCTATATGTTGACATATAATGTACAAGCTATTTACTATTCATATCTTAATCGTAAAAAGTGTTATAGACAATTATTTTGGAATCCGATTATTACAGCTACTGTGAACTCAGCAGTATCAATAGCACTTTCAAGATTTGGAACTATGGGATATTTATTTGGAACAATAAGTTCATATATAATTAGTACATGTGCAATGGCTTTTTTTGTTTCTCCTTTTGCAGGCAAACATGATATTGCTTTTTTGTGGAAAATATTAAAAAAATATAGAAATTATCCAATAGTTCAATTGCCAGCAAATTTTGTGGAGTTATTAGCACTGCAATTACCTATACAATTTTTTGGACATGTTTATAGTACAGAAATTTTGGGTGGCTATTCGATGGCATGTAAATTACTGTCAATGCCAGTATCACTGCTTGCCACACCTATTAATAGGGTTTATTATAGAACCTTGATAGATAAGATAAAAACAAATGATGGAATAGGCTCTTATATTTATAAAATGATAAAAAATAATTTGCTCCTTATTTCGCTGCCTATAAGTATAATGATGATATGGGGGACAGAAATTATTGGTTTTATTTTGGGAAGAGAATGGAGTGTTTGTGGGGAGTATATTGCAATAATTGGTTTTATGTATATATTAAAATTCTGTACTACATGTACTGGTGGAACCTTTGTTGCAACAAATAATACAAAGGTAAGCTTGCAATATGCAATATTGACATTAGCACAATATGGATTGTGTTTTGGAATATGTTACATTTTAAAATTGAATTATAAATTTGTTATGTCTATTTATACAATAAATGTTGTAGTAAATACATTTATATGTATAGCACTTACTATGAAATGCATAGGGGAGAAAACAAAGAGTATTTTTATTTTTTTAATTAGATATTTGATTATTAATGCGTTAGTTGTATATGGTATAAGATGGTTAAAAGGAGAAATGTTTTGACAATTCAAGGTTTTTTTTCTAGATTTTTTCATATGAAAGATTTAATTAGAGTATATATATGGCCGAATGCAATGTTAAAAAATTTACTTAAGATAACGCCATATCAAGATGTAAGATATAAAATTTGGATTAGATTAGGAAATAAAATAGGGGAAGATTCATATATCAATAATGGCTTAACGCTTATTGATTCACCCGATTTGAAACCTAATATTATTTTGGGTGATAGGGTAGCACTTGCACCCAATGTAACTTTCATAACATCTTCTGCACCAAACAATAGCGTATTAAAAGATAAAAAATGTACTAAAAGATATATAAAATCAGCAAGTATTTCAATAGGTGATGATAGTTGGATTGGAGCGTCAGTAATTATACAACCGGGTATTACAATAGGAAAGGAATGCATTATTGGTTCGTGCACTAATGTAACTCATGATATACCAGATGGCTGTATTGCGTATGGCAATCCTGTAAAAATAATTGGGAGAATCATAAATGATTTGTAGAGCGAGACCAAAATATTTGTGTGAACAAGATATAAGAAAAGCGTTAGATACATCCAAAATAGATATTTCAGGAGAAAAAGAATTTTATTTAAATAGTGCTAGTGGAGCATTTTATTTTTTTTTAAGATGCTATAGTGAAGTTTATCATAAAACTCCAAGTGTAGCAATTCAGTCATTAACATGTAAGTCAATGTTAGATGCTATTATTAATGCTGGATGCAATGCTTACATTTATGATATAACGATGGAAGATTTATCAATTGATTATAGAAAGATTAATTTTAAAGAAATTGATATATTGGTACTCACTTCATACCAAGGAATTCCTAGCAAAAATTATCTTAAAATATCTGAAATATGCAGAAAAGAAAATGTAATATTATTTGAGGATTTGTGCCATGGAAAAGAAAGCTATATTGGATCTGATAAGTTAGGTTCACGATGTAATGCATATATAGAATCTTACTATTTTGATAAACCATATACAGCAATAACAGGAGGAAAATTATATTTAAATAATATATCAATAGAGTTGGGTAGATATATAAGCGCTGCCTATAAAAAAATACAAAAGGAACGAAATGGAAAAAAAGAGTTAAAATTGTTGGATTTTTTAATGAAATATACTTCTGAAAATGTATATAATGAGAAATTTGATTATAACAATTTTATAAAATTTCCTTTTTTTTATAAAATATGGATTTATGGCTTAGGAAAATATGATATATACATATATGCAATGTCTCTCTTATATAAAATTTGCAACCGAATAAATGATAAAATGCAAAAGAAAAAGAGTAATCAGTTATATCGGATGGATGTGCGTAAAATAGTATTAATTCAAATGCAGGAAAATCGCTTTAAGAACAGGTGCCAAAACATAAACGTAAGTTCTAAGTTGGGATTGGAAAATTCATTTGAAAATAGTGTAAATAAAATTATATGGAATAGATATTCAATTATAGATAAGAATGGAAAGATAAAAAAACAACTACAGCAAGAAGGATTTTGCGTGGGAAATTATAATTGGGTGAGGGGATTACATCAAATTAAAGAAATTAAAGATAATGATAAAGTTAAGATAATATCAGATTGCAAGAATACAGAGTATGTATGCCAACATATTTTAAATATACCCATATGGCAGTTTTATTTAAAGGAGTAAACACAGTGGAAAAAAAATATGATTATAAAAAAGCGAAAATGGATTGGCATGAATTAAATGTCTCAAATGAGGCTGATATTCCTTTGTATATGAAAGATTGGTATTGGGATGCGGTATGTGATTCGACTGATGAATGGAAGGTAATTTGCATATATAGTGAAGAGGGTGAAATAGAGGCAGCCTTTCCTTTTTTATATACAAAACGGAAAGGATTATGGTTTATAGAATTGCCATGGCAAGTGTCATATGCTGGAATATGGTTAAGAAATAAAGATATTTCAAATAAGGAAAAGGCATTGAAATATTTAAACGAAAATGTAAAAGCAATTGTTGAATCATTACCATATTATGATTATTTTCACGTTACATTTGGAGATTCTCTGTGGACATGGCATCCGTTTTATTGGTTAGGATATGACGCCAGACCAACGTATACATCTATTATATGTGCAGACAGAAGTGATATAAAGAAAAGTGTAACATATGGACGAAGAAAAAATATTAATAGAGCAGAGAAAAAATATAAAATTCTAATTGACAATATTTCGGTGGAGCAATATTGGAATTTGTTCGAACAATCATATGACACAAGGGGCAAAAAAATTAGTCATGTTAAGAATAAATTTATTAATTTTGTTGAAATTTTAAAACAACATGATTCCTGTGAGATAAGAACAGCTATAGATGAAAATGAAAATATAGTCGCAATAAATATTTTTTTGATAGATAGTAAAAAATATTATCATCAATTTGGAACGCAACTGGCAGGATGTAAGGATGCTACATCATTTATTATATATAATGGAATAAAAGCATGCATAGATACTAAAAGAAACTTTGACTTTGAAGGAAGTATGATACAAGGTGTGTGTGAATTTAATGTTTCATGGAATCCTGAATTTGAAACGCATTATGTAATTACTAAGTCTAGTAGAAAGTATCGGATATTGAACTTGATTCGACAAATATTTAGAGATAAGAGAAATAGTTAAGGGAATGGAGAATATAAAAATGGACTATTATATTCACGAAACAAGTATAGTTGATGAAAACGTAGAGATTGGAAAAAATACAAAGATATGGTATTTTTGCCATATACAGTCTGGAGCAAAAATCGGAAATAATTGTTCTTTCGGTCAAAATGTAAATATTTCCAATAATGTGAAAATCGGAAATGGGGTTAGGGTTCAGAATAATGTTTCGATTTATGAAGGTGTAGAATTGGAGGATTATGTATTTTGTGGACCATCCATGGTATTTACAAATGATCTTACACCACGCGTAAGATTTCCCAAAGGGCATGGTGGATATAAGAAGACATTAGTGAAACATGATGCTACATTAGGGGCAAATTGTACAATTGTATGTGGAAATGTGATTGGAGAGTATGCTACAATAGCTGCGGGGGCAGTTGTTACAAAGGATGTTCCGGCACATGCACTTATGGCAGGAGTACCGGCAAGACAGATAGGATGGACTTGTGAATGCGGACAAGTACTTTCTAAAGAAAACTACATATGTCCTGATTGCGGACGAAAGTATAAAGTAGTAAATAATGAACTGATGCAGAAATGAGGGGAGATAAATAAAATGCAATTTAGAGATTTACAAAAGCAATATGAAGTATTAAAATCTGATATTACTGAAAAAATACAAAAAGTTTGTTTGTCAGCACATTACATATCAGGTCAGGAAGTTGCTGAACTTGAGAGAACTTTGGCTGAATATGTAGGAGTGAAACATTGTATTACCTGCGCAAATGGAACAGATGCGTTGACATTGGCTATTAAGGCTTGGGGACTTGGAAAGGGAGATGCGGTTTTCGTTCCGGATTTTACTTTTTTTTCGAGCGGAGAATGCCCTGCAAATGAGGAATGCACTTGCATATTTGTAGACGTTGATAAGAATACATACAATATGGACGCCGAAAAGTTAGAAGAAGCAATCCAGAGGGTAAAGAAAGATGGAAAGTATGAAGCCAAAGCAGTTGTTGCTGTGGATTTGTTTGGCCAACCTGCAGACTATGATGCAATTAAGCCAATTTGTGAGAAATATGGACTACTTCTTTTGGAAGATGGAGCACAAGGCTTTGGAGGCGAAATTAGAGGAAGAAAGGCATGTTCTTTTGGAGATATTTCAACAACAAGTTTCTTCCCGGCAAAACCTTTAGGATGTTATGGAGATGGTGGAGCGATTTTCACGAACAGTGATGAATGGGCAGCATTGATACGAAGTTATGCGGTGCACGGAAAAGCAGGAGATGATAAATACAATAATATCCGTTTAGGATTGAATAGCCGTTTAGACACGATTCAAGCCGCAATACTTCAAGTAAAATTTAAAGCATTCCAAGAGTATGAGATAAAAGATGTAAATAAAGTGGCAAACATATACAACAAGGCATTGAAGGAAGCAGACTTAGACAAAATACTTATTCTTCCGACGATAAAAGAAGGTTTTTTGAGTAGCTGGGCGCAGTACACAATTCAGTTGCCAAGCGGCATTGACAGAAGCAAAGTTCAAAATGAAATGAAGGCAAAAAATATTCCTACAATGGTATACTATATGAAACCTATGCACCTGCAAGGGGCATTTGAGAAAACAGATAGTGCTATTGCTGATTGCCCGATAACAGAAGAAATATGTGAAACGGTTTTGAGCTTGCCAATGCATCCTTATATGACGGAGGAACAGGTTGAAGAAGTCGTCAAGGCTTTAAAAGAAGTAATTAAGAGGGAAGGATAGGAGATAAAAATGAAATATGCATTAATTGGTTGTGGACGTATTGCAACAAACCACGTAAAAGCGGTGCTTCTTAATAAACTTGAGTTTGTGGCAGCATGCGATTTGGAAAAAGACAATATTGATAGACTTTTAGAAAAGCATGATCTTCAAAATGATAGTAGTATTGCGAAGTATACGGATTATAAAAAGATGATTGCTGAACACCCGGAATTGGAGTTGATTGCTATTGCAACATCTAGCGGAGCCCATGCAGAGATTGCGTTGTACTGTATTGACCATGGAATTAATGTTATAATTGAAAAACCCATGGCTATGAGTATGGCTGATGCGGAAGAAATTATCAGAAGATCAGAAGCTAAGGGTGTAAAAGTGTGTGCATGTCATCAAAACAGGTTTAATCTTGCAGTTCAACAGGTTCGAAAGGCGGTAGAAGCAGGTCGGCTTGGAAAGATTTCTCATGGCTCCATCCATGTAAGATGGAATCGTGGGAAAGATTATTATATGCAAGCACCTTGGAGAGGAACATGGGCTGAGGATGGAGGATGCCTTATGAATCAGTGTATCCATTCTATTGACATGCTTCGTTGGATGATGGGAGATGAAGTGGTATCTGTATATGGACAGACCCGTCAGCAGCAACATGATTATCTCGAAGCAGAGGATGTAGGATTGGCGATAGTTACTTTCGCTAATGGTGCAATTGCTACCATTGAAGGAACCACGAATGTTTATCCTCAGAATTTAGAGGAAACATTATATATGTTTGGTGATACAGGTACTGTTAAATTGGGTGGTAAATCCATGAACAACATTGATGTATGGGATTTTGCGGATGAAAAAGATGGGGATCTAGAAACCAGAGATTTAAAGGAAGCTACTATCAATGTATATGGAAATGGACATACTCCTCTTTATGCAGATATGATAGAGGCCATAGAACAAAATAGAAAGCCCTATGTTGATGCTGTTGCGGGGCGTAATGCACTTGAGATGATTTTAGCAATTTACAAGTCAATGAAGACAGGACAAACAGTGCAATTACCATTGCAGGACTTTGCCAGCATAGATATGGTTGGAACTTTTGATAAATAATATCACAAACGGAGGGAAAAAAGATGGAATTTAAAAATATTTATTCAGGGCTTATTTCCGGAAAGGAAAAGCTCGCATTAGTAGGATTAGGATATGTGGGTATGCCTATTGCAGTGGAATTTGCAAAACATGTTCAAGTAATAGGGTTTGATATTAATGAAAAGCGTGTTAATGAATATAAAAACGGTATTGATGCTACCAACGAGGTAGGAGAAGCAATCAGTAAGACCACTGTAGATTTTACAGCAGATCCATCAAGATTAAAAGAGGCAAAGTTTATTATTGTAGCGGTGCCGACTCCAGTTAATAGCGATAATACACCTGACCTGAGACCGGTAGAAGGGGCATCAAGAACAGTCGGACAAAACCTGACTCCTGGAACGATTGTAGTGTTTGAGTCTACTGTATATCCAGGTGTAACAGAAGATATTTGTGTGCCGATCATTGAAAAAGAATCTGGTTTAAAATGTGGTGTGGATTGGAAAATTGGTTATTCTCCGGAAAGAATTAACCCGGGGGACAGAGTACACACATTAACATCTATTCGTAAAATAGTATCTGGTATGGATGAGGAATCTGCTCACGAAATAAAAAAAGTATATGACATTGTAATCAAAGCGGGTACCTTCCCTGTATCGACGATTAAAACTGCAGAGGCCGTAAAAGTTGTTGAGAATAGTCAGCGTGATATTAACATTGCATTTGTGAATGAAGTTGCCATGATTTGTGATAAGATGGGAATTGATACAGACGAGGTAATTGCCGGTATGAATACAAAGTGGAATGCACTTGGATTTAAGCCGGGATTAGTAGGAGGACATTGCATCGGTGTAGATCCGTACTATTTGACTAATGCAGCAGAAAAGCTGGGCTATCATAGCCAAATTATTTTAAATGGTCGTAAGGTAAATGACAGCATGGGTGCTTTTGTAGCGGATGCGGCAATTAAACAGATGATTGAAGCTGGGATGGCTCCCAAAAAAGCAACAGTCCTTATATTAGGTATTACATTTAAGGAGAACTGTCCTGATACTAGAAATAGTAAAGTAGTCGATATTATTAACAGATTGAAAGAGTTTGAAATAGAGCCTATAGTAACAGATGCATGGGCGGATGTGGCGGTTGCTCAAAAGGAATATGGGGTAGAACTGGTACCGTTTGCAAAGATACCTAAGGCAGATTGCGTTATCGTTGCAGTTGGACATAACGAATTCCGATCAATGTCAATGATGCAAATTAAAGAATTATTTAAAAGTGAACTACCTGATGAAGAGAAGGTACTCATTGATGTAAAGAGTTTATATCGCAGGGATGAATTAGATGCATCTGGAATGAGATATTGGAGATTATAAATTGTGAATTTTGATAGAGGTACCAATACTAATCAGGTATCTCTATTGTATATTAGAATTATTTTAATATATTTATGATTTTCAGAATTATATAAACATCATGAGTATTTAAACATGAGAGACTCTAGAATATCAGTAACTTTCGAGTTTCCAGAACTCTTACCATTATGGATTGTTTCAAAAGGAGTTTTGCCGGCACGAATAAGAAAGTAGATAGTAACTTGGGAATGTTGGAAAGGTAAAAAGAGCATGAAACAAAGAGAGATTGATTTAAGGGATATGATTGTAGATATTTTGTTCCACTGGAAGGGTTTATTAGTAATTATGATTGTGGGGGCTGTTCTGATGGGCGTGCTAAGTTACGCAAGGTCTTACCGCAATGTACAGCAGTCGGCACAGGTAGTAGAAGAAACAAAGCCAGATCAGGCAACAGTGGAAAAGACACTTGCAGAGATAGAAGATACTATGAATGACAGTGAAAAGGCAGATGTGTTGACTACACTTAATGATGAAAGAGAATATTTCTACAAAGAAAAGTATATACAAGAATCCGCATATATGCAGTTGAATCCGTTAAGCATTGCGCAGACAGAGTTGGTGTATAAAGTTCAAGCGCAAGACGAGCACTTGGCACAGCAGTTCAGGTTGATATATGAGGACTTGATTGACAATGTAGGTCTGTATAAATGGGTGGAACAACAAACTGGTCTTACATCTGCATATGTGGGTGAACTGGTTGATGTGAAAATGAGCTCTGAAATTTCATTTAAGAATAATGATCAAAAGGTAAAGTTTGAGAGCACTTTCGAAAGCAACAGTTTAAAGATAACTATAATGCAGGCGAATGAGGAAACCTGTAACCAATTAACAGCTGCAGTGAAAAACTACATAGAGCAGTTGCAGAAAATACTTGTGCCAGAAATGGGTGAACATACATTATTGTTGTTATCTGAAACTTCAGGAAACATAATGAATGTAGATGTGATGGATAGACAGGCGTTGTACAGAAATGATGTAAGTAATGGGAGAACTGCAATTGCCACTGCTAAATCAAAATTTACAGAGGAACAGCAGAGGTATTATGACTTATTAACAGGGGAAGACAGAATTGAAGAGGAAGAAATAAAGCAAAAAGAAGCCACTGAGGAGCTGGCAACAGTAGCAACTCCTTCAGTGAGCAAAAAATATGTGTTATTGGGAGCAATATTATTTGCATTTGGCTATGTAGTAGTTTTAGCCTTTGTTTACATTTTTGACAGTAAGCTTCGTGCGTCTGATGAATTGCAGAATTTATATCACATTCCTCAGATTGGCGTGATCGTCAAGGATTCCGGAAAGAAATTCATTGTAGATAAATGGATCGATGCCCTTCGGCATTACGGTAAACGTAAATTCTCCGTAGAGCAGTCAATGGAACTGGCATTTGTTGCAGTGAAGATCGCTACAGTGAAAAATGGTTTGAACAGTATTGGTCTGATGGGATGCAATTTGAGTGCTGGAGCCGGCATTGTATGCGAAAATCTTAAAGCTGCTTTAGAAAAAGAAGGAATCGCTGTTACCATTTTGGACAATGTTCTTTATAATGCGGAAATGATGGAAAAGGTTGACGCTGTGTCAGGGGTTGTATTGGTAGAAAAAGCAGGATCAACTCTGTACAATGAGATTGCAAATGAACTAGAATTGTTGAAGAGACAGGAGATTACTGTGCTGGGCGGCATTATAGTGGAATAAAGTATGCAGTGTTTTTTGGAAAAAGAGCGTTTTTGGCATCGAAATATTCATAGAGACTATTTAGCCAGAACAGGTTGGAAAGAACTTATAGAGTGCTTACAGGAGAAATGTGATAGCTTTTATATAGTTCATTTAATGTATCCCAAAATCAGTGAAATTAAAATGAAGGTAATTGAAATATGAAAGAATTAAATTACCCATTTGATCCCGAATGGGTTCTAAAAAAGAAAAAATCAATCAAGCGACAGCTTTTAGAAGATGAGAATGCGAGTTATATTAACAAGAAGATTGCAATTCTTGGTGGACAGACAACCAACGATATTAAGAATATATTGGAGCTGTTTCTCTTGAATTATGGCATCAGACCAACTTTTTATGAGTCTGAATACAATATGTACTATGAAGATGGCATGTTCTCAAATCCTGAATTGGAGGAATTTGCTCCAGACTTGGTGTTTATATGCACTTGTATACGGAATATTACTAACTGGCCAGAACTGGTAAATGACCGTAAGACTGTAGACGAGAAACTTGATGTAAATGCTAATAAGTTTATTGGTCTTTGGAAACATATTCGAGATACTTATCATTGCCCAATAATTCAAAATAATTTTGAGTATCCTTTTTACCGTTTGTTGGGAAACAGAGATGCTAGCGATTATCGCGGACACGTGAATTTTGTGACTCGACTGAATCAGAGATTCTATGATTATGTTGACACACATGAGGGGATTTATATCTGTGATGTGAATTATATTTCATCTTCTTATGGCCTTGATAAATGGGCGGCACCTTATTATTGGCATATGTATAAGTATGCTGTTGCTGTACCTGCTATTCCTTATTTGTCATTTAATGTGGCTAATATTGTGAAGTCTATTTATGGAAAAAACAAGAAGGCCTTCAACTTGGATATGGACAATACCCTTTGGGGCGGAATTGTTGGCGATGATGGAGCTGACAACATTGAGATTGGTCAGGAGACTTCATTGGCACAGACCTATAGCGAATTTCAGGAGTATCTCAAAATGCATAAGCAACTAGGTGTACTCTTGACTGTAAACTCTAAGAATGATAAAGAAAATGCGCTTGCGGGTTTGAATAGACCGGATAGTATCTTGAAGCCGGATGATTTTGTTACAATAAAAGCAAACTGGAATCCAAAGAGCCAAAATTTGATTGAAACAGCAAATGAGATGGCATTACTCCCTGAAAGCTATGTTTTTGTCGATGATAATCCGGCAGAACGTGCAATTGTAGAGAGCCAGATCCCAGGAGTAGCTATTCCTGAGATAGAAGGAGTGGAGCATTACATTCAGACAATTGACAAATCTGGTTTTTTTGAAGTAACATCAATATCTTCAGATGATCTAAAGCGAGCTGAGATGTATAAGGAGAATGCAAAACGTAGCCAACTACAGGCAACATTTGTTAATTACGAAGATTTCTTGAAGTCACTTGAGATGAAGGGAGAGATTCATACATTTGTTCCGGCATATATGTCGCGAATTGCACAGCTGACAAATAAAAGTAACCAATTCAATCTGACTACTCGTCGTTATACTCAGGATGAAATTGAGGCAGTTGCAGACGATGCAGACCATATTACACTATATGGAAAACTTGCGGATAAATTTGGCGACAATGGTGTTGTTAGTATTGTGATTGGACGAATTGGTGGCGATAACCGTGATGAACTTCATATGGAACTATGGCTTATGAGTTGCCGTGTGCTTAAGAGAGATATGGAATTTGCCATGATGGATGAACTGGTGGAGAAGGCAAAAAAAGCCGGGGTGAAAAAAATTATTGGTTACTATTATCCGACAGCCAAGAATGCTATGGTAAAAGATTTTTATGGGCGAATGGGATTTGAAAAAAAGTCAGAAGATGCAGAAGGAAATTCGACATGGGAATTTATGGTAATGGATAATTATAAGAACCAACAGCATGTAATTGAAGTAACACGTGAAGAATAGGGACAAAAGTATGAAGCAAACAGATTTAGAAAATTGTAAAGCTCTTCGAAAACGGATTTTTACGGTGGCCTATTCTGGTGGAATGGGACATCTTGCATCATGCTTTTCTGCAGTAGAAATTATATATACCTTGATTGTAAAAGGTGCCATGAAGTGTGATTCAAAAAATCCTACTTTTGCTAATCGTGACCGCTTTGTTTTAAGTAAAGGGCATGGAGGATTAGCTCTTTATACAGCGCTAGAGATGGCCGGATTTATTTCAAAGGAGGACGTTGATTCTTATTTGAAGGAGAATGCCGTTATCGGTGGAGAACCCAATATTGGCGATACTGTAGGAATAGAAGCATCTACAGGCTCTTTAGGTCATGGCCTTTCTATGGCAGTGGGAATGGCAATAGCACAAAAATTAGATGGCAAAGGTGCAAGGACGTTTTGCCTTATTGGTGATGGAGAAAGTCAGGAGGGGACTATTTGGGAAGCTGCTATGGCTGCATCTTCTTTTGAATTGGAAAATTTAGTGGGAATTCTGGATTGTAACGCATTACAAAAGTCTAGTCGCATAGATGAGACTATGAAATATATTTCTTGGGAAGAAAAGTGGAAGGCTTTTGGTTGGAACGTGATTGTTTGTGATGGACATGATGTGGATGAACTGTATAAGGCTTTTACAACATTGCCTTCTAATGGGAAACCTACTATAGTGATTGCAAACACTATAAAAGGGAAAGGTGTTTCCATCATGGAGGGGATCGCTAAGTGGCATTTTAAAATGCCTAATAAAAAAGAATTGAAAGTGATTTTAGAAGAACTGGAGATTTCAGAAAACGAATTGGAGATATAGAATGCAAAACTCATTTATGGGGAGTCTGATGGAATTATCCGCAAAACATGAAGAGATTCTATACTTAACCGCAGATAGTGGAGAAGGTGGGCTCGATTTAATGTATCAAAGAAATTTTCCGAATCGTACGTTTAACTTTGGAATTGCTGAAGAAAACATGGTAGCCGCCGCCGCCGGTATGGCTCTTTGTGGTAAGATTCCTTTTGTATATACAGCGGCTCCATTTCTTGCATATCGTTCGTTCGAGTTTATTCGTGATGATTTATGCTTACAGAATGCACCTGTGAAATTATTTGGCTCAGGGAGTGGCATGAGTGTAAGTGCACTTGGACCGACACACCATACAACAGAGGATCTGGCGGTACTTCGAAGTTTGCCCAAACTTAACATTTTATCCCCTGCTACACCGCGACAGGCATATGAGGCAGTGAAGGTAGCATACGAAATGCCGGGTCCTGTCTATGTCCGATTGGGAATGAATATGAAAACGGAAGATTACTTTGACGAAACATATCAGATATCACCTAGTGGTATTGATGTATTACGCAGAGGAAGTGATGTCGGAATTTTAACAACAGGCTCTGTTTTAAACGAGGTAATGGATGCAGCACATATGCTAGAAGGAGAAGGTATTTCTGCTTCTGTAGCAAGTGTTTTTTCGTTAAAACCATTTGATATAAAAGAATTTTTAAAATTTGCATCCGGAGTATCTTATTTAGTAACGGTGGAAGAACATAGTGTATTAGGGGGATTAGGGAGTATGGCTGCGGAAGAACTCTTTAATGCAGGAGTGTTGAAACCCTTGATAAAAATAGGACTGGAAGATTGCTTTGCTAAGGGGTACGGAACAATTTCTATTGTTCGTAAAGAAAATGGGATAGATGCAAGGTCAATAGTGACACGAATCAGGGAGGCGCTTTCATGAATGAATACACATATGATGATATTCTAATAGGTATGACAGAAAGCTTTTCAAAAAGAATTACGCCAGAGATGGAAGATGCATTTCGCGCAATTACAGGAGATGAAAACCCACTACATAAAGATGATGTATATGCCGTGCAAGTCAGTGGAGGAAAGTTTGAAAGACATGTTGCATTTGGCATGCTTACGGCATCTTTGTATTCTACTGTTGCAGGTATGTATCTTCCGGGAAAATATAGTCTGATTCATTCTTTAGAAAATGTGGATTTTAAAAAACCTGTTTTTGCTGGAGATGAGCTTTTCGTTACAGCTACTGTAAAAGATAAACAGGATGACCTACATTTGATTATTCTGGATGTGGTGATTCGAAATCAAAATAATAAAGTGGTTTCCAAAGCGAGTATGAAAGTGCTTGTTCAAAAATAAGAAAAAGGAGAGTAAAATTATGACAAGAGAAGAAGCTTTTGAAAGACTAACAAACGTATTTAGAGAAGTATTTGATGATGACAGTATTGAAATCTTTGATGCAACTGTTGCGGATGATATTGAAGATTGGGATTCTTTTGAACACATTAACTTAATTGTGGCAGTAGAGGAAGAATTTGGGTTTAAAATTCCCATGGGGAAAGCTGTTACCATGAAAAACGTTGGAGAAATGGTCGATATTATTTTAGAAATGGGTAAGTAAAAATGACGCTATTGGTTCTTGGAGCATCTTCTGATATGGGGATGTATTTTATTAAAAGTACATATCAAAGATATGATAAAATTATTGCTCACTATCGAACAATGAATACGGAATTAAACGATTTAGGTGAGAAAATTGGTAGAGATAGAATCTCTTTGTTAAAAGCAGATTTAGCTGTGGAAGAAGATGTGTTAGCTTTAGTGAATCAAATTAGAGATATTTGTGATTACCCCTCTCATATTATACATTTTCCTGCTCCACCATGTGAGAATAATAAATTTCATAAGATTAGCTGGGATGTATTTCAAAAGGAATACGATATTTCTTTAAAATCTATAGTCCTTATTCTTCAAGCATTTTTACCGAAGATGGCGAAAGAGAAGTATGGCAGAGTAATACTGATGCTTTCGTATGTGGTAAACAATGTAGCACCTGCATACTGCTGCAATTATGTGGTGACAAAATATGCTATGCTGGGGTTGGTGAAAGCGTTAGCAACAGAATATGCACCAAAGGGCATTACAGTAAACGGAATTTCTCCGGCATGGGTTAACACTAAGTATATTGATAATCAGCCGGATATACTAAAAGAGCAAGCGGCTATGAACAGTCCTATGGGTAGAAATCTTGAAGTTGCAGAGATAATACCAACAATAGAATATTTACTATCCGAAGGTGCATCTTGCATTAATGGAGAGAATATATTTATTTCGTGTGGAAGGTGATGTGGTATGACTGTTACATCTTTTTATTTCTTAATGTTTTTACTTATAGGAGTATGTCTCTATTATGTTGTTCCTTCAAAGGTGCAGTGGGTGGTTTTGCTGCTTTTAAGCATAATTTTTTATGTTAAGGCTGCAACTCCTTATACAATTGTATTCGTGATTACATCTAGCATAATAGCATATGTTTCAACGATATATATAGAACATAATAGGGCTAATGAAATCGCTACAAAGACAGTGTCTACCGTAGCGATTATTTCTGTTCTCCTAAATATAGTGATATGGTTTCTTTTGAAGGGAAGCTCATTTTGGATATTAGGATCAGCGCTGATCAATAGGGTGATTCCGGCTTTTCCACTATTGAAGGAACTTCCGTTAGAGGGTGCGCTTGGTATGGGATACTATACCGCACAAGTTATTGGATATATATTAGATGTACTATGGCAAAATGCAGAAACACAGAAAAATCCATTAAAACTATTTTTGTTTGTATGTTTTTTTCCACAACTTACGGTGGGACCCATAAGCCGATACACTGATATAAAAACAATTTATGATGCTCACAGGTTCTCATATCAAAACATTTGTAGGGGAGCTCAAAGAATACTATGGGGATTATTCAAGAAATTAGTGATTTCTGACAGAATAGCGCTGATTGTTAATGCAATCTGGGCCGATACGAGTACATTTAGCGGCATATGGCCTTGGATTGCCGTGTTTCTGTATCCCCTGGAAATATATACTGATTTCTCTGGATGCATGGATATAGTTCTTGGGGCTGCAGAATTGTTTGGTGTTCGTCTTGCTGAAAATTTTAGAAATCCTTTTTTTTCGAGGAACTCTCAGGAATTCTGGCAGAGATGGCATATAACACTTGGTGCGTGGGCGAGAGATTATGTGTTTTATCCATTTATGAAGAGCAAATGTATGGTAACTTTTGGGAAAAAATGTAAGAAACGTTTTGGAAAAAGATGGGGTAAATTTATTCCATGGAGCGTTTCTATGGCAGTACTTTGGTTTGTAATGGGTTTTTGGCATGGCTCTGTTCGCCATATATTTGGGGTGAGTTTGTGGTTTTGGTCGGTGTTGTTTATAAGTGAGCTATTTTTACCTATAACGAAAAAGATTACGAATGTTCTTGAAATAAAGACAGAAAGCTTTGGATGGCATTTTTTTCAGAGTGCAAGAACATATGTAATATATGCATTAGGGGTAGTTTTTTTTACCTCACCTGGATTAAGGTTTGCATTTGAACATTATAAAATACTTTATCATAGCTTGAAACAACTTAACCCTTGGACATTATTTAATGGAACGATTTTAAACTTGGGCGTAACATGGCAAGATATTAACATAATTATACTTGGGTTGATATGTTTAATATTGGCGGATTATCTGCGTGAAAAATACGAATATGCTAGAAACTGGATTTGTGAACAAAGTTTTGGATTCAGATGGATTATATGGATATTTCTGTTTCTTATGGTTCTTATTTATGGAATGTATGGTCCAGGATATGATGCAAGTACCTTTATATATCAAGGATTTTAATGGTGGTTCGTATGAGCAATGTAAATATTCAAAAATACAAGAAAATTATTGGCTTTGTAAGCTTTATCATTATTATTGCAGTATTGTTTTCTAAAGTAACATGGCTGTTTAGAGGTAACGACGTTGAAGCTCGTGAGGATATTCTGGGATATGGTAACGAAAAATGCAGTATTGATGTAATTCTTTTCGATGGAAGTGATGTACTTCGTTTCTATGATCCGTTAGAGGCATGGAATAAATATGGATATACATCATACAATTATGCGACATCTAGTGCTCAGACTGATATGCTTAGATTTTATGCCGAAGAAAGTCGGAAAACACAAGATGCGAAATTATATATATTTGATTTAAGAACAATTACTTTTGTTAACAGTGATGTTTCAGAATCAACGCTTAGAAATTGGTCAGACTCCGTTCCTGTTTATTCTTGGGTAAGGGCTAAGGGAATTTATTCATACTTATTTAATAGAGATATTGAAGGGATTGATATTCCGTCATATTTTATTGATATTATTAATTATCATACAAAATATGATTCTTTATCTAGTGAACGGCAATGGTCATATTTGAATACAAACAATATATATAGTGTTGATAAAGGGTTTGATCCATATAAAAATCATACTCCGTTTAGGAAACCCATTTCTACGGAAGAGAGAGGGGAAATCACGGACAAGCAATGGAAAGCATTAACTAAGTTAGTAAATTACTGCGATGAGGAAAGCTTAAATGCTCTTTTTATTTGTTCTCCGGTTGTTATAAACGAGGAAGATCAAAAATTAATGAATGCGGTATCTGATTTCATAGAAGAAAGTGGATATGAGTTTATTGATTTTAACAAATATTATGATGAAATAGGAATAGATTTTGAAACTGATTATGGTGATGTGAATCATGTGAATTATTTGGGAGCTAAAAAATTTACAGACTATTTTACAGATTTATTGGTAAATAAGTATGATTTGAATGACCATAGATCAGATGAGGCATACTCAGCTTGGAGTGATGACTATGCAAAGATGGAAGAAAAAAGAAATTCATGGATGAATGCTGTACAGAATGAATTAAATGATCATCTAGAGGCAGCAGAATTGGGAAGAGAACTACATAATATAAATGATTTTTCAGAGTGGTATGGGAATATTCAAAATAGTAATTTTACTGTGTTAATTAAAATGACATCAATACCTAAAGACCTATCATCGAATAATCCATTTATAATGTTTCTGTCTGATTATAGTATTGATCCTGCTCGAGATCATTATATAGGAGCGTGGAGAGATGCAGATGCTTTATATTCTTCTAGTGATGAGCTGGAAACTGAATTATATATAGGCGTTGACGGAGGTCGAGGGACAGATTTATGTAAACTTTCGGTAACCCCCAATAGGATAAATATAGGAGGGGTTGAGTATTCTGATGATAATTCACCTATTCAGATTGTTGTATATGATAATAATTATAAAGAGGTAATTGATAGCGTCAGGATTCAATTTACGACAGAAGATACAGTTGTGTTGAACAGAACTAAGTAGTAATCAGAGAAAAGTATTATTTATGTTTTTTGGTATGTGCCAATTACTTCTCTACAATTGGGTATTTTATTATACAAGAAACAGGTGGTGTATAAAATGAAAAAACACATATTAGAACAAAAACAGAAGTTATGGTATATGATTTGCTTTATGTTTTTGGGCTTGATAGATCAGAGAAGAGGGAGCGCTGTAGGAGAAATACAGATGATCTTTTCTAACCTGACGGGAATAGTGGTGGCGTTGTTATTATTGCCCTCGTTAGAACTGACTAAATTCAGAGAGAAAATATACATCATATGGCTGCCTATCTGCATAGTACTTACGACGATTGCATGCTTGTTACAACCGTTTCTCTGGGAATATAAGGGACAATGGAATACAGCAGTATTCAATATTACTGTATGGAGCTTTTTGATTATTTACATGGTAAAGGAAAGAAAAAGCTTCGGTTTTGTTGCTAAAATTCGCAATCCTTTTTTTGCAAGTCTCTTTTTTTTATTATTTTTAATGGTACTGTCTGTACATGAAAAGCAGCTTACTTTATGGTATTTTTTATTGTTTGGAAGTTTTTACCTGATAGGTATACCGGAAGACAGAAGGGATGACTTCAGAGAAGGAGCGTTGAATGGAATCATTGCCTGGTTTTTTATTCAGCAAGTCATTGCATTTGGTTTTCGACCGTATGACTATGTAAGGTATCGAGGGTTATATTCCGGCGAGACACAAAATGGATTATTCTATACGATTGTTTTCTGTGCATTTATATTGAAATGGATTTATGCATTGCAGCAAAATAAAAAATGGTGGGTACGATTTTTTTATTTTTTGATGGCAGCAGGAAGTGTCAGCTTTTTGGTCTATACAGGAAGTCGTTCGGGATTATTGGCAGTACTGACGGTGGCAATTGTATTGATTACAAAATATGACATTGTATTAAGAAAATCATTTTATAAATGGTTATTACATGGCGTAACACTTGCATTATGCGTATGCATTACATTGCCTGCAGTATATGGCTGCATCCGTTATTTGCCTACAATATTGCATCACCCGATCTGGTTTGAAGGAGAATATGTAGAGGGGAAGAGTGTATGTTCCTTTGATCCTTGGGATAGCCCCAAATATATCAGTTTTGATGAAGCATTAGATGACAGCATAGGACGCATCATAAAAGCATTTGGTATTAAGTACACTTCCTTTGCCCGGACATTTAATGATATTGGAGCTATAAAAGTGCAGGCAGCAGAGCTGGGAGAACCGGGAAGCTCCCCGGATAATATTTTCATGTTGGATAATGTGGATCCGGAGTCGGGTGATCAGATGTGGGCCAGAAAAGTAATTTACGCTTATTATTGGCAGCACTTGAATCTGCAGGGGCATACGACAGAAAACCAGGGATTTTATACTATATATGGTAGATTTTATGGTCATGCACATAATATATTTTTACAGATGGCTTGTGACTATGGAATTCCAACAGGCATATTGTTTATAGGAATATATCTGTACAGTATTATTTGTGCACTCCGGACAAAGAATCAAGATGGATATATGAGTTCGGCCTTTTTGATTGCGATTTTGTGCTTTGGACTATTGGAAATGGTATTGACGCCGGGACAAATTACAGTAGTGCTGATGTGGATAATGTTTTATTTTGCGGGATTGGATGTTGACAAGTCCGGGAATCGGACAGGGTGCATATTCCGCAAAAACAGAGCACTCTTTTTCGGAAAAGCAGAGCATGCCTTTCCGGAGTAGAGTGCAGTTAATGATTAGTACTCAGGTGGAACCTCTGAATAATCCGGGGTGAAATCCATCACCTGTCCGGTGTATGGAAATCAATGTTCTGTTTTTTAGGGAATCACGATTCCGGTAAAAAGGAAATCATTTTTCCACTATAACCTTATAATGATGTTATGCACTTTTTGTGTAAATTCATTATAAGGAGCATTCCTGTTAAGTAACAAATGACGGGTTTGCAAAAAAAAAGTGTCCCACTTAGAATAATGATTGTTAACTTGCCGGTTAATAAAAATCATTGTTCAGAGGAGACACCCACAAATGAATTGTGAATATTCTTGTGCGATAACTCCGCAAGTCCGGCAGGCAGGAAACCGCCTGTCCGGACTAACGGAAACCGCTTATGCGAGTTTAGTAAACGCTCCATAGCAAGTACCTTTTGCGATCAACTTTCATCTGCAATAATAGTCTCACACTATACACAGTCAAAAAAGTTTAGCGCTTAACTTTTTTGACCAGCATCAGGAGGTCAGACTATGAACACTCAAACCAGTTTAGTTGCAGAACAGATCAGGCTACAACAGTGGGCCGACCAGATCAGGGACTGCCAGAATCGTCCCTCTGATATGAAAGTTGATGCTTGGTGCCGGGAACACGGCATAACAAAGGCTAATTATTACTATCGCCTGCGCCGAGTCCGGGAGGCCTGCCTGAACATTTGTGATCCGTCCCCTTCCTTCGTGGAACTCACAGCACCTGCAGAAAGTATACCGGCTAAAACTTCCCACACACATTCCTCCGTTGCTACAGTGCTCCATGCAGAAAGCGGAATCACTATAGATATCTATAATGACGCTTCAGTGGATTTTCTCAGAAACCTGATAGGAGCAGCCAGCCATGCTGAATGATGCTTCCGGATTTCAGAAAATATATCTTGCCATCGATTACACAGATCTGCGCAGAGGCCTGCGAAATACTGGCCGAGAAGGCGCAGAATAAAGAGCAGACTGAAACTGGAATAAGGGATCATGACATCCGGAAGGATGGCGTGGGCGTGCTCACAGCTGTCGCAGAAGACGCGCATTACGCAGAGACTGTAGCGGGTCCGGATTCCGGAGCGGAAATCAACCAGGGAGCGGTCATAGTAGTCGTGGATGTGGCAGTTGCCGGTGCTTCCGCAGAGGGGACAGGTCTCAAGATGAGGCTGGAATTTCGCCATGTAGGAATCAAAAAGAGATTTTGATGAAGTTTTTATACGAAATATCTTGCATAACAGTAAGTTTTTTCTTATCATAAGAGTTGCATAACAATGCGAAGTGACTGCTTATATGACAGGCAACCATTTATTAGGGCATGACCCTGCAGAGGACCTGCTTTGCAGCACTTGAATTGGTGAAGAGAAAGAACGAACTGTAGGAGGGGCTGTTCTTTCTCTTTCTCTATTGGTTACGAAAGAACTATATGGGAAAGAACGGGAAAGGTCAAGAGGGCAGATAAAAATGTGCCGTAAAAAACAGCACGTTAAGACAGACGATAGGAAGGAGATGCCGGATTTAATCTGCGGTAAAACTGCCGTAGGCGGGAACTATAATTCGACGCATGACAACTATACACAGTCAAAAAAGTTTAGCGCTTAACTTTTTTGACTAGCGTCAGGAGACCTGCTATGAAAAGTCAAACCAGTTTAGTTGCACCTGGCGAAGAGTGTTACGGTGGAATAGCATCTGCGGCGAGCATATTTTAAGGCAAGACATCATAAAATAGGATAAGACATTCCGAGGGATGTCTTATCCTATTTTCCCTTTAAAGAACAATTGACAAAGTAGTTTATGCATGCTACGATAACACTAACTATCTATCTATTTAGAAAGGAGTACTTTGCATGAATGCATTAGCTTTGAATTGTGCTTTGGAGAAGCAGAGGAGGCATAAGAATGCCGAATTTCAACAGAAGTCGGAGAAAGAACAAAAGCGTCAGTGGGAACAAAGAGTACAGGAATGTGAGGATAACTATTGGAGAAGCAGACTAGGTAAACCACTGGCATAGGTTGACGTAGAAGTGTAACCAATGTAACAAACGATAAAGGGGGAAATAGACTATGGCAAAGGGCGAAAAGATTAAAAATGATCAAGTGCTTGAGGAAATGATTCCAGATCATAAGATGGGATTTAAGATCTTGACGGAAACACAATTGAGCAATATGTTTCCAACATATGGTAATTTGTTTGAAAAGATTGATGTGCATAGAGCAAAGATTCAAAGCTTCGATACAGAGAAAATGAGCCAATTGGATTATCAGTATAATCTGATGTACGATACAATATTTTCAATATTTGGATCAAGGGGCAGCGGAAAGACATCCGCTGTATTTACTTTGAAGAAAATGATAAGGGAAAGGTATGAACCGTTTGGGGATTATGTGTTCCCTATTATTATGCCCGAAATGATACCAGAGGCATGTGATCTGATAAGTTGGATATTGGCAATTCTGGGAGAAACGGTCTCAGAATTGGAAAAGCGACTTGAAAGAGATCCCCAATTGGTTAATAATAATGATTTTTTTAATAACTGTAGATTTCGACGTGATAACCGACTGAGGCAGGAGTACAACTATATAAAAGAACTATATTTTTCGAAAGGGTATGATGTAGGGCGTGAAAAGTCATTAGAGGCAGCTATTGGTAATAATGGCATACAGGTACAGTATAGTTATGAATTTTCACAGAAACTGATTCGGTTTTGGACAACACTAAAAGATGCTATTGCGAAGGCAAATCATTTGGAAGCAGGACAGGAACCTTTAATCTATTTTATTTTTGATGATGTGGATCTGACTCCTAATAAAGTCGAGGAGATGTTATCCACGATTGTAAAATATTTGTCTCATCCAAATATTATTGCAATTGTAACAGCGGATGAGGAATTATTTAGTGATGTAGTGGAAGAAATGTTGAAGAAAAAAATTGGATACTATGCTAATAGTCAGGAGTATCAGGAAAACGGATATATAGCATTTTCAAATTTGGATAATTATCTTTTGGAAAGAGAAAAGAACAAAGAACAAAAATTAAGAAGTATGGCTCATTTATACTTGGGAAAGGTATTGCCACCATCGTTGAGATATTATTTGAAAACATTTGATTCTTGTGACAAAAGAAGAGTATTTATTGAGAGTGTTAAGGGTGGAGAACAAAAGGTTAATGTTAATATAGAGAAATTTTTGCGTAATCAAGTAAATAAACTACTGGAATGTGATGGAAAAAAGATTAGTAATGAGTATGATAATTTTTTATATTTTAAAGCAGATAAAAAATATAATTTCATAGAAAACTATTTACTGTTTTGGGGAAATACTTCAAGGCAATTGGCAAATGAATGTTTTTTGATAGAAGAACTATTTAAACAAATGATAGCCATAAGAAAAAAATGTGAAAGCAAGATAACTGAGAAGAATATAATAGAATCTCAGATGGAAGCAAAGGAGGAAATCTACCAACAAATACATCATTTTCTTTATAATTCGCTGAATACTGATGGAAATATTAAATTAGAAAAGGACGAGATAGAAAATTTAGTTAATCATGTTTGGAATAAGGATTATGAAAAGTGGGTATTGTATATACGATATGATTATTTAAATGAATATTATCGTAGAAATGTAGGTTTTGATGCGAGAGATGAAGAAGCAATGCAAATAGTTGATGCAGTAACAAGATTGTATGTTTTACTCTTTTTCGTTGAAAACTTATTAATAGTATGGAATAGATTAGAACCTGGATTAAAGATTTATCCCAACGAAAAAGAGCGTCAAAAAAGGTGCAGAAGTCTTGTTGCTCTATTGGATCGAATTACTGGTGAAGAAAATTCAATTGTCAGATATGATGAGAGTAATAATGCCTCTGAATTTTTGTACAAATATGGATGGTTGATGGAGCGGCTTGAATTAATTATGGATTTTGATGTATACAATAGAATGTATGCACAAGATTATTTGTACATGCTTGATTCCAGATTAAAAGCTGATGCCCAGAAACTTAATGCAGATAGTTTGCGAAAGTGGAGTGAAAAGAATCCCAAATGGTTTGCGACAATGGTGGGGTTAACTTATTTGGAGTATAGGAATCTTTATGTACTAGATGAGCATGATATGGTAAAGCTTGGCGTAAATGGTAAAGTCGGTTTGTATGATGACTATATTAGAGACAAACAGTTTGAATTGAATGATATTATAAAGAAATATTTTACGGGTAAAAATGAGGATGCTGATAGAACTTCCTATCATTTTTTTGAATTAATAAAAGGTGCTTTGGAAGAAGATGAAAAAAAGGATATGAAGGAAGAGCAACTAAAGGAACCTGAAGAGGAACGTAATGAGAAGAAGCGGTTATGCGTATCTGAAATATATAATGCAATGAACCAGAACTATAGCAAAGATTTTTCAAACGACAATTACAAAATAAAATATTTCTTATTTTTATTGAAAAATGGCGTATTCCCGTCAGGACTCGACCTCTCTGAGATTACAAAGGAGAATAGTGATGTTCAACTGGAAACGTTAATGAGCTATTTAAAATCAATGTTGGTTAGTTATTCTCGTTCCTTTAAGATGTATTCTATACAGGATTTAGAGTTATTTATAAAATTTTTGAATGACATGAATTATACGAGAATTATAAAATATGGTATGGCATATGGAGAAGATAATACAGTTGTTATAGATGCAGAAGAACTTGAGTCTATACATGATTTTGTCAATGAATTATATCTCAGACAGAACAATTTGCAACCTTGGGATGTAGATAATATAAATGTTAATCTCGATAAATGGTTGCAAGTAATAGATCAAGTCCAGCTTTTTATACCTGAAAATAAAAAAGAAGATATTAAGATTTTGATTGCAATTTGGGAAAGCATTAATTACATGCAGGATTATTATATTCCCTTATATATCAAAATGAAAGAAGATATTACGACAGAGAATAGAGAGGAGAGTTTCAGCAAAAAATTCTATGATGAAGTACAGAAAATTTTAAGGATGAATGTTCCGGATAGCATTAACGGAGATAGTTACTTTAGAGCATTGGTATCAAATCAAATGGAACGTAGCGGACGAGAATATTACAATAGAATTGCAAAGAAGGGGACAAAGGACGATGAATAAATCCCGATTGGGACTTATTGTAAATATGCTGTTGACACCATACATTGAAGAAAAATTTTTATGTGAAGGTGGAGATTGTATAGAAAATTTAGCTAGGGCGTATCATGCGGCATGGTCTACAGATATTTCGGATTATTATAGAAGAAGCCAGCTTGAGAGACAATATGAAAATCGAAAACTAGTACAGCATTAAATAAATAACTAGTCAAATATCATGTATGGTGCTATACTTA
>OBAF01000296.1_pt1 | contig 51445 bp, 43 predicted proteins | sample 1517851 | NCBI WGS metagenome assembly OBAF01 (sample SAMN04571706, study PRJEB22368) | human gut metagenome | biome: human gut; material: stool | host: Homo sapiens | place: Luxembourg | collected 2012-10-19 | reverse complement strand
TGATTTTCAAATCATTATATAAACTATTTTTGAGAGATTGAATTTATTTCCAATACATACAGGACTGAATCCTCCATCAGCTCCATCGTTTCATATCCCGGCTCATCGTTCACGTATCCTTTCATGGAAACGAGAGTCGCCCCTTCCTTGCCGACCCAAAAGGTAATGTCCTTTCCGTCCACCGAAGTATAGGCGCGGACAATGCCTTTCTTGATGAAAAAGATGTCCTTCTCCACCTTGCCACTTTCCAGCACGCGGAAGCCTTTGGGATAGGAAACTTCCGTCAGGCATTGCCGCAACTTGTCCAAAGACGCATCCGGCATGGCATATCTCAGGTTGATGATTTCCTTTATATCCATAAGTCATTTTGTTGTGGTACAAAATTATAAAATAACGCACAGAAACAGATACAAACAGCTGTTTTTTGCCAAATGCAAAAGCCGTTTTTACCAAATGTAAAAAACGGTTAGAAATTACTTGCTTACTTTTGCACCCGAATTTAATAAATCATAGGTATGAATTGGATAATTTTATTTTTGGCAGGATTGTTTGAGGTAAGCCTTACATTCTGCTTGGGAAAAACGAGAGAGGCATCAGGTATTGGTTTTTATCTGTGGGGAAGCGGTTTCTTGGCTTCCACGGTATTGAGTATGGCATTACTTGCCAAAGCGGTTCAGACTTTGCCATTGGGCACGGCATACGCCATTTGGACGGGTATCGGAGCGGTCGGCACGGTCTTGATTGGGATATTCGTTTTCAAAGAGCCGGCCACTCCCATACGGCTTTTCTTCCTGTTCACGCTCATTGCCTCCTTGATTGGATTGAAAGTTGTGTCATACTGAAAGGAGGAATAAATGATGAAATATGAATTGAGAGAAAACCACGGCATTCCGGCACCTCTGCTGGCTCTGATGGCAGTCGCTACCGGGCTTTCCGTTGCCAACTGCTACTACAACCAGCCTTTGTTGGGCAGCATGGCAAAGGATTTTGGGGTAAGCGACTTTTCTGCCAGCATGGTTGCGACATTGACCCAGATAGGTTATGTAGTCGGACTTGTGTTTGTCATTCCGCTTGGCGATTTGGTTTCACGAAAGCAGCTGATATTGACCAATTATATCGTTTCATCGTGTGCCTTGCTTGCCATAGCCCTTTCCCCGGACATCTATTGGGTATGGGGTGCATCCTTGCTTGCCGGAGCGTCTTCGGTCATGCCGCAGTTCTTCATCCCGTTGGTGTCTTATCATTCAGCACCCGCACACAAGGTGCGCAACGTGGGGATTATACAATCCTGTCTGCTAATAGGCATTCTTGGTTCACGGGTATTCAGTGGCTTTCTCGCTGATGTTTGGGGATGGCGTTCCGTTTATTTCGTCGCTTGTGCGTTTATGCTTGGATGCTTTCTGATGATTTACAAGATGCTGCCCGTGCTGTCTGCCCGTTCACAAGAAACTTATGCAGGATTGATGAAATCCTTGCTGCGCCTGCTCTACAAATACCCATACTTGCGTATCGCTTCTTTGAGGGCTGCATTGGCTTATGCTTCGTTCTTCGCATTGTGGAGTTGCCTTGCTTTCCGGATGAAACAAGAGCCTTTCTTTGCGAGTGACGATATTATCGGCGCACTCGGTTTGTGCGGATTGGCAGGTGCATCCACGGTGGTTTTCATCAGCGGCTATATCCAAAAGTATGGCGCAAGGTTCTTCTCTATTGTCGGAGGATGTGTGGTATTGGCTGCATGGTTGTTGGCATTTTTTGGAAATGACAGCTACTTGTGGATGATAATCGCCATCCTTTTGATTGATGCAGGAATGCAATGCATCCATTTGTCAAATCAGACCAGCGTGGTCTCCCTTGACGCATCCGCCATCAACCGAGTCAATACCGTTTATATGACCATCTACTTTCTGGGCGGTTCTGCTGGTACGTTCGTTTCAGGTCTGTTTTGGCAACATTACGGATGGGCAGGTGTGGTTTGGACGGGAATAGCTTTTACCGTGGCTTCCTTGCTCGTTAATTGCTTCCAACCAAGACTGCATAAGGATGAATGCTCAATATTCTGACTAAAATAATTTTTGGAATGAGCCTTTCAGTCTGAATATTTTTCATACCTTTGTACCGTAAGAGTTTCCCGAACAAGCAAAGCGATGCAGACCACGGCAATTAGGACGGTTGCCAACTCATTACCTGAAAACGAAGTAATTCTTCTAACTCTCTTGATTTCAAAGAGGTATATTCCTTATACAGATTTACGGAAATTCTGCGGAATATCCTCAAAAAAGTGAGAATAAGCATATTTTTAATTGATAATCAATAGATTGATTTATTATCAACCTTGGGGCGCTATTCTTTATATTCTTGTGAAAGTGGAGCTGCATCTGTTGTTTTCTTTCTTAAGAGCAAAGTGTTTGGGGGTAGAGAAGATGGTCATATTCAGTAATTGAGGTAATTTTTTCCGGATTTTGTATAAGGAATTGTTGGAAAAGAGCATATACTTTTGCAAAGTACAAGGAAGATAAAAATTACGATTGTAACATTCAATCAGTATATATGAAAAAAATCCTATTATTGACATGGGCTCTGCTTTCGGTTACGGGAGTGTGGGCTGCCAATCGACAATCTTCAGAAAAATCTACGACTATGAGCAAATTGGCTAATGATACCCGTGTATTTGCCATCGACCCTGCCATCGATGTGCAAGGGGTGCGTTTTAAAAATCGTTTTGGTATCGAACTGGCAGGACATCTCTATTTGCCAAAAGATTTTGATGCTTCAAAAAAATACGCTGCAATAGCTGTGAGCGGTCCTTTTGGCGCGGTTAAGGAGCAGTCGTCGGGACTGTATGCGCAAGAGATGGCGCGTCGTGGTTTTGTGGCGATGGCGTTTGACCCCTCGTTTACGGGAGAGAGCAGTGGAGAACCTCGTTATGTGGCTTCGCCCGACATCAACACCGAAGATTTTTCGGCAGCTGTCGATTTTCTCTCGTTGCTCGATTTTGTCGATGCTGAACGTATCGGCATTATCGGTATCTGTGGCTGGGGCGGATTGGCATTGAATGCTGCTGCCATCGATACCCGCATTAAAGCGACGGTTACTTCGACCATGTACAATATGAGTCGGGTAAGTGCCAACGGCTATTTCGACGCCATGGATGCTGATGCTCGCTATGAGTTGAAGAAGCAACTCAATGCTCAACGGCTGGAAGATGCCCGCAACGGTGCCTATGCTCTGGCCGGAGGTGTGGCCGATGTTTTGCCCGACGATGCACCTTGGTTTGTCAAGGATTATCACGCCTATTACAAGACACCGCGCGGGTATCACCCTCGTTCGCTCAATTCCAATGGCGGCTGGAACAAGACCTCGGCTCTCTCGTTTATCAACACGCCTCAGTTGACATATAGCGACGAGATACGCAGTGCCGTACTCATGATTCACGGCGAGAAGGCCCATTCGCGTTATTTCAGTGAAGATGCGTTCAAAAAATTGAAAGGAGATAACAAGGAGCTTTTGATTATTCCCGGAGCCACGCATGTCGATCTTTACGACAATTTCGGAAAAATACCTTTTGATAAGATTGAAACTTTTCTTGATACGTTTCTTAGATAATGCCGGCTCAAACCGGTAGTGCGACTCATTGCTCTTTTTATTATGGGGTATAGGGAGAGTCGCGCGACACTTGTTTGGAGTTGCTCTCGGAGTGAAGAGGGCAACTCTTTTTTGCGGAATATCGGAGAACATTGCTATTAAGCAGTATTCCTTTACTCTTTTGCTCCCATTATCTGTCGTATACCGACTTTGCTATCACTCCGACAGGACAGAAAAAAATGTGAATCGTGCGGCAATTCGGCGAAAATCGTTACCTTTGTCTCGCATGAAAATCTTCGACTCCATAAACCCTCTTTTTCATCGGCCGAAAGTAAATCTGCCTTCGCCCGAAGAGATGGAACATCTTGCCGCCGAAGGCAAGATGGTGCTTCGTACCGAAGACCTGGTTAAGAAATACGGCCAGCGCACGGTAGCCAATCATGTTTCTATCAATGTGCGCCAAGGTGAGATTGTGGGACTTTTGGGCCCTAATGGTGCCGGGAAGACGACTACCTTCTATATGACTACGGGGTTGATTACGCCCAACGAAGGGCGCATCTTTCTCAACGACCTCGACATTACCACGTTTCCCGTCTATCGGCGGGCGCAATACGGTATCGGCTATTTGGCGCAGGAGGCGTCGGTGTTTCGCAAGCTATCGGTTGAAGACAATCTCATTGCTGTCTTGCAGATGACCGGCAAGAGCAAGGAGTATCAGAAAGAGAAACTCGAAAGTCTTATTGCCGAGTTCCGCCTCGAAAAGGTGCGCAAGAACCTGGGCGACCGTTTGTCGGGTGGTGAGCGTCGACGCACCGAGATAGCCCGCTGTTTGGCCATCGACCCCAAGTTCATTATGCTCGACGAGCCCTTTGCCGGGGTCGACCCCATTGCCGTAGAAGATATTCAGTATATCGTCTATAAGTTAAAGGAGAAAAACATCGGTATTCTCATTACCGACCACAATGCCCCCGAAACATTGAGTATTACCGATCGTGCCTATCTGCTCTTCGAGGGAAAGATTCTTTTCCAAGGGACCTCCGAAGAGTTGGCCTCCAATCCCGTGGTGCGGGAAAAATATTTGGGGCGCAACTTCATCTTCCATCGCAAGAAGTTCGACCATCTCGAAGGTAAGTAATCTTTATGTGTCGCACAAGCCTCGGAGAGAGGCGTTTACATACCCTTTTATATCGAAAGCCTTACAGCGTGAGTTGTCGGCTTTCGATATTTTTTTGTCGGAGAAGCCGGTAGCGCAGCACCCCGATAGTGAATATCGTCAGTATGACTCCGCCTACCACCCAGGCTATATCTTCTGTTGTTGTCCCGAGAGTGTCGATGAAGGTCTCGTTATCGGCTCTTTGCTGCATATATGCACCCACAACCGATAAACTGTTGTTAAGGGCATGGGCAAAGATGGGCAGCCAGATGTTGCCAGACCATACCAGCAGATATCCGAAGAATGCCCCCAGCAACATGCGGGGTACAAATCCATAGAATTGAAAATGGACTGCGCTGAAAATCACGGCCGTTACCCACACGGCTGTATGCGGGTTGCGAAACTTTTCGAGGAAAAGACGTTGCAGGACGCCTCTGAACACAAATTCTTCGCCGATGCCGGTGAGCACTCCCACAATCAATATCATGATGATGAGGTCGACTCCGTTCGACATTTGCAGCATCTGTTCGGTCATGGCCTGCGCGCTTGCCTCCTGAGCCTTCAACCAAGCTTCGATGCCGGCGAGCGATTCGGGCAGTACAACCGATTCGTTCCATTCAATGAGAAGGTTCATGGCCGGAATGGCAAAGAGCAGGCACAGCACGATGCCGGCTATGGCACCGACTTTTGGGGCGCGGTCGACTTTCAGATATCGGAATGCGTTGCCGCCGAAAAGATATGCTGCGCACAATGCCGGTAAGATAAAGAGCAACAGATCTTGTGTCGTGAGTGCAAAGCGGGTGAGTGTGAGACCGGAGGTTGTCAAGGCAAAAAATACCGTGACAAGCGACATAAGGCAGAAGCATAGCAACTCGATGCCGATAAAAATCAGAAGTTTACTCCAAAAAGAGGCATTGGCATAGTGGTTGTGAAAGATAATCATGACAGGAGTTTATAGGGGTTCGAGAGTAGCCGTGATGATGCAGATTATAAGCAGTAGTGTAAAACACAATTGATTGCGGGCTGTTGCACCCAATACGGGGTTGAGAGCTCGTCCCGAGAGTCGTGATAGTTTTCGGTAGCTACTTACGTGCATATATAGGTAGATGATGGGCAAGATTATTCCGACCGGCCATGAAGCCATCCACCAGGCCGAAACCAATATCACCGCCAGAATGCCGTTAATGAGATAGGCCGTGCGCGCAGTTTTGCGGCCAAAGAGCACGACTGTCGTGTGTTTGCCGGCAGCACGGTCGTCTTCGACATCGCGGTAATTGTTTACAATCAGTATGTTGACCGACAGCAACCCAGTGGCTGCGCTGCACAGGAAGACGTCGGTGTCGAACGACAAGGCCTGCACGTAGTAGGAGAGGTTGACGGCCACAAGGCCGAAGAATATCCATACCGTGAGGTCGCCCAGCCCGTGATAGGAGAGCGGGTAGGGGCCAGCCGAGTAGGCCAGTGCGGCTGCCGCAATGATTACGCCGACGCCAATCAGCCACCACCCGCCAACGGGAATGAGCAGGCAACCCAGCAGACAGGCAACTCCCAGTGTGGCGGCCGTGGCCACAAGCATGGCCCGGGGAGAGATGTCGCCTGCTGCTACGGCACGGCGCGGGCCTACACGGTCGGCCTTGTCGCTGCCTTTACGGTAGTCGAAATAGTCGTTGCCGAAATTCGATGCAATCTGGGCCAGCAGTGCGAAGAAGAAACAGAGAGCCGCGACTCCCCAGTGTACAACTCCGTGAGCCCAAGCCAAAGCCGTAGCCAGCAGCACGGGGCTTACCGAGGTAGCCCATGTGCGAGGACGGGCAGCTTCAATCCATATTTTGAGACGGTTGGCCTGAACGTGTTTCATGTCGGATAGAAAAGATTTTCCCAAAAGTACAGATTTTATACCGAACCCCGAGGCGGCAAGATGAAATTTTTTCCTACATTTGACACAAATTTGATTCTCTCATTTAAATAGGAAAAATATGTTTTCAGGAATAGTAGAAGAGGCCGCTCCCGTAGTGGCATTGCGTCGCGAACAAGGTAATCTGCACCTGACGTTGTCGTGCAGTTTTACCTCGGAACTGAAAATCGACCAGAGTGTGGCTCATAATGGAGTGTGCCTGACCGTGGTGAGTCTCGACGGTGATACCTATACGGTGACGGCGATACAGGAGACGCTCGACCGGAGCAATCTGGGCCTCCTGAAAGTGGGCAACAAGGTCAATCTCGAACGCAGTATGCTCATGAACGGACGCCTCGACGGCCACATCGTACAGGGCCATGTCGACTGTACGGCACGCTGCACTCGTGTCGAAGAGGCCGACGGAAGCTGGTATTACACCTTTGTCTACACCTCTACCCCCGAAATGGTGCGAGAGGGTTATACCACCGTAGAGAAGGGTTCCATTACGGTCAATGGCGTGAGCCTCACCGTGTGCAATTCGCAGCCCGGCAGCTTTCAGGTGGCCATCATACCCTATACCTACGAACATACCAACTTTCACCAGATTGTCGAGGGTAGCATTGTGAATCTCGAATTTGATATTATCGGCAAATACATCAGCCGTATCATGACCTACGGAAAATAATCTGGCTAAAAAGAGTGTGTTATGGAACGCTTTCTTGAATTGGTGGCCCGCCGCCAAAGCGACCGCCGCTTCGATGCCGACCGGCCGGTGGAGCCGGAGAAGATAACCCGTATCGTGGAAGCTGCCCGGCTGGCCCCTTCGGCCTGTAACTCGCAGCCGTGGCATTTTGTCGTGGTCGACGACCCCGATACCAAGAACCGGGTGGCTGATGCTGCCGCCAGTCGGGTGCTGGGTATGAACCATTTTACCAAGCAGGCACCCGTGCATCTGCTCATTGTCGAGGAGTCGGGCAATCTTACATCAACTTTTGGCGGGTGGGTCAAGAGCAAGCATTTTCCGCATATCGATATAGGCATTGCCGCTGCCCACATTGCATTGGCAGCAGCCGATGAGGGTCTGGGCTCGTGCATTGTCGGCTGGTTCGACGAAGCGGCGGTGCGCAAAGTCCTGGGTATCCCCTCGGGAAAACGTGTGTTGCTTGATATTGTTATCGGGTATTCGACCGACCCCTTGCGGGTGAAATCTCGTCGTGCATTGGCACAGGTTGTCTCACACAACCGATACGGAGAGCCCTACGAGGAATAATCGGAGAAACCCTTTGCGAAACAGCTTTTTTACCTTATTTTTGCGAAGAAATTCATACACTATGAGCGATCAACGTTATAATCTGAGAGGTGTTTCGGCCTCAAAAGAAGATGTGCACAATGCCATCAAGAACATCGACAAGGGAATTTTCCCGAAAGCATTCTGTAAGATAATTCCTGATATTTTGGGTGGAGATCCGCTCTATTGCAACATCATGCATGCCGACGGCGCCGGTACGAAATCGTCTCTGGCCTATATGTACTGGCGTGAGACGGGCGACCTCTCGGTGTGGAAAGGTATTGCGCAAGATGCTCTGATTATGAATATCGATGACCTGCTCTGTGTAGGTGCCACCGACAATATTCTGGTCTCTTCGACCATTGGTCGCAATAAACTGCTGGTACCGGGCGAAGTAATTTCGGCCATTATCAACGGTACCGATGAACTGCTGGCCGAGTTGCGCGACATGGGGGTGGGCGTCTATGCTACCGGCGGTGAGACGGCCGATGTGGGCGACCTGGTGCGCACCATTATCGTCGACAGTACCGTTACCTGCCGCATGAAACGCAGCGATGTTGTCGACAATGCGCACATACAACCGGGCGACGTGATTGTGGGTATGGCATCGTATGGACAGGCTACCTACGAAAAATCCTATAACGGAGGCATGGGCAGCAACGGACTCACCTCGGCCCGGCACGATGTCTTTGCAAAATATTTGGCTACGAAGTATCCCGAAAGTTACGATGCTGCCGTGCCCGATGAATTGGTCTATTCGGGACAGATGCGGTTGACCGATGCCATCGAAGGGCTCGGTATCGATGCCGGCAAACTGGTGCTCTCGCCAACACGTACGTATGCACCTGTTATCAAGAAAGTCCTCGACGAGTTACGTCCCCATGTACATGGTATGGTACACTGCTCGGGTGGTGCGCAGACCAAGGTGATGCACTTCGTGGAGAATATGAAGGTGGTGAAGAACAACCTCTTCCCCGTACCCCCGCTTTTCCGCCTCATTCGAGAACAGTCGGGTACCGATTGGCAGGAGATGTACAAGGTATTCAACATGGGTCATCGCATGGAGGTGTATCTTGCTCCCGAATATGCCCAAACGGTTATCGATATTACCCGCTCGTTCGGTATCGACGCGCAGGTGGTGGGCTATGTGGCTCCTGCCGAGAAAAACCAGCTCGTCATCGAATCGGAGTTCGGACGTTTTGAATATTGAATATAGTCGGGAGGGGCGAGCGTTTATTCTCCCGGGTTATTTTGAACAAGAAAGGCGTCGCTGGGGTTCCGGCGACGCCTTTCTTGTCGTTTTTTTCGATGGTCGGCGTTACGGTTGTACGGCGATGCGTTTGGAATATTCCACCGTGCCGTCGGAGTAGGTCTCTTTCAGAATCGTTACACCGTGGGCCGGAACTTGCAGCGGTGTGCCGTTGATGGAGAAATATTCGGTGTGTACCGGCGTGCGCAGACTTTCTGTGGCTTGGATTGCACTCGGCTCGTCGGGGACGACCTCACCCAGCTGGTACACTTCGGCCGCTGCCAGCAGGAAACAACCGATGCCGAAATCTTCAAAGTCGGGAACATGCGTGCGTGTTACCGGTTGTCCGTCTTCGGGCTTGGAGCCGGTGCCCTGCACATAGCCCAGGAAGCCGTCGTCGGCCACCGCTCTATGACACAAGGCATTCCACCCTTTCACCACATGTGGCATATAGGTGGTGCTGTCGAGAATACCGCTGTGTATGCCGTAGGCCATGCCGGCCACGAAAAGCGCCGTGCCCGAGGTCTCGGGCCCTTCCGCCTCGTCCGACCCGTAGTTGGTAGGAGCCGCCAGACTTACCGGCCAAAAGCCGTCTTCACGCTGGCAGGCCGCCAGAGCCTCCGACATGGCTGTGAAATCGGCAATATACTGCTCCTTGTGGCACACTGTGTCGGGAGCGTATTGCAGAACGCGCATCAACGCCGTGTAGACCCAGCCGTTACCTCGCGACCAGTAACAGGGTTTGTCGGTCTCGACTTTGTCGGTATAGGGCGGGTCAAACTGGTAATCACGGTACCACAGTCCGTCGTTTTCGTTAAACAGGGGAGACCCCTTGCCCTTACCACTGCTCGATTGCCCGGCATCGCCTTGTTTGTCGCGGCTGAACATATACATTTTATACATGTATTCAAAATAGCGGTCGTCTTTTTCGAGGCTACCCAGTTGGGCATAGATGGGCATGGCCATGTGTATAGCGTCGATCCAGTACCAGTCGTTGATGGATTGGCGCTCATACATCAGGTAGTTGATGTGTTGGGTGATGTGTTCCTTGCGTATGGTCTGTGTCGTATCGAGCATGTACATGTCGAGATAGGCCATGCCGCAGCAGTGAAAGTCGGCGTTGGTGGGAGCATTGGTGTCGTTGGAAATCCATTTGTGGAAATCGCCCCACTCCTGGGTGTAGTCATACCATCGTTCGACCGGTGTCTGCCGATACATGGCCATTAGTCCCTCGTAGTAGACGCTGCGGGTCCAGATGCGACTGTTGCGTTTCTTTCCGCCAACAAAAGAGTTGGCCGTGGGGTCGGGATAGGTACGCATGAAATAATCGTTCACCAGCGAAGCGTAGTAGAAGGTTGAGTCGCACGACATGAGCCGTTGCGGGTCGTAGGTTGTCTCGTCCGAAGCGGTTGCAGCAGTTGCGCCGCAGAAAATTGCCAAGGCAAAAAGAATAGATTTGTATTTAATCATGGTTAAAAATTTAGGCCTATAAAAATACACATAAATATTGTATTAGAGTGGAATTTTTCGTGAAATATAGAGCGTAAATCAAAAAGAAGCCCGAAAACAAGTGAAAGAATCAAAAAAAACGACTGTTACGGAAAAATAATAGAGGGTAGAGTATGAATTATCGTTTTTTTTCATACTTTTGTAGGTAAAAACATTGAAATAATGTCGGATTCTCGCGTGGAACATATAAATGCGACGCTTTCGGAACTGGTCGATTTGATGCAGCTTATAACCAAGAGTTATCCCGAAGTGCCGGCTATTTTATATAAAATATCCCTTGAAAAAGGCGAGTCCTTATGTGAGGAGCTGCGTGCATTAAACACTGTTAAAGAGACTGTTCCGCAGTCTCATGCAGAAACTGTATTGGCCGAGAGTGACGAAGCGTCGCCACATATGGTAGAGACTGTGGTGAATGAAAGTCTTGCTGAGACGACAGTATCTGATGACGGGTCGAGAGAGGGTAATACTTCTGTTGCGACGCCTGAAACAGAAAAGGTTGCCGACAAGAAGGTCTCCATGCCTTTCTCTTGGGATACGACCGAAGAGGAGTTTTGCCTTTTTGATCGGATACCCGAGATGAAAACGACGGTAGATGAAATACCTGCCGTTGCGGAGGGCGGTGCTGCCACGGACAATAAGTTGGACAGCGAAGAGAAAGCCCCGGCAGAGAGTGTAGCCGAAGCGCCTGTGTCGGAAAGCGAGCGTGAGGAAGAAGTTCCTTTATGCGAGAGTAATCCTGAGGTAGAAAACAGTGACGCAGAGCCTCTGCCGCAAGAACCGGCTGCCGAAGCCTCTATCGAAAAACGTCAGGAGCAGGAATCGGTTGCTGAAGCCTCCACCGAAGTACCTTTGGAGCAGAAAGAGGCGGAGATGCCTCATGATGAGGTATCGACTGTAGTGACCGCAGAGCTAATTGAGTCCGAAGAGCCTGTTGCTCCTGCCGAGAAAAAAACGCCGCTCTATCGAGAGTTGCAGAAAATGATGAGTATAAACGATCGTTTTCTGTTTCGGCGTGAATTGTTTGACAACGATGGCGAATTGATGGGTAAAACCATTGATGAGCTGAATGAAATAACGTCATACGAAGAGTCGTTGGCGTATCTGCACAACCATTTTAATTGGGATTTTGAGTCGGAGACAGTAGATCTGTTGCGGTCATTGCTCCAACATCGTTTTGAATTGTAATAGCTATGTCAAAACTCTATATAGTCCCTACCCCGATAGGCAATCTCGACGATATGACGATGAGAGCCGTCAAGGTTTTGCAGGAAGTCGATTGCATACTGGCCGAAGATACCCGCACCAGCGGTATACTGATGAAACACTTCGATATCAAAACCCGTATGCAGTCGCACCACAAGTTTAATGAGCATAAGACTGTCGAAGCCATAGTAGAGCGGCTGCTCGCGGGTGAAACCATAGCGCTCGTATCCGATGCTGGAACACCGGCCATATCCGACCCCGGATTCCTTTTGGTGCGAGAGAGCCGCAAGGCAGGAATACCCGTTGAGTGCCTGCCGGGGCCCACGGCATTTGTACCGGCACTCGTCGACTCGGGATTACCTTGCGACCGTTTCACCTTTGAAGGATTCCTTCCTCAGAAGAAAGGTCGTGCCACCCGTTTGGCCGAATTGGCTGTCGAGACCCGGACGATGATTTTCTATGAGTCGCCGTTCAGACTGGTAAAGACGTTGACGCAGATGTCCGAAGTATTTGGCCCGGAGCGTAGAGTCTCTGTGAGCCGGGAAATCTCCAAACTGCATGAGGAGACATTCTGTGATACGTTTCAGGAGGTCATTGCTCATTATACACAGAATGAGCCAAGAGGCGAATGTGTTATTGTGGTAGCCGGTGCAGCCGATGAGAAAAAAGAGAAAACCAAAGCGTCTCATGTAGAAGAAATAGAAGAAAAAGATTAAACATAAACTCAAAAACAACTCTTAAAACAAGAAAATTATGAAAAAAGTAGTGTTAAGTATGGCAGCCCTTTCGATGCTCTTCATCGTAGCGTGCCAAGGACCTAAAAAAGAAATCGCACGGTTGCAATTTCAAAACGATTCTATCGCACAGATTAATGCTCGCTTGACTTCAGATATCGAAGAATTGCTGCAAATGATAGATGAGATTGAAACCAACTTCTCTCAAATTACCAAAACCGAGGCCGCTCTGAATCAGGCACAAGGCGAACGTCTGAAAGCTTCTATCGCTCAAATCATCGAGCAGTTGAAAGACAATCAGGAGAAAATTGCCAACCTCGAGAAACAGGTAAAAAATCGCAATTACAATATTGCCAGCCTGAGAAAAACGGTTGAACGTCTCAAAGCCGAAAACGAAGAGAAAGCTGCTATGATCACCGCTCTTCAAGCCGAACTGGCCCAGCGTGACGCCAAAATCAAGGAACTTGATGCTTCTATCGCTTCTTTGAACAGCAAGCTCGACGCTCTCTCGGATGAGAACAAAGATCAACAAGACCAACTCAATGCCCAAGACCAGGCTCTCAACACCGTATTCTATACCATGGGTACCAAGAAAGAGCTCAAAGCCAAAGGTATTCTCGAAGGTGGGCTCCTCAAAGTAAGAACTCTCCAAGGTGTTGTTAACGATGCCGACTTTACCAAAGCCGACCTCCGCAACGTATCTTCTATTCCTTTGAATGTGAAGAAAGCTACCCTCATGACTTCTCACCCCGAAGGTTCTTATACCTTTGTTAAAGAAGGCAAAGTCATCACCGAGCTTTCGATTACCAACCCCGAAGAGTTCTGGAGCGTATCGAAATATCTCGTAATCCGTCTGTAATATAACGGAGCGACAGGCCGTGGTCTCATTCCGCCATGTATTTATCGACCTCGATGATACCTTGTGGAATTTCAGAGACAATTCTCACCGGGCATTGAAGGTCGTCTACGACCAGTTCTCGCTGGACAGCTATTATCCCGAGTTTGAAGATTTCTATCGGACGTACAGCGAAAAAAATGCCGAACTTTGGAATCTCTACCACCACGGTCGTCTTACACGCGAAGAATTGATTGCCGAACGTTTCCGTTATCCGCTGCAAAGGCGGGGCGTTTACAATCCCGGCATCATACCGCAACTCAATCAGGCCTACCTCTCGGTATTTTCCGAGCAGGTAGGCCTGCATTTTTATGCCCGAGAACTTCTGGAATATTTATCGCCGCGCTACACGCTTACCCTGCTGAGCAACGGGTTCAAGGAGGTGCAGTACCGGAAAATCGACAACACGGGGCTGCGACCTTTTTTCGACCAGATTATACTTTCCGATGAAGTGGGTTATCTCAAACCACACCCCGGAATCTTTACCTGTGCGCTCAATCGCCTCTCGGCAACACCCTCTTCGGCCATCATGATAGGCGATAATTTCGAGGCCGATATCTGCGGAGCCGCCCGGATAGGAATGGCTCAGATATATTTCAACCCCGATAACCGCCCCTTGCCTTGCCGGCGCGAAAAGCAACGGACATCGGGCTGTGAGGAAAGCAATCCGAGGAGAGAGAGGCCGGTTGCCTGTCCCACTTATCAGGTCTCTTCTCTGGAAGAGATTATATCTATTCTCTGATTGTGTTTTTATATAAAAAGAGCGGCACGACATCTTGTGAAAGAGTCGTGCCGCTTTTTGCTTTCAGTGTCGGTAGGAGAGAGGCTTATAGTTTGCCGATGATGGAACGTCGGTTGAGTTGTTCCACCAGTTGGTCTTTATAGGAATCGGAGATGGGAATATAGGTTTTCCCGAAAACGATGCGGTTGCGCTCAATGACCTTGATCTTGTCCATCTGTACGATAAATGAGCGGTGTACCCGCACAAATTTCTGCTCCGGCAGTTGCTCTTCGAGCGATTTGAGGCTCATGAGCGACAATACTGGGTGGCTTTCGTCTTCTACATATATCTTTACATAATCTTTCAGCCCCTCTATGTAGAGTATTTTGTCAAGATCTATTTGTATCAATTTGTATTCACTCTTGACAAATATCGACTGCGGCATAGACGGCTGGGCGACCGGCGATTGGTTTTTCAGTTCGAACCACCGGCGGGCTTTTTCGCAGGCTTGCAGAAAATCGGAGTAGGAAAAGGGTTTGAGCAGGTAATCGAGTGCGTTGACGCGATAGCTGTCTACGGCATACTGTTCAAAGGCCGTAGTGAAGATGATGCGGCATCGTTCGCCGATGATGCGCGAAAATTCCAGTCCGTTGACTTCGGGCATCTGTATGTCGAGAAAGAGCAGGTCGGGTGTGTGGCCCGAGGTTATCTCGTCCATGGCTTTGATGGCGCTGGTGTATGAGCCGGTAAGTTCGAGGAAAGAGGTCTTCCCCACATAGTTTTCGAGCAGGCTCACGGCCAGTGGTTCATCGTCGATAATGGCACATTTCAGTTTCATGACCGGAGATTTATTGAGGGTGCGTCGATAATGTCAGTTCAGAACGGTATGAATATTCGTCTTCTTGAATGATAAACGTATATCGGTCCGGATATAGTATATCGAGACGTTTTTTCAGATTATCGAGGCCGATGCCCGAGCCGCTTTTGTCGTTGGTGCCTTTGGGAAAGCGACTGTTCTCAATGCGACACACGACCTGTCCAAAGTCGTCGACCGAGAGGTCAATGTGTACAAACGATGGCTGTGTATTGCTGATGCCGTGCTTAAAGGCATTCTCGATGAGCGAGATAAACAGCAATGGAGCCACTTCGACGCTGGCACAGTTTTTACTTGGTAACTTTACCGAGAGTTCGGTATTGTCGGCCAGTCGCAAGCGCATGAGTTCGACGTAGTTATGAATGAAATCTACCTCTTTCGACAGCGGTACGTACCGGGGCGTATTGTCGTAAAGAACGTAGCGCATGAGTTTACTCAGCTCTATGACAGCCTGTTGTGCCTTCTCTGGCGAAAGGGCAATCAGGGAGTAGATGTTGTTGAGAGTGTTGAACAGAAAGTGCGGGTTGAGCTGGCTTTTCAGCGTTTTCAGTTCGGCCTCAACCTTTTCCCGTTCGACGGTTTCGAGTTCCTTTTCGACCGAAATCCATCGGTTGGTCATTTTCACGGCAATACTCATGCCCACCGAAAGAATGAGCGGTACCATGTCTCGGAAGAAGAATCCGAAGAATGCTTCGATAGCACTCTCGGGGGGCGGCGGTATTCTTCGGACGATAAAGTAGTGGCGTATGGCAAAAAGGGCGAGTGATACCCCCATTATCAAGATAAAGTTGGTGACAAAAAAGTAGGGCATTTGGCCTCTCTTGAATAGAAATTTGTCGATGAGCAGGGTGTAGTTGGTGTAGAAAACGAAGATAAGGGCCAAGGGTATGAGCAAGCTCCACAGGTATCGCCGGAGTGCGTCCGGCGAGCTGTGGTCGGAAAACAGCAGCGGGAGCCCGAAGATGAGCCCCCAGCCGGTGATGTGTATGAAGAGAGTTACTCTCTTGTGCTTTTTTTCTCTGACGTCCATGAGATGAATGGATTATTCGTAACGTATGGCTTCGATGGGGTCGAGGTCAGCGGCCTTCTTGGCGGGATACCAGCCGAAGAAAACGCCGGTTACGGTACATACGGCAAATGAGAGAACCACGCTCCAAGGTTGTATGAAGATAGGCCAGTGGGCCACGCTCTTGACAATCCAGCTGGCTCCGCAACCCAATACGACGCCTATGATACCGCCGGTGATGCTGATGAGTATCGCCTCGATGAGGAATTGGGCCAGAATGTCAATTCCCCGAGCTCCGACGCTCATGCGCAGACCTATTTCGCGGGTGCGTTCGGTAACGCTGACGTACATGATGTTCATGATACCTATGCCACCCACGATGAGCGATATGCCGGCAATGCAGGCAAGCAGGGTGGTCATCAGGTCGGTAGTGGAGTTAAGCATGGTGCTGAGTTCCTGTTGCGTGCGTATGGTGAAGTCGTCTTCATCAGTCTCTTTGAGTTTATGCTCACGACGCAGTATGGTCGATATTTCTTCCGTCGCATAATCGGTCATATCTTCCGAGAGAGCCGAGGCAAAGATGCCTTGCAGGTATGTAACCGCCAGCAATCTTTTCATGACGGTCGTGTAGGGGGCTAGTACGATGTCGTCTTGGTCCTGACCCATGGAGTTGTAACCTTTTGATTTGAGAACCCCAATGACACGGAGCGGAACCTTGTTGATGCGGATAACCCTTCCTATGGGGTCGCTTCCATCGGGAAACAGGTTGTCGACAATGGTTTTTCCGATGATGCATACTTTGGCCGAAGTTTGTATGTCGGCTTCGGTAAACATGCTGCCGTCTTCGATTTTAAGTTGGCGGATGTCGAGGTAGTCAAGTCCCACGCCACTTACCGACGACGGGTAGTTGTTGTTGCCGCAGACGAGTTGTCCCGACGACGATACATTGGGGCTGATGCCCGACAGGAATTTTGTCTCGTTGCGCAGGGTCAGGTAGTTTTCGAGTTTGAGCGTCTGCATCTCCGAGGGATCGCGGCGCACGCCACCTTTTCTGTCGCCACCGGGGTGAATCATTATCATGTTCGACCCCATTTCCGATATTTGAGCCTGAATACTGCGTTTTGAGCCCTGTCCGATGGCCAGCATGGTGATGACCGATGCCACGCCAATGATGATGCCCAACATGGTGAGAAAAGCTCGCAACTTGTTATTGGCTAAGGCACGCAGGGCTATTTTGAAGAGATTGGTTACGTTCATAGTGATAGAATTATTCTTCGTCGTTTTTGGGCAGGGCGGCCAAGGCTTTCTCGGCCGAGAGAATGTGGTCGTTCGGTGTATCTTCGATGACGTGGCCGTCGCGCAGACGAATGGTCCGGCTGCTGTATTGCGACAATTCGGGATTGTGCGTTACGAAGATGATGGTGCGCCCCTCGCGGTGCAACTCTTGGAAAAGTACAAGTATCTCGAATGAGGTTCTTGTGTCGAGGTTTCCCGTGGCTTCGTCGGCGAGGATAACAGCCGGGTTGTTGACTAGGGCCCGGGCTATGGCCACGCGCTGCATCTGTCCGCCCGACATCTGGTTTGACTTGTGTTCGAGTCGGTCGCCGAGTCCTACGGCTTTCAGTGCCTCAATGGCCCGGCGGCGCCGTTCGGCGGCGCTTACGGCAGAGTTGTACATCAGGGGCAGTTCGACATTCTCTACGGCGGTAGTTTTGGGCAGCAGGTTGTAGTTCTGGAACACGAACCCGATTTTGCGGTTGCGCAGTATGGCGCGGGCCGGCTTGCTCATGGTGCGCACGGCAATGCCGTCGAGCAGGTATTCGCCGCTGGTGGGGGTGTCGAGGCAGCCCAGGGTGTTGAGCAAGGTCGACTTGCCCGAGCCCGATGTACCCATGATGGTAACGAATTCTCCTTCGGTGATGGTGAACGACACCCCGCGTAGGGCATGCACGGTCTCTCCGCCCACCTTGAAGTCTCGTTTGATATTTTGCAGTTCAATGACTTTCTTGCTCATAAACGCGTCCTTCCGGTTTATTTACTGCTTTTTGCCTTGTTATTGTTGCGGGGGCCGGGCATGAACGGGCTTCTTTCGACATCACCCGTCTGCATTTCGGCTGTCGGGTCATTGCCGATGATGGCCTCTTCTATTACTACCGTCCCTTCGTCGATACCACCGAGTATCTCGGTCATGATACCGTTGCTGATGCCTAGTTGTACGGGGTGGGCGGTGAAGGTGTTTCCTTCGCGGGTCCACAGTTTGGCCTCTCCTTCACAGTCGACGACAACATCGGTCTTTTCGATGAGCGGATATTCGGGGGTGAAGCGCAGGGCCCGGGCAGGAACGCTCAACACGTCTTGTTTATCGAGCGTATAGATGGTTACATTGGCGGTGAGGCGTGGTTTGAGTTTGAGGTCGGGATTGGGAGCCGAGATGACAACTTCGTAGGTAACGACACTTTCATCGGTAGTCTCAGACGAACTGTTGGTGCTGCCCAGTCGTATCTGGGTTACCCGGCCTTCGAAGATGTCATTGGGATAGGCGTCGACGGTGAAGTTTACCCGTTGACCTTCGGCTACACCACCTATGTCGGCTTCATCGACATCGGCCACGACCTGCATCTGGGTAAGGTCGGCAGCGATATTGAAGAGGGTAGGAGTTTCAAATCCAGAAGCTACGGTCTGACCTTCTTCTACATCACGGCTGATGACGATACCGTCGATAGGCGAGGTGATGATGGCGTAGGAGAGGTTGCGTTGAGCCTTGGCCAGTGCGGCCTTGCTGCTGTCGAGTGCGCTTTTGGCTTTAAGATAGTTATACTCCGAGTCGTCGTATTCTTGTTCGCTGATGAGGTTTTGTTCATAGAGGCCCTTGTTGCGTTCGAAGTTCTTTTTCTGGTATTCATATTCGGCCAGGTTGCCGTCGTAGGTGGCTTGGGCCGAGGCCAGTTCGCTTTCGAGGGTCACCTTATCCATCTCGGCGATGAGTTGACCTTCTTTTACGACCGAGTTGTAGTCGACATAAATTTTGTCGATGATACCCGAGACCTGGGTTCCGACCTCCACTTCAGTTACCGGTTCGATGGTGCCGGTAGCGGTTACCGAATTGGAGATATCGCTGCGTCCCACAGTTACGGTGGCATAGGAAAGCTTGTTGCTGCTTCCCGAACTGCCGAAGAGGATTTTACTTCCTCCGGCGACAATGATAATTACGATGATGGAGATAATGATTTTTCGTTTCATATCGAAGGTAAGTTATAATTTCGAGTTAGAGAGTGATGGGCTTGTTTTGGTAAATATTGAGCAGCAGACGGTTGAGTATGGCCATATACTTGGCTTGCAGTACTTGCTGTTGGGCCGAGAGAAGATTGTTCTTTTCGGTGAGCAGTTCTAACGTATTGGCCATGCCTCGGTTGAATTTTTCCTGTATGAGGTCGTAGCTGGCTTGGGCGGCTACGACCTGTTCCTGGGCCGAGACATATTGTTCCTGGGCGGCTTTCACTTCGAGGCAGAGATTCTCGATGTCGCTGAGGAGAGTTTTCTTGGCGTTCAGTAGGTCAAGTTCGGCCGTAGTTGCGGCAATACGGGCTTTTGATACCGCTGAGCGTGTATCTCGGTTGCTGTATATGGGAATGGATAGCGAAAGACCTATCGATTCGCTGAGTTTATTTTTCATCTGGCTGCCTGTTCTTCCTTCGCTGGTCGATAGATGTCCGGTGCTGACGCCTGCCGAGAGAGAAAGGCTGGGGTAGTATCCGGCTTGTGCGCTTTTGATGTCGAGTTTTGCGGCGCTGATGTTGAGTTCGTTGTATTTGATGCTGGGCAGACACAGCAGCGCTGTCTGGTAGATTTCGTTTTGTGTGGCGATGGGCGTGAGGACATCGGTGTCGTCAAGGTCGGGGGTGAGAATATTTATGCTCTCGTCAATGCCTAATTCGAGCAGTTGTTTGAGGGTGAGGATATTCTGGTCTAATGTGTTCTGGGATACTACCAGTTGGTATTTGTCGCTACTGTATTGCGATACGAGTTGGGCATAGTCGCTTTCCGAGAGGGTACCAGCGTTTTTCAACTTTTCACCTCGTTCGCATTGAGCTTTTGACACTTCAACCGTATTTTCATTGATTCGTACCGATTCCTGGGCATAGAGTATTTGCAGGTATCCGGTTACAATAGCCGACTCGATATTGTCGAATGTCTCTTCGAGGGTTGCATTCTGCATCTCTTCGGCGATTTTGCTCGACTTTATCTGGTTGAGCAGTTTGCCTCCGTTGAAGAGCGTGAGTGAACTGCGCAGATTGTAGCTGCCCGAAATCTGGTTCTTGTCACTTCCGCTGTTTCCGGTGATGATGTAGTTGTCGAGGTCGTTGCTGTTCGTCTCTTGGAAGGGGGTATTGTTGTATTGATAGCTGACCCCGGCCGACAGGGAGGGAAACAACTTGGCTTTGGCATTTTTGGTGTCAATTTGGCTGCTTTCAAGAGTTAGTCGGCTCTTTTTGAGGTCGATGTTTTGTTGATAGGCATATTGCAGGCAGGCTTCGAGACTCCAGGTTTTCGGTTTCTCCTGGGCAATGAGGGTCATCGTCGACAAGGCAAGACAACCGGCCAGTGTGAATAGACATTGATGTTTCATAGAATTTGCTGCTAAATGATGAGGCAAAGATAGGATGCCGGATTCATATATTTATAATAAAATGTAAGGAAGTCTTTTTTTTATCGACGAATATCTGTTTTTTCTCGGTAAAGGTTAAAACGACAAAAACCGCCTTTTAAAGGGCGGTTTTTGGAATAGATATCGGCTTGTTTTATATAAAAAGCAGTATAAGCAACTGTGCGGTGAGCACCCTTAGGAACATGGTGAGAGGATACACGGTAGAATAGGCTACGGCCGGTGCATCGTTGCCCGATACCTTGTTGGCATAGGCCAATGCAGGGGGGTCGGTCATACTGCCCGAGAGCAGACCCATGATGGTGAAGTAGTTGAGCTTGTAACGCCAGCGGCCTATGATACCGATAACTATCATGGGGATAAACGTGATAAGGAATCCCCACAGTACCCACAGCAGGCCATCTCCGGTGAAAACCGTCTTGACAAAGTCGCCTCCGGCTTCTATACCTACGCTGGCCAGGAAGAGGCAGATGCCTATTTCTCTCAGCATGAGGCTGGCACTGGTCGAGGTGTAGGTGACGAGTTTCATCTTGTGACCGAAGCGACCGATGAGAATAGCCACGACGAGGGGACCGCCTGCCAAACCAAGTTTCATCGACGATGACATTCCGGGTATTGACAAGGGGATACTTCCCAACAATATACCGAGGAATATACCTACGAAGATGGTAATCATATTAGGCTCGTTGAGACGCTTCATCGAGTTTCCGAGACGGGAAGCAAGGCGGGCAATGTCTTCTTGGCGTCCCACGACGGTGAGGCGGTCACCCATTTGCAGTTCCAGGTTGGGCGTGACGAGAAGGTCTACGCCGGCGCGGTTCAGTCGAGTGGCATTCAGTCGGTAACCCATGCGCAAGCGCAGAGAGCCGATGGTGCGTCCATTATATTCGGGCTTGGTAACAACAATGCGGCGTGAAACGATGGGCGAGGGAATAGCTTCCCAGTCCATCTCCACTATCGGGCCGATGAAGGCTTTCATGGCGTCTTCGTCTTCTTCCGAGAGAACGATGAGCAGCAAGTCTCCTTCTCCGATAACCGTGTTGTCGTCAGGAATGATTACTTCTCCGTTTTTCTGTACCCGTGATACGACAAAGTTGCGATCTATCAAGACAGCCAGTTTCTCGAGAGTACGGCCCACAATCAGAGGATTTTCGACCTTGTAGGTAAGAATGTGTGGAACCAGCGTACTGGCCTCTTTTTCGGCTTCAAGGCGTTTGGTCTCGTTCTCGTTGTTTATGCGGAAAAAATAACGGATGAGAATCATCGACAGGATAATGCCTATTACACCGAGTGGATATGCTGCTGCATAGCCCGAAGCGATTTCGGGTACTTCGGCAAGTTTTCCATCGAAGTGCAATTGCGAAAGTGTTTGCTGGGCGGCACCGAGACCCGGCGTATTGGTTACGGCTCCTGATAAGATACCTACCAGTTGTGGCATTGATATCCGGTCACTGGCAATGGCATAAATGACGCAAACAACCACGATATTCAGTATGACGACTCCCAAGGCCAGCATATTGAGTTGCATGCCGCCTCGCTTGAACGAGGAGAAGAATCCCGGTCCCACTTGCAGACCTATGGAGTAAACGAAGAGTATCAAGCCAAATTCTTTGGTAAAATGTAAGATGCTTTGTTCGGCCGTGAAGCCAAAGTGGGCGACAAACAGCCCGACGAACAGCACAAATGTCACACCCAACGATACTCCGAAAATCTTTAATTTGCCTAAGTACACGCCTAAGGCTATGACAAATGCATAGAGAATGACGGTATGGGCTACAGAGTTGGTGGCAAACAGTAGATTATGAATCCAATCCATTGTTGTTGTTAATTGTTTGTTTTTAAGTTGCTTGTAAAATAAAAAAACAGAAACGCCCCTTTTTTGTTTCTCAACCGAGCCAAAAAAGGAGAGTCGCATTTTATTTTCGGCGCAAAGGTAGTTTTTTATCTTTATGGTACAAAGATTGAATGCGTGTATTTTATGCAAAAAAGTTTTTTGTTTTGTATATTTCTGTCTAATATCTGCGGAGAATGTGTTACTTTTGTGATTGTATTTGGAAATGCAAGAACGAGAATCATGGATACTGTTTTGTCTCAGGCTATTATCAGCATTGGTTCCAATGTGCCCGATAAAAAAAAACGCGTCGAAAATGCCTGTGAAGAATTAAAATCGCTTTTCCCTTTTTTTGAGTCTTCTCCGATTTATACGACTGGTGCAGTGGGCCGTTGTACGGGTCAACCCGACTATTGCAACGCCGTGGCCAGGCTCTCTACCTCCCTCAGCTACGATGCGTTGAAAGAGATGTTAAAGCGTATGGAGACCGAGTATGGACGCGTACACGACGGCTCTCCGGCGGCTCTCGTACCGCTTGATATCGATATTGTGATGTGGAGCGGGGCGGTGATGCGCCCCCGCGATATGCAGCAGGAGTATATGCGCATCGGTCTCGAAATGCTACATTTGCTTTGACCAGCGAGTTTGTATTTCCCCGATTTAAGGTAAACGAAAAGAGGGAAGCTCCAAAACGGGGCTTCCCTCTTTTTCATAGATGTTTCAGAAAGTAGATAGTTTTCAGTAGAAAACAAAATTTATTCTGTGAAAGCGATATGTCCGGGGCTGACACCGGCATCGGCTTTCCATTGCAGTTTGCCGGCAGGTGAGAAGCAGTATACGCTGCCGCTGTTTACGTAGTCGCCGGCATCGGTGAAGTATATCTGGCGGGTTTTGGGGTCAACGGCCATGCCGTAGGTTGCTACCAGCGTGGTGCCGTCGGTGATGAACTGTGCTTCGGCCACTTCGCGGGTGTTCAGGTCGATGGTGTGGTAGGTGTAGGTGAAACCGGCGGTTTCGTTGCTCCACTCCGACGAGTAGGTGTAGGCCGTGTCGCCAACGATGCAGATGTCGGTGGCACCGATGTTGAGTGTATCGATGACGTTGTCGCTCTGCGTGTCGATGACGTAGAGGTTGGCGGAAATGTCCATATAGTTACCTCGCGAGCTGACGTAGAGGTTACCTTTGTTGTCGGCTTTTACACGGTGCAGGTTGATGTCGACCGTGATGTCTTTGGTTTTTTGGAACGTGGCCAGGTCGATAACCGATACGGTATTGTCATATCCGTTGTTGGAGCGGTATCCGCCCGAGTTGGCAACATAGAGTTTGCCGTTGGCGATGGCCAGCTCTTCGGGCTGGTAGCCTACAACAACAGAGTCGATGACCGACAGGGTCTTCGTGTTGAAACGATACACGGCACCTTTGATGTCGCTCTCTCCGTAGGAGGCTCCCACATAAGAGCTGACATAAGCGGTATCGCCGTCGAAGCAGATGTAGCGTCCGTTGGGAATATCAACCTCGGCAATGTGCTTGGCACTGTCGGCTGTCATAATCTCAACCTTGTGCGAACCGTTCATGACGGCATAAAGACGACCGTTGTAGACTTTCAGGTCGTTGCCCGTGTCGCCCAGTTCTTTGATGACGGTCGGGTTGCGTTCGGCGTAGATGTCGGCGCTGTAAATGCCGGTTGATGCATCGAAAAAGTCGAGAGTCGAGTTGTTGCTGCCCATTTGTCCTTCGTTGAGTACATAGAAACCCGGTGTCGACGGCTTGCCATCGGTTACAGGCGTGTTGGTCGACGGTACGGTGGGCTCGTCGTTGCGACAGCTGCTCAGAATACCGAGCATGCAGAGGGCTGACAGGAAAAAGATTTTTTTCATAATTGTATGGTTAGAGTGATTTTAAAATTGGTTCCTGGCATGGGATAGTTGGCTATGACATCGTAATGCTGGTTGAAGAGGTTGTTTACCTCTGCCGAGGCTTTGCACGCAATCTTTTTTATGGAAAAGGTGCGGCTGAGTGAGAGATCGCTCGTGTACCAGGGCTGCATGAGATTCTTGGCCGTGTTTTCGGAGTTCATATACCGTTCGCCGGTGTAGATGAAACTGTATTGCAGACTCCACGCCTTCCAGATGCCCCAAGCCATGACCGAGCCGCTGTGCAACGGTATGTAGGGTATCTGGTCGCCATAGTATTTGTAGTCCGGGTCGGTAAAGTCCTGGGCTTTCTGGTAGGTGTATTTCCCTTGCAGGCCGATGGTTACTTTCCCTACCAAGGCGGTTGTCTGCACCGACAGGTCGCACCCGCGTATCTCTACCCGGCCGAGGTTGAGCATCGACCAGCGAAACTGTCTGCCGGTGGGGTAGGCAATGATTTTGTCGGTTACGATGTTGTAATAGCCATCGCCCGTGATTTCAAATGTGTTGAAGAAGGCCTGCTCCCAGCTCTTTCGGTAGCTGATGCCTCCATCGTATTGGACTGTAAACTCGGGTTTGAGGTATTTGTTGCCGATGTCGGTATAGTAGAGGTCGTTGAAAGTGGGCATACGGAAAGCCTTCTTGCAGAAGGCCCGCAGTTGCAGGTCGTGCCGGGCAAGAGGCCGGTAGTTGACAAAGAGGGCAGGGGAGTATTCGTCGCGGTGGGGAGAGGGGTTGTAGAGCCGTGTCTGTTCCTGAATGAATGTGCCCAGCAGGCTTCCCTGTATGTGAAGCCTTTTCCACTGGAACGAGGTGGCGACGGCTATCATCTCGGTGTATCGCGTGGGGTAGGCAAAGTCGTTGAGGTCGGCATCGAGGTAGTTCCATTGCAGGTCGGTCGAGAGAGAGACCTCCCACCACGGGAAAAGACTCAGGAGGTGGGCTGCCGAGAGGTAGCCCTCTTGTTGCCGGTAGTGGTTGTGTATGTACATCTCCCGCGGGTCGTCGCGCAGGTACTCGGTGTAGTCGTAGGCATATTTGGCGTTGACGAGAAGCCGGTACCGTTTCCCGGCCGGACTTTGCCAGCTGCCCTGGGTAAAGAAGTTACGGTCCCATTGCCGTTCGCCGTGTCTCCACACATTGTTGAGAATGGGACCCGGAATTCCCCGCTCGGCATTGTAGAAATAGGCTTTGGCTGTCCACTCGCCGCGGTCGGTCGAGCCGAAGAATCCCCCTTCAAGGCGCAGGGCTTCTACGTCGCCGTTCTGGCGCACGGCGGTGGTGTCGTAGGCGGTCGACCCGTCGGGCAGCACGCGGCGGTAGCGGAACTTGTAACGGCCGGTGGCGTGGGTGTACTCGGCGTTGAAACTGCTGTTTACCTGCCGGCTTATCTTTTGTTCCCACAGCACCGAGGGGTTGATAAGGCCGAACGAGCCCCCTTTGAGGGTGAGGCGCAGGTTGTATTTTTTCGCACCATCGAAGCGAGGCCTCCGGCTGCGGAGATAGACCGAGCCCGATGTGCCGTAGTCGCGTGCCGGTTGCAGTATCTCGCTTTTCTGTCCGTTGTAGATGGCAATCTCTTCGAGGTTGTCGAGCGAAAATTTGCCGAGGTCGATTTGCCCGTTCTGAGCGTTGCCCAGTTGTATGCCGTCGTAGAAGACACCTGTCTGGTTCGACCCCATGCTTCTGATGTTGATGGTTTTGATTCCGCCTATCCCGCCGTAGTCTTTGAGTTGTACGCCCGAGAAGAAGCGTATGGCGTCGGCTACCGAGAGGCTGTTGAGGCGGTTGAGAGTCTCGCCCGAGAGTTTCTGGGGAGCGATGACATCCTTTTTGCGATGGGCGGTAACGGTGAGCTCTTGCAGGTGTTGCAGGGAGTCGAGTCGGTTTTGTGCGGCGACGGGCGCGACTCCCGTTCCGCACAGGAACAGGAACTGACCGATCAGCCACAGGTTTACTTTCCTCGTTTTTTTCATGTCAAGAATTGTCGTCGTGCGCATTCCCGGCTCAAAAACAAGAAGTCCGTAAAAGGATGCCTAAACAGCAAAAGTCATGCGAATTCTGGCGTTGGGGCTCAATCAGGCTCTTTCCTCGAAAGCTGTTGAATGCGGTGCGTATGGCAGGTCTTCTGACTTGTTCCTGCGACAAGCGGCCTTCCCGGTCGTTGACCAGTGGCGTGTTGATGGCTTGTGCCTGATGTGGAACTCACAGCAGCGGGACTGTTTGGGATTTTCACCCAATTCCCTTTTAATCTCCATACCCCGGCGGGGTATTTCAAACCAATACGGCCGCAAAGATAGAAATATTTTGCCGGATTATTGCATGACCGGCAAAAAAATTCTGACTCACGCACTCAGGAGACTTTTGTTCGTTCGTTGTCGGAGTACTCTTCGTCGCTTTCGACCATCTGGTGCAGGTCGATGGGCTCTTCGGCCTTAAAGGGTGCGCGACGGTAGCGGCATTCGGGCTGGAGACAGTGGTGGCAATGTTGTTCGTTGCAGGAGTCGGCATGTACCGAGAAGGTGATTTTCTCACGCGATTCCTTTTTCATGGTTTCTGCCAGCAACTCGCAGGCCTTGTGTCCTTGCGACACGGTGTAGTACCACGGGAGGGTGAGGTCGCATTCGATGTATGAGTAGGAGCCGTATTCCAATATTTTGAGGTTGTGTATGTCTATCCAATCGGGACGGCGGTTGCGGTTGAGAATGCTGGCTATGCGGGAGAGCTTTTCGGGATCGGCCTTATCGGTGAGTGTGGCGATGGTCTTGCGCAGAATCGATATGCCGGTGTAGATAATGATGCCACCGAAGATGAGTGCCATGAGGCTATCAATGAGTACGATACCGGTAACTTGAACCAGCACGAGGCCTACGACGAGACCTATCGTCGAGTAGGTGTCGGACTGCAAGTGTTTTCCTCCTGCAACAAGTGCCTCGGAGAGGTGTTTGCGCCCGGCTCTGATGCTCCATGCACCCAGCAGGTAGTTGACAAGTCCTGCGGCTGCGGTGATGTATATACCGATGTCGAGATGGCTCAGTTGGCTCGGGAAGAAGAGCCGGTTGGCTCCCTCGTATATGATGATGGCTCCGGCCATGATGATGAGTATGCCCTCCATCGAGGCCGAAATCATCTCGATTTTTCCGTGCCCGAACGGGTGGCTTTTGTCTCGCGGTCGTGAAGCAAGACGTATGCAGTAGAGGCTTATTCCTCCGGCGGCAACGTTGACGATACTCTCCATGGCATCGGTAAATATGGCGGCCGACCCGGTGAGGTAGTAGGCTATGAACTTTCCTGCCATCAGGACGATGGAGCAGGTCCAGATGAGGCTTTGGATTTTCTGTTTGGCTTTGGATTCGGTGGTCATTGTCGGAACGGATAATGTATAAATACAAAAATCCTATCGGCCGATTCCCGGCCGATAGGACAACTTTTTTCCTGGACGTAGAGCAATTAGAGATTGGCCTCGATTTTGGCTTTCAGGTCGGCCTTTGAAGAGGCGCCTACCTGCTTGTCGACCAGTTTACCGCCTTTGAAGAAGAGCAGGGTGGGAATGTTGCGGATACCCATTTCGCTGCTCAGGGCATTGTCGTCGTCGACATTGTATTTGCCGATGAGGGCTTTGCCTTCATATTCAGCGGCAAGTTCTTCGACATAGGGAGCGATGCTGCGGCACGGACCGCACCATTCGGCCCAGAAGTCAACAACAACGAGTTTATCTTGAGCCAGAAGCTCTTTGTAGTTAGCGTCAGTGATTTTCAGTGCCATAATGTTTATTTTTTAGATGTTGTTATAACCTGTTTCATCGAGCCTCAAAGGTAATAAAAAAACAATTGATACTCGAATGTAGTTTATAAAAATCTTTTATTTGTATCAGGCTATCTCGGGTTCTGCTTCGAGCACAGCCTCTTCTTCTGCCTCTTCGTTCTCAACTGTATTTTCGGGAACGTATTGTATGCCGTTTATCTTGAAGTCTATGTTGCTGTTTATGAGGAACCGGGTGGCTTCGCCCACGTCGCCTATCTTTATGGGGCGGGCAAAGAGTCTGATGGCGTTGGTCGGCTCCTGTTCGTCGATGAGTTCGAAGTAGAGTTTGGTCTTGCCTTCGCTGCTGTTGGGCAGGTTCTCTTGCAGCACGTCGACCATGGCCCGGTCTACCGATTCGCTGGGCAGGACGACGGTCAGGCTCTCGATGATGCGGTCGTTGACATCGGGCAGCAGTTCGATGGTGCCTATCTTCACGGTGAGCGCGTCGCTGTCGCGGAAGCGGGGCTCGACGCGGCCTCTGATGTAGATGTAGAGATTGGGCACGCCGAACTTGTGGAAGTTGACGTAGTCGTTGCCCATGAGGAAAAACTCGCCGATGCCCGAGTAGTCTTCGACCTTGATGACGGCAAACGATTTGTTGGTCTTGGTAATGCCTTCCCGGCAACCTACGACGATACCGCCCATCGAGAGGTCGCGGCCTTTGAGCGATTCGAGGTCGTCAAGCTCTTTCATGCGGGTGTTGCAGCCGTATTGCAGGGCGATGCGGTACTTGTCGAGCGGGTGAGCCGAGAGGTAGATGCCTATCAACTCCTTCTCCTTGTTCAGCTTTTCGAGGTCCGACCACGGTTCGGCATCGGGTATGGCCGGGCGGGCTACCTCTACGGCGTTGACGGCACCGAAGAGGGAGTTGCTCTGCATGCTCTGGTCTATCTGGTATTTGTTGCCGTAGCGCACGAGAATCTCGGAGAAACTTTCGTTTTTGCTGTTCACGGCCATGAAGCTCTCGCGTTTCATGCCGAAGCAGTCGAATCCGCCCGACATGGCGATGCACTCGATGTTCTTGCGGTTGCAGGCCGAGAGGTTGACGCGCTGCACAAAGTCGAATATGTCGGTAAACGGGCCGTTCTTCTCCCGCTCTTCGATGATGCATTTTACGGCGTTTTCTCCCACACCCTTCACTGCGCCGAGACCGAAGCGAATGTTGCCTTCCTTGTTGACGGTAAATTTCAGATAACTCTCGTTGACATCGGGGCTCAGCACCTTGATACCCATGTTTTTGCACTCGTCCATGAATTTGGTGATTTCGCCTATGTCCGAGATGTTGCGGCTCAGCACGGCAGCCATGTATTCCGACGGGTAGTTGGCTTTGAGATAGGCCGTCTGGTAGGCTACCCAGGAGTAGCAGGTGGCGTGCGACTTGTTGAAGGCATACGAAGCGAAGTCTTCCCAGTCGGCCCATATCTTTTCGAGAATCTTGCGGTCGTGGCCGTTTTTCTCGCCGCCGCTGATGAAGAGGGGTTTCAGTTCGTCGAGTTTCTCCTTGATTTTCTTACCCATGGCTTTACGCAGTCCGTCCGACTGGCCGCGGGTGAAGTTGGCCAGCATGCGCGAGAGAAGCATCACCTGTTCCTGATACACGGTAATGCCGTAGGTATCTTTCAGGTACTTCTCCATGATGGGTATGTCGTAGGTGATTTTCTCTTTCCCGTGTTTGCGGGCGATGAACGAGGGTATATACTTCATGGGCCCCGGGCGGTAGAGGGCGTTCATGGCGATGAGGTCTTCAAAGTTGGACGGTTGCAGCTCGCGCAGGTATTTCTGCATACCCGGCGACTCAAACTGGAACGTGCCTATCGTGCGACCCTCGCCGTAGAGTTTGTAGGTGGCCGGGTCGTTGATATCGATGTTGTCGATGTCGACATCGATGCCGCGTGAGAGTTTGATGTTGCTCAGGGCCTCCTTGATGATGGAGAGGGTTTTCAGCCCGAGAAAGTCCATCTTGATGAGACCGGTATCTTCGATGACCGACCCTTCGTACTGGGTTACCAGCAGCTTTTCGCCGGTCTCCTTGTCGTCGGCCGTACTCACGGGCACCCAGTCGGTGATGTCGTCGCGGCAGATAATGGTGCCGCAGGCGTGTACGCCGGTACCCCGCACGTTGCCTTCGAGCATCTGGGCATACTTCATCGTGTTGCGGGTGCGTTCGTCTTCGCAGGCGGCACGCAGTTCGGGTACGGCGGCGATGCAGTTTTTTATGTTTATCTTGGGCGACTTGCCGTTCACTTCGGGCAGACGGTCGGGTATGAGCTTGGTGAGCCGTATCGACTCGGCCAGCGGCAACTCTTCTACACGGGCTACGTCTTTGATGGCCATCTTGGTAGCCATGGTGCCGTAGGTGATGATGTGTGCCACCTTTTCGTGTCCGTATTTCTCGGTTACCCAGCGTAACACTTCGCCGCGCCCGTCGTCGTCGAAGTCGATGTCGATATCGGGAAGGGAGATACGGTCGGGGTTGAGAAAACGTTCAAACAGCAGGTCATACTTGATGGGGTCGATCTGTGTGATGCCCAAGCAGTAGGCGACAGCCGAACCGGCCGCCGAACCACGGCCGGGACCTACCGATACCCCCATTTTGCGGGCGGCAGCGATGAAGTCCTGCACGATGAGGAAGTAGCCGGGGAAACCCATCGTCTTCATGATGTGCAGCTCGAAGATGATACGCTCCTCGATTTCCTTGTCGAGCGGATTGCCATAGCGTTTGTAGGCGCCGTCGTAGGCCAGTTTTTTCAGATAGTCGGCTTCGAGCTTGATACGGTAGAGCTTGTCGTATCCGCCCAGGACCTTGATTTTCTTTTCGGCAGCTTCCTGACTCATCACCACGTTGCCGTTCTCGTCCTGCGTGAATTCGTCGAAGAGGTCTTTTTCGCTGTATTTCTGGCGGTATTCCTCTTCGGTGCCGAAGTCGGCCGGAATTTCAAACGTGGGCATGATGGGGGCGTGGTCGATGCTGTATGTCTCGACCTTGTCGGCTATTTCGAGTGTGTTGGCCAGTGTCTCGGGCAGGTCGCCGAAGACGCCGTTCATCTCTTCGGTGGTTTTGAGCCACTCCTGTTTGGAGTATCCCATGTGGGGATTGCTGTCGTGTATGGTGCGGCCGGTGTTGAGGCAGATGAGCCGTTCGTGGGCATCGGCGTGCTCTTCGTTTACGAAATGCACATCGTTGGTGCAGATGAGTTTGATACCGTATTTCTCGGCATATTTTATCAGCTCCCGGTTTACCTCCTGTTGCCGTTCGTAGGTCTCGTGATTGGCGTTGGGCACGGTGGCTTTGTGGCGTTGCATTTCGAGGTAGTAGTCATCGCCGAAGAGATTTTTGTACCACGAGATGGCCTCTTCGACTTCGGCCGGTGTGCCGTTCATGATTTTTTGGGGGACCTCACCGCCGAGGCAGGCCGATGCAATGATGAGCCCTTCGTGGTATTTTTCCAGTTCCACGCGGTCGGTACGCGGACGCATGTAGAAACCCTCGGTCCATGCCTTTGATACCAGCTTGATGAGGTTGTGGTATCCTTTCTCGTTCTTGGCCAGTACGATAAGGTGGTAGCCGCTCTGGTCTTCCTTGCCGTTTTTGTCTTGGAGCCGTTTGCGGGCCACATACATCTCGCAACCGATGATGGGCTTGAAAGGCTTTTTGGCTTTGGCCTTTTCAAGTTGGGCTTGCAGGTCGGCCAGCTTGCTCTCTTTCTCAGGGTCGTCGTCGGCTATGGCGGCGATTTTCTGTTCGAGTTCCTGTACCGCACCTTTGAGCTTGCCGTTTTTCTTCTTGATGTAGTTGTAAAACTCTTTTACACCGAACATATTTCCATGGTCGGTGAGGGCGATGGCCGGCATGCCGTCGTCGATAGCCTTGTCGACGATGGCAGCAATGCTGGCTTGCCCGTCGAGAACAGAATACTGTGAGTGAACGTGCAAATGTACAAAGGGTTGCATAAGGGCTCTGAGGAAAATTTTACGAGGTAAAGATACGAAAAAAGCCGACGAATATCGTGCGATATTCAACAAAAAAACGACGTCTCCTCACAACGGTTTGGTTTAGAGGGTAAAGCCGGTGGTTTTTTGTTTTATCAAAAGAATGTAGTTTCTGGAATGTAGATGCTGTGGAACAAAAGAGGTAAGCCACACCCCACCGGTGTGGCTTACCTCTTTTGTGTTTAAAGGTTTGAAAAGTCTGTATATCAATCGCTTGTTACGAAAGTATCGAGCAGGCGATGCCTTTTTCGAGACCGCGCAGTTCGGCCAGTCCGCGCAGGCGACCGAGGCAGGAGTAGCCGGGGTTGGTTTTCTTTTTCAGGTCGTCAATCATCTGGTGCCCGTGGTCGGGACGCATGGGTATCGACACACCCCGGCGTTGTTGCAGCAGCAGGAAGTTTTTCATGACATTGTACATGTCGACGTCGCCTTCGAGATGGTTGGCCTCAAAGAAGTTTCCTTCGGCGTCGCGCTGCGTGCTGCGCAGGTGTACGAAGTTGATGCGGTCGCCCAGCCGTTGCATCATGCCGGCCAGGTCGTTGTCGGCACGCACGCCGAACGAGCCGGTGCAGAGGCATAGTCCGTTCGACGGGTTGGGTACCGCCTCGACGAGTTTCACAAAGTCGGCCTCGGTGCTGAGTATGCGGGGCAGACCCAAAATGGGGTAGGGGGGGTCGTCGGGGTGAATCACCAGTTTGATGCCCACGGCATCGGCTACCGGTGCTATTTCGCGCAAGAAATATATCAGGTGTGAGCGGAGTTTCTCGGCGTCGATGTCGCGGTAGCGGTCGAGAGCCTCCTGAAACTGTTGCAGGGTGAAACTCTCTTCCGAGCCCGGAAGTCCCGCTATCATGTTGCGCACGAGACGGTTTTTCTCTTCATCGTTCATTTTTTCGTACCGGGCAAGGGCTATGGCCTTCTCTTCGTCGCTGTATTCACTTTCGGCACCGGGACGTTTCAGTATGTAGAGGTCGAAAGCCATGAAGGCGGCGCGTTCAAAGCGCAGAGCCTTCGAGCCGTCGGGCATCGTATAGGCAAGGTCGGTGCGGGTCCAGTCGAGCACGGGCATGAAGTTGTAGGTAACGATATAGATGCCGCAGCGGGCGAGGTTGCGCAGGCTTTCCTTGTAGTTTTCGATATATTGCCCGAAGTTGCCGGTCTGGGTCTTTATGTGTTCATGCACGGGAACACTCTCGACGACCGACCATCGCAGTCCGGCCTCTTCGACGATTTGTTTGCGTTTCTCAATCTCTTCGACGCTCCACACTTCGCCGTTGGGAATGTGGTGCAGGGCGGTTACAATACCGGTGGCTCCGGCTTGGCGTATATCTTGCAGGCTGACAGGGTCGTTGGGCCCGTACCAGCGCCAGGTCTGTTCACAAAGTATCATTGCAGGCAGGTTAAAGATGAAACATGGGCCTGAGGGGGCGGGCGCCCCCTCGGGCAATAGGGTTAGAGGCAGAAGCAGTCGAATGCACCGTCGACTACGGCTATGGTACCCGATACAAATTTCGATGCGTCGCTGATGAGGTAGTGTATCGTGCCGCACAACTCATCGGGGGTACCGAACCGGCCGAAAGGCGTGTGTGCCACAATGGCGTTGCCGCGGGCGGTGAGGCTGCCGTCGGGGTTGGTGAGCAGCGTGCGGTTCTGCTCGGTGAGGAAGAAGCCGGGGGCGATGGCGTTCACGCGAATACCTTCGCCGAACTTCGTGGCCATCTCTACGGCCATGTACTTGGTAAATTGCTGTACGGCGGCCTTGGCCGAGGTGTAGCCCACAACGCGGGTGAGGGGGCGGAGGGCCGACTCGGAACTGAAATTGATGATGACGCCATTTCCTCTCTTGGCCATGTCTTCGGCAAATACCTGGGTGGGAATCACCGTGCCGTGCAGGTTGAGGTCGACTACCTTCTTGAAGTCGTCGGCCGACATGTCAAAGAAGGTCTTGTCGGTGGGAATCGTTGCTCCCGGCATGTTTCCGCCGGCAGCGTTGATGAGGACATCGATGCGACCGTAGCGGTTCAGTATTTCGTCGCGGCACTTTTCGAGCGAAGGGCGGTCGAGTACGTCGCAAGCCAGGAAGAGTGCCTGACCTCCCGCATCGGTAATTTCTTTGGCGAGAGCTTCGCCGTGTTCGCGGTTACGCCCCATGACAATCATGATGGCTCCTTCGCTGGCCAGATATTTGGAAATGCAACTGCCTAAAACACCGGTGGCGCCGGTCATGACGACCGTGCGACCCGTAATGTCGAAAAGTTTGTTCATAGTCGTTTTTCTATAATTTGTTGAGCAAACAAAGTTAGTTACAAAAGTTGAAAATGTAAAATCGTTTCGCTCTATTCTTTCGCCGCTGTTTCCTTTTGGGTGAAGAAGAGAAACCGTTTTTTGCCTCATGGTTCCGAAAAAACGCAAAAAAACATTTACCGCCTGTCGTGCGGTGTTGCTTGTCGCGGCGATGGGTATGGCCCTGCCGGCCGTTGGTGTCGCATCGGCTTGCGAGAAACCGGCGGTTGTCGGCTTCGACAACTCTTGTTTAAGTTGCTGAAAAAAACTTTTGAAATACCACAAATCTTGAAATAGACATAAAGGCAGCCGGCGTTTACCGAAAATTATAGCTACTTTTGCCCTCCGAAAACAAAAACGTGAAACGATGAAACGACTGGTGATTTTCGATTTGGACGGTACGTTACTCAATACCATTGGCGACCTGGCCGACGCCACCAATTATGCTTTGATGCAGTGTGGCTACCCGCAGCATCCTGTCGCCGACTATAATATGTTTGTGGGAAACGGCATTGCCAAACTGTTTGAACGGGCCTTGCCCGAAGCTGCACGGACGGATGAAAACATTGCCCGCATGCGTTCTTTCTTTGTTCCCTATTACAACAGCCACAATACCTGCCACACGACACCTTACAACGGTATTGTCGAACTTCTTACCGCTTTACAGCAGCGTGGTGTGGCGCTGGCCGTAGCTTCGAACAAGTACCAGCAGGCTACTGAGAAGCTGGTGGCGCACTTTTTCCCCGGGATTTGTTTCACGGCAGTTCTGGGACAGCGCGAGGGTATACCCGTGAAACCCGATCCCGCCATTGTGTACGACATTCTGTCGGCTGCCGCTCTCACGCCCAATGAGACATTGTATGTGGGCGATTCGGGTGTTGACATGATGACAGCCGCAGCCGCCGGAATATGTTCGGTGGGAGTTACCTGGGGATTCCGCTCGCGCGAAGAGCTCGAAAAGGCTGGCGCTTGTCACTTGGTCGACACTCCGCACGAAATACTTTCCATCGCCGAAAGTCTCTGATTCTTTGTCCCTTTCTCAATATTGCAATAAAAAAGCAGCACCCGTTTCTCACGAAAAGAGTGCCACATAACCAAAATATATAGAATAGTTCGATGAAAAAGGTATATAAGTATTAACCGAAATCACGACACCTTTTTCCGAGTGTGAAGATAGATAAATAGATTGGCCTCCCGGCATAAATTAGATAAACAGGCCTATTTTGCCGACAAACCGGCCATAGTTCTCCATTACGGTTTATGGAGAGGCTGTTTCTTCTCTGACTTTTTTTGAACAAAAACCGCCCTATGTCGTTCTAAAATAAAAAGAAACGGATATGGAAGAGTCAGAATTTGTGCGCATCCTTGCTCCCTTGTTTTACTGTACGTCACCGCATGACTTGTCGGCAGATACACCCTATAAGCACCTTCGTGAGTGGAACATGATTTTGGCAGTAACGCTTACGTCGTTTATCGAAGAGCGCTACCGGGTGCATCTCGAAGCAGCCGACTTGGGTCGGTCCGAAACGTTTGCCGACCTGTACCGTTGTGTCCTGTCTAAAAAGTAACCGGTGTTACCTTGCCACCTTTCGTCTTTCGGATGCATTTAAACGTTTTCTTGTATGAAAAAGTCAATTTCTTCACCGAATTATTCCCCGGCCTGTCTGTCGCCGCTTGTGTCGGTGGTGCTGCTGGCCCGCACGGCTGCCGACTGCGAGGCCTGTCTCGACATGTTGAGCCGGCAGGAGACAACCTTTGCTACCGAGGTGGTTGTTGTAGACCGTACCCATGCGGGCGAACTCGGGTCGCTGTGCCGTCGTTATGCTTTGGCATATCCACACAAGCTTCGATACTTTCGTAATCGCCGGCGTTACCTCGATTTCGGACAATCCGGTGCCGGGATACGCGGCCGTTATGCGATAGTGTGCCGCGACAGTGAACGCTGGACCGATGCGCACAAATTGCAGCGTCAGGGTACATTCCTTCGGGAACATCCTTCCTGCACGCTCTGTTTCCACAATGTATATGGCGATATGGCGCTGCCCCGCTACGACGAACGTCTCTACGACGAAGGCGATGTCGACTTTTTGTATCTGTTACGACACTATTCGCCGCTTTTCCGTCTCGAAGGCACACCGGGTGAATATGCGTTTCTCCTGTATGAACGTCATGGCGATCAGCTCTTTGCCCATCATCCGATAAAAGGGAAGATGCAATGTCTTGGCGATATCTCTGCGCGAGTTTTTCCCCGTCGGGCTGTGGCCTCGATGGAGAAACTGTAACGGTGGGTGTGGTGCTGTTCGGACTTATTATTTGTTACCAGTCGGTTTTAAGGTTGTTTTGGACATATGTTGGATTGGGGGGCGTACCGTTGAGGTACGTCCCCCTCTTTTTTTCGACCTCTCTCGACCGTGAACATTCGGGGCGTGTATTTCATTTCACGGGTTTCTCCGTCGGTCGTGAAAAGGCCCATCTGCTTTTTTTGAGAGAGAAATGTGGGTCACTCATACTCTTTTCTTATCTTTGTTGGCAGAAAGAAGATTATACAACCTAAACACATACCGATATGAGAATACCGAAAATCATGCTTTGGGCCCTTCTTGCCTTTACGGCAGCGGCCGGTGAAGCCCAGAACACAGGCGGTATCGATGCCGAAATGCTCGGCCGCTTGCGCGACAGTTACAAATACACGGCTCAGGATAAGGCCTTGCGCAATGCTCTGGCCGGCACCGATATTCAGAAACTGGCAGCCAATGCCGATGTGAGTGCCGAGGTCGACGGCTATTTTTCCCACCGGGTACCAACCAAGGGTATTACCGACCAGCAGTCGTCGGGTCGTTGCTGGCTCTTCTCGGGAATGAATGTGCTGCGGGCCAAGATGATGGCCGAACACGACCTGCCCGAGTGCGAGTTTTCGCAAGTCTACTGTTTCTTTTACGACCAGCTCGAAAAAGCCAACCTCTTCTTGCAGGGGGTTATCGATACCCGCAACCGTCCCATGGACGACAAGATGGTGGAGTGGCTCTTCAAGAATCCGCTGAGTGACGGCGGCCAGTTTACCGGCGTTTCCGACATCATCGGCAAGTATGGCCTTGTGCCCCGTGAGGTGATGAACGAGACATACAGTGCCAACAACACGGCCCGCATCGCCTTCCTGATAAAACTCAAATTGCGGGAGTACGGTTTGCAGTTGCGGGAGTTGCCGGCCAAGACCAAGGCCTCGGTTATCGAGGCGAAGAAGGCCGAGATGCTCACGACCGTCTACCGTATGCTGGCGCTGGCTTTCGGCGAGCCTCCCACGGAGTTTACATGGACCCGTAAAGATGCCAAGGGCAATCCCGTGGAGACAAAGACTTATACCCCCAAGTCGTTTTACGACGAATACATAGGCGACGACCTCACCGGCGACTATGTCATGCTCATGAACGACCCGTCGCGTCCCTATTACAAACTGTATGAGATAGATTATGACCGGCACATGTACGACGGCTATAATTGGACCTACATCAATCTCCCCGTAGAGGATATCAAGGCCATGGCCATCGCCTCCATCAAGGACAGCACCGCCATGTACTTCTCGTGCGACGTTGCCAAGTATCTCGACTCCAAGAAGGGTACTCTCGACCTGCGGAACTACGACTACGAGTCGCTCATGGGTACCACCTTCGGCATGGACAAGAAGCAGCGTATTCAGACCTTTGCCAGCGGTTCTTCTCACGCCATGACTCTTGTGGCCGTGAATCTCGACGCCGACGGTAAGCCCGACAAGTGGCTCCTCGAAAACAGCTGGGGGGCAGCGTCGGGTTACAAGGGTCATCTGGTGATGACCGACGAGTGGTTCGACGAGTACATGTTCCGTCTTGTGGTGGAGAAAAAATATGTGCCTCAGAACATTCTGGACATTCTCAAGCAGAAACCTACGCTGCTTCCTGCCTGGGATCCCATGTTTGCCGAGGACGAATAATCATAAAAACAGATAAGCATTATGGAATTTATAGAACAATCGATTCCCGGAGTCTATGTCATCGAGCCGAAAAAGTTCGGCGATGCCCGGGGCTATTTCATGGAGACATACCGTCAGGACCTCTTTGAACAGCATGTGGGAAAAGTCGATTTCGTGCAGGACAATGAGTCTCGTTCCACCTACGGTGTGTTGCGCGGCCTTCACTTCCAGAAGGGCGAGTTCTCGCAGGCCAAGCTGGTGCGTGTCATCGAAGGGTGTGTACTCGACGTGGCAGTCGACCTGCGCAAGTCGTCGCCTACTTTTGGTAAATATGTGGCGGTAGAACTCTCGTCGGAGAATGCCCGCCAGCTCTTTATCCCCCGCGGATTTGCCCACGGCTTCCTGGTGCTGAGCCCCACGGCCACCTTTGTCTACAAGGTCGATAATGTCTATGCCCCCCAATCCGAGGCGTCGCTCATCTTCAATGACCCGCAGGTGGGTATCCAGTGGCCCATTGCCGAGGAGCAGATGCTGCTTTCGCCCAAAGACCGGGCCGGCAAGCCGCTCTCCGAGGTTTATTGCTTCGATTGATACACCTCCTTTCAGAGATAGCAAGAGGGGGCAACCAGCGACTGGTTGCCCCCTCCTTTTTGGTTAAGAAAAGCGGTTTACGCCTGATGCAGCAGCGACGAAATGTCTTCGACGATTTGAGGTGCGGTGAGGCGGTTGGCGGCCAGCAGCTCCGATACGTCGTAGCGGTCGACAAACTCTTTGCGTACGCCGTAGTTGCTTACCTTCATGTCGCAAGGGCCGTAGTAGCGGGCAATCTTCTCGCCGAAACCACCGTCGAGTACGCCGTCTTCGAGCGTAACGACCAGCCGGTGGTTCTTTTTCAGGCCGTCGAGCATTGCCTCGTCGATACCGGTGAGGTAGCGCGGGTTGATGAGAGTGGGGGTGATGCCCTCTTGCTTGTGCAGCAGGTCGGCGACCGACTCGCCCAGGGCGTAGAACGAGCCTGCGGCAATGATGGCCACCGTGTCGCCCTGCTGTGTTGTTTTGTAGCGGTTGAGGTCGGTGTAATTGGTGTCGACGGGAGCGTTGCTGCTTATCACGCCGTTGCCCGGCACGCGTATGGCTACGGGGTGGTCTGTTTGCTGCATTCCCCAGCGGAGCATGGCAAAATATTCTTCTTTGCTGGTGGGAGCCAGGTAGACCATGTTGGGAATGTTGGAGAGCAGAGGTATGTCAAACAGCCCGAGGTGGGTAACATCGTTCATGCCCCATACCGATGCGGCGAATACGCAGATGACGGCCGGGTTGTTGTTGATGCAGAGGTCTTGCGAGAGCTGGTCATAGGTGCGTTGCAGGAAAGTGCTGTACACCCCGTACACGGGACAGCCTCCGCCGGCAGCGATGCCCGAAGCCAGTGCCACGGCGTGTTCTTCGGCAATACCTACGTCGACAAATTGGCGGCCGGCCTTCTGACGGCGTTCGGAAGAGAAGCCGAATACGGCAGGTGTTCCCGAGGTGATGGCCACAACTTGCCGGTTTTTCTGCATCTCGTCGAGCAGGAAAGCTCCGGTGAGTTCGCCGTAGTCTTCGCCCTCTTCGGCAACTTTTACCTCGCCCGTTGTGAGGTTGAACGGCATGCTCCAATGGAAACGCTCCTTCTCTTTCTCGGCCGGGGCGTAGCCCTTGCCTTTGAGGGTGTGTATGTGTACGACGATCGGGTGCGGGCAGTCTTTGACACGGCGGAATGTCTCGATGAGGGTGGCGATGTCGTTGCCCTCTTCTACATAGACGTAGTCGAGCCCCAGCGATCGGAAATAGTTGCAGGGAGCCTCTCCGCCACTTTCGCGCAGCAGTTTCAGGTTACGGTAGAGACCGCCGTGGTTTTCGGCAATCGACATTTCGTTGTCGTTCACTACGATTATCATGTTGGTGCCGGCCTCGACCGCATTGCTCAGTCCCTCGAAAGCCTCGCCTCCGCTGAGCGAGCCGTCGCCTATCACGGCGATGATATTTTCTCGTCCCCCTTTCAGGTCGCGGGCTTTGGCCAATCCACAAGCCAGGCTCACCGATGTTGAGGTATGTCCCATGGTGAAGAAGTCGTGCTCGCTCTCTTGCCGGTTGGTATATCCCGTTACCGAGTCATACTCGGCCGGGTCGAGAAATGCTTCGGCACGACCGGTAAGCATTTTGTGGGTGTAGCTCTGGTGTGAAACATCATAGACAATTTTATCGTATGGAGAGTCAAACACAACGTGGAGGGCTATCGTAGCCTCGACCATGCCAAGGTTGGGCCCGACGTGTCCGCCGTGAACGCTGAGTTTTGTCAACAAGGCTTGTCGTATTTCTTGTGCAAGCGTGGTTAATTGTTCCGTGTTAAGGCCCTTGATGTCTTGAGGCGACTTGATATTACTTAGATACATAGCAGGAATAGATTTTAACATGGATTTTCCACGAGACAAAGGTAACGTTTAAATCGTCAGATCATGTTATATTTTTTACGGATTGTACGCCCCCGATTCCCGACAGGAAGATAGAATATGTTTTACTGAGAGTTTTGTCTATTCGGTTAAGTTTGGAGTCTATAAGAAATGTTTGTTCCAGAAAAATAAATGATAAAAAAATATAGTTGTGTCGTTATTTCTAGTAATTTCGTAAAGCATATCCAAATATCCTTTATTTACCATGAAACACATTATTCTTTGGCGGAAACTCCGTGCAAGGACGTTTGCGCTGGCTTTCCTTTTTTGTGCTCTTGTACCACTTCGGGCACAAGTGAGTTACGATACGCTCCGATGGTGGAATCTGGCCAAGTATGAGGCCGAAACACTATCTAATCTTGCGGCTGATACCAAGAATTGGAATCCCATGTACAAGAACGGTACCTTGCAGCGGTATGCCAACAAGGTCGAGACCGATGGTCTGCCTCTGAAAGCCAACGGCGTGATTATTGTCGAGACAGAAGGCCTGGTGATAGGTGCCGGTATCAAACCTGGGAATCTGTTGCTGAGACACAATATGGGCAGCAGTCAGAACGGTATGCAGATGCAGAATATTGCTCCGGTAGGAATCTCCGGGCTGAAAGCCGGGCAGCGGGTGTTTGTTACCATAAAATCGTCCTCTTCGGCACCCCAAGGTATTGAGTCGGTAACCAATCTTCGTGGAGAATGTGGTTACGATACATACCCTTCGACCTATTTCAAAACCTATAATTTTGAGGTGATTGCCGATGGCGATGTGAGTTGGACAAACAGTGGCGGTGTTGTCGTGCAGAGTGTCGGGGTTCTCGAAGAGAAGGCCGACACAAGAGAGCAAACGGCGATGCCCGTCATCTCGGTGGAGGGTGGCCTTGTAACGCTCTCCTGCGCCACCGAAGGCGCGCAGATATGGTATTCACTGGTTGATCGCGGAGAGGTCTGGGACTATGCGCTGGCGTATAAGCAGCCGTTCGAGCTGACACGGAGTTGCCGCCTGCGGGCTGTGGCTCTGAAAGATGGTTTTCGTAGTTCCGAAGTGGCCGAGTATATGGCCGAGGTTCCGCTGGTAATGCCTTTTGCCGGGCGGCCCTGGGTACTCGACCCCGAAGCTCTCGATCGCGGAGCCGTAGCTACATTCACCGGTACGACATCTAATTATCTGGTCAACTGGCGATGGCTTATCGACGACCCGCGCGATGTCTCTTTCAATGTCTATCGCGATGGAAAGAAACTCAACGATGCCCCTATTACCGATAAGACCAATTTCCTGGATACGCAAGGTTCGGCACAGAGCATATATACGGTAGAAACTCTCTCTGCCGGTGAGGTGGTGGAAACTTCTACGGCACTGATGCTCCCGAACGGCTATCTTGATATACCGCTGGACCGTCCTGCCGGTGGAACGACCGAGAGTGGCAACTTTTACTACATTCCTGGCGATTGTATGGTGGCCGATGTCGATGACGACAAGAGCTATGAAGTCATTATGAAGTGGGACCCTTCCAACCGGAAAGACAATTCCGAGTCGGGCTACACGGGCAATGTCCTTATCGATGCATACCGCATGGACGGAACCAAACTGTGGCGTATCGACCTGGGTAAGAACATACGGGCCGGAGCGCACTATACCCAACTGATGGTCTATGACCTCGACGGCGACGGATGTGCCGAAGTTGCCTGCAAGACGGCTCCCGGAACAATCGACGGACGGGGAAATTATGTACTGATGGGGCAGGACAATCCGCAGGCCGATTATCGGACATCGGTCGGAGGGAAGAGTGGCGTTGTCATCAGTGGCCCCGAGTATCTGACGGTATTCAGCGGCCTCACCGGAGAAGAACTGGCTACGACGGCATATCGTCCTGCACGAGATACCATTTCCAATTGGGGCGACAGCTACGGTAACCGTAGCGAGCGTTATCTGGCTTGTGTAGCTTATCTTGATGGCGAGCGGCCCAGCCTGGTGATGGCGCGTGGATATTATACGGCTGCATTCTTGTGGGCCGTCGATTTTGACGGCTCTTCGCTGCGTACCCGGTGGTTGCACAGTTCGGTGGCTGGTGGTATCGGAGCTTATGGTGAAGGTGCCCACAGCCTGGCTACGGCCGATGTCGACGGCGACGGTCGCGACGAAATTATTTACGGAGCCTGTGCCCTCGACGACGATGGAACCATTATCTACCGTACCGGCCTCGGACATGGCGATGCCCTGCATGTAGGCGATTTCGACCCCGATCGCAACGGTCTCGAAGTGATGATGGTGCATGAAGAGGTATCGGCCAAGTATGGTGTAGAGATGCATGATGCGTTGACCGGAGAGGTCCTTGTTGGTAAATTTACGGGAACCGATGTGGGCCGAGGCCTTTGTGCCGACGTAGATGCTGAGGCACGTGGCTGTGAGTATTGGAGTGCCGCAGGCAATGAGGTGTATGGCTGCGACGGAAGTGTGATTTCGACCAAGCGGCCCACCGTCAATTTCCGTACCTATTGGGACGGCGACTTGCAGGAGGAGACCACCGAGAAGGGGGTTATTGCCAAATGGCGCGGTCGCACCCAGAGCGCGACCACGCTGGTTGATATGCCTTCTAAATATGGTGCAGGAACAAATGTTATCAAATACACTCCCTGTCTGCAAGCCGATATTTTCGGCGATTGGCGCGAAGAGCAGATCTATTACGACGAGAAGACGATGAGTCATCTCTGGATATTTTCTACTCCCTACGCCAGCGATTACAGAGTGCCTACGCTGATGCACGACCATCACTATCGTATGGCAACGGTGTGGCAGACGGCTGCGTATAATCAACCGCCTCATCTGAGCTATTATCTGCCCGATTATGTCGAGTCATTAACGAGTGGCGTACAGAGTGTAACAGATGCGGGTGTGGAGCGAGAGGTGTTGCGTGTCAACTATTACAATTTGTTGGGACAGCAGATAACTCGACCCGAGTGTGGAGTTTATATCGAGGAGATTCTCTATACCGATGGTAGTGTGAGCCGGACAAAACGGCTGGACTGGTCGACCGGTCTGTAATCCCGAACGGTTGATACGGTCGTAAAAAATAGCGGCGCGGGCATTTGCCCGCGCCGCTCTCGTTTTTGGGGAGTGTGGGAGGATTAGATGATTTTTTCGAGTTGGGAAACGTTGCGTGCCACCTCTTCGTCGGTAACCTCATAGTTTTGCAGGTCGTTGGCGATGTACTGGTCGTAGGCGGCCATGTCGATGAGGCCGTGGCCCGAGAGGTTGAAAAGAATGACTTTTGATTTTCCTTCGAGTTTGGCCTGCTCGGCTTCGCGTATGGCCGTGGCGATGGCGTGCGACGATTCGGGGGCGGGAATGATGCCTTCGGCCTGTGCAAAAATTGTTGCGGCCTTGAAGGTTTCGAGCTGGGGTATGTCGACAGCCTCCATGAGTCCGTCTTTGCGCAGCTGGCTTACGATGGAACCGGCTCCATGGTAACGGAGGCCTCCGGCGTGAATGTTCGACGGCGAGAAGTTGTGTCCGAGGGTAAACATGGGCAACAGCGGTGTGTATCCGGCTTCGTCGCCGAAGTCGTACTGGAATACGCCACGCGTGAGTTTGGGGCAGGAGGCGGGCTCGGCTGCTATGACGCGTATATCTTTGTTGTCGACGAGTTTATGCCGCAGGAAGGGGAAGGAGAGTCCCGAGAAGTTGGAACCACCACCGAAGCAGGCAATGACCACATCGGGATATTCGCCTGCCATCTCCATCTGTTTTTCGGCTTCGAGACCGATGACCGTCTGGTGCAGGGATACGTGGTTGAGTACGCTGCCGAGGGTGTATTTGCAGTTGGGGGTCTGCATGGCCAGCTCTACGGCTTCGGAGATGGCCGTACCCAGGCTACCCTGGTAGTTGGGGTGTTCGGTGAGGATTTTACGTCCGGCCTTGGTACTCATACTGGGCGAGGCGATGACTTGGGCGCCGAATGTCTGCATGATGGAGCGGCGGTAGGGTTTCTGGTGGTAGCTCACTTTTACCATATACACGGCCAGTTCGAGCCCGAAGGCTTTGGCGGCAAAGGAGAGGGCTGCACCCCATTGGCCGGCACCCGTTTCGGTGGTAATGTTGGTAACGCCCTCTTTTTTACAATAGTAGGCCTGGGCGATGGCCGAGTTGAGCTTGTGCGAGCCTACGGGGCTGACGCTTTCGTTCTTGAAGTAGATGTGGGCCGGGGTGTCGAGGTATTTTTCGAGACCGTAGGCGCGTACCAGCGGGGTGGGACGCCATATCTTGTACATGTCGCGCACCTGTTCGGGTATCTCTATCCAGGCGTCGGTCTGGTTCATCTCCTGGTGCGACAGTTCTTTGGCAAAGAGTGGATAAAAGTCTTCCTCTTTCATCGGCTGGTGTGTCTGCGGATTAAGGGGGGGCAGTGGTTTGGTCTTCATATCGGCCACGATGTTGTACCATGCCGTGGGAATGTCTTTTTCTTGCAGTAAAAATTTTTTAGTGTTCATAATCGCTATATTTATCGGATAAATTTATTCAAACAAAAAAGAAGGTTTGCCGCGGTCGGACAAACCTTCTTTTTCTTTATTATATACGAGGTTGTGCCTTACGACCGTTGAGAGTGTAAGTGACGCCAACCTTGCCAATTTCTGGATTGATAATTCATGCTTTCTGTTTTTTTTCTTCGATACAAAAATAGGTAAATTCTATTAATAATCCAACAGATTGTAGGTAAAAATTTTTATTTTATGTATTTTTTTTGTCAACGAGACTGTTTAGGTAACATTCCACATTAGTATATTCCTGACTTATCGTGTATGTTGAGGCGTCGTTGGGATTGTGAGGGTCGAGGCCATTCCGTTTTTCCCAACGGTCGGGCATGCCGTCGCCATCACTGTCTTTGCGGGGCTTCCGCGACTTCAACTCGGGCCAGCCACCGACATCTTCGGGGCTGTCGATGATACCTTTCTCTCCGAATGTGCCGCGTCCTTTCTTTACTTGCTTGATAACGGCTTTGTCGTAGCTGTCGCGTACACGACTGCATCCGGCATTGGCCAATACGCGCCGGTAGGCGACATCGGGTTCGTCTTCGTTAATCGCTTCGTAGGGGAATGGTGTGTCGACGATGCAGGAGGCCGATTCTTCTCCTCGTGCAGGAATGGCTTCCGAGGCAATACCTCTGGTCTTTTTCTTGTTTCTTGCGGTGGGAATGTAGGGTTTTCCCGGGCGGTCATCGATGGCGCTCTTATTGTCGAGGGTGACTTTGGGGTCGCCTTCCATGACGTTGCCGTGTACATAGTAGCGACCGGTGCCGTCGTCGGCCACATCGAGTATGCGGTGGTGCTGAGAGGCGGGGCCCGGTTTGTAGTAGTTGCCCACGATGTTTATTTCGCCATGGTGGCCACCACCGTATGCGGTTTTGTATCCCCAGTTATACACGACATTGTTGCGGTAGTCGACCCACTTTGTGCCGTCGACCGAGGCAAAACGGGGATTACGGCTGGCATGGTTGGCAAGCAGGTTGTGGTGGAACGTGGCTTTGTATCCGCCCCAGATGCCGCCGAATCCGTGGCTCCCTTTGGTGTGGACCGACTTGTTCAGGCTGTGCGAGACGAGGCACCATTGCACGGTGAGATTCTCTGTTTTGTAAATCGACAGGCATTCGTCGATGCTCCAACTCGACGACAGATGGTCGAGAATGACATTCTTCTGTCCGTAGCGTCCACCACCTATCCCGTCGCTGTCGCGGTGGTAACGGTCGCCTACCCGCACTCGGAGGTATCGTATGATGACGTTGCTGGCATTGATGACCAGCGGATAGTCTTTCAGGCAGATGCCTGCTCCCGGTGCCGACTGCCCGGCTATGGTGATGCTGTCGTTGTTGATGCGTAGCGGCGATTTCAATTCGATAGTTCCGTCAACGGCAAAGACCACGATGCGGGGCCCTTTCTCTTCGACAGCGTTGCGCAGGCTTCCGGGACCACTGTCATTAAGATTGGTGACATATATAACTTTTCCGCCGCGTCCGCCGGTGGTATATTTCCCGTATCCTTCGGCACCCGGAAAAGCCAAAGGCTTTGCCGATGTACAAAATCCGATAATGGAGGATAACAGGAGTATCGGAAAAATCTTTTTCATAGTGCGTGAAAAAATAAAACCTTGAATATAAATGACAGATGATTGTCTCAAAAATCTCTATGACTGTCGATGAGGTTCTTTATCGGAGGGTAGACGAAGGCCGTTCGATGCGGCGCACCATGTCGCGGGCCAAGGTGGCGCGCTCACCGTCAAGCCCGTTTTCGAGGGCTTTGTTCAGCCAGTGGGCCGACTGGTTGTTGTCTTGTTCCACGCCTTCGCCCGAATAGTAGCACATGCCGAGAAAGTATTGAGCTTCGGCAAGGTTCTGGTACGCTGCTTTCCGATACCAGAAGAAGGCTTTGGTTAGGTCTTTTGCCGTGCCCTTTCCATCGTAGTAGCAGGCTCCCAGAAGGAACTGCGCTTCGGCGAGTCCTTGCTCGGCGGCCCGGGTAAACCAGTACAGGGCGGTGCTGTCGTCGGGGGCGACACCTGTGCCGTTGGCGTAGCAGCTTCCCAGCTCCTTTTGGGCGCCGGCAATGCCTTGCCGGGCGGCTTTCTCAAACCATGCGGCGGCTTGTGCTGCGTTTTTCTCAACCCCTTTTCCGTCGTAATAGCAGGCTCCGAGAATGTATTGTGCCCCGGCGATACCTTGACGGGCAGCCTTTTCGCACCAGTAAGCAGCTTTTTTATAGTTGCGTCTGACGCCTCTCTTGAAGTAGTAACATTCTCCTAGCCGGAATTGCGCCTCGGCATTTCCTTGTTCGGCAGCCGGGGTGAAATATTCGACAGCGGTTTTGTATTTCTTTTTCTGGTAAGACTCTTCGCCTAAGCGGAAGAGTTCCATGGCCGGCGTTTCGGGCTCCTGAGCCCTTGCTGTCGTATAGGGGACCCCTCCGAGGACGACGACGAGGCAAAGAGTCAGAATAATATCTTTTTTCATGGTCGTGGATTTTATTTGAGCAGACATTTCTTGGTCGCGTTGTCGGCAAACTTCACCGGACACTCTTTTTCTATGGCGATGCGGCTGTTGTTGCCTTCGACAACGATGCCTGCCGGTGTTGTGCCTGGCGTCTCTCTCAGTTTCTCAACGAGTATGGCGTTGTTGTTGCGCAAGGTGAGTTGGGGCGTTCCCGAGGGATTGATGAGCGTAACGCCGTCGAGAATGGCGTCGTCGACCTGCTCGATGAAGAGCAGCGAACGCGGGTCGGCCTGGCGTACTTCGAGGCACAGGTTCTGTATGCGCAGGCCACGGGCGTTTTTGATGTAGAGGCCCGAGGCGGGAGCGTCGGCAAAGATAAGTGTCTCGGGATACTCTTTTTCCCGTGCGGGCAGGTTGCGGTTGAGGGCATGCTCGGCCGAGCCTCCACCGTCGCATATCAGATGCACGTTGCTGAGTGTAACGTTCTCGACCGGGTGTCCGTCAAGACCGGTGATGGAACTTGTAACCAGCCCGTGCATGGTGGCGGTGAGATTGGCGATGTGTATGTTGCGCAGGGTACCCACCGGTTGCGAGGGGCCGCCGTCGTAGTAGTTGCGTCCACGGTTGGCCAGACGTATGAAGAGGGGGGTCATCACACCGTACATGGAGATGTTGCTGATGTTGAAGTTTTCGAGCAGGGCTCCGTCGACGGTTTCGATGGCCAGTCCGCCCAGGGTGCGATGGGGCCGGTCGTAGATGGTAGGTTCGTTGGCCCGACGGAATACACAGTTGGTGATGGTGAAGTTGCGGAATCCACCGTTGGTCTCACTGCCCCATTTCATGGCGTTGCAGTTGGCAGCGATGACGCAGTTGGCCACCACCACATTTTCGCAGCGGCCCGTGGCGTTGGTCGTTTTGAAACAGATGGCGTCGTCGTCGGTATTGAAATGGCTGTTGACGATGCGCACCTGTCGGCAGTTGTCGATGTCGATACCGTCGTTGTTGTAGTTGCCGTGATTATAGACGTCGATGCCGTCGATAAATACATTCTCGCAGTCGAGATAGTGCTGGGTCCATGCCGGGGAGTTGCGCAGGTGTATGTCGCTCAGAGTAACATTCTTGCAACTGATGACGCGCAGCAGGTAGGGGCGTCGTGTGATGCCCATGAGCGTCTCGGTTTCAGTGGCTGGATAGTTTTTCAGGGAGCCTTGGCCGTCGATGGTGCCCTGGCCGCATATGGTTATGTTCTCGACCTTTTCGGCGAAGATGAGTGAGCGGCTCGAATAGCGCTTGATGTGCGATACATAGCTCGACTCGTGCGACGGATAGTCGCTCAACTGTGTACTGCCCAGCAGGGTGGCTCCACGTTCGATGTGCAGGGTTACATTGCTTTTCAGTACGAGGGTGCCGCTCAGGTATCGGCCGGGAGTAAGTACGACAGTCTCTCCGCCGCAGGCCGAAGCCGAGTCGATGGCGGCCTGTATGGCGTGAGTGTCGAGGGTGGTACCGTCGCCTTTGGCGCCGAATGTGCGCACATCGAGTGTGGCCGATGCATACGGTATTGTAAGGAACAGTGTCGCTGCGAGGAATAGAGTTCTTTTCATGGTCATGTATAGAATAAAAGGTGTATAATTATTTGCTGTAAATTGCGGAAAGGTAGGAGCCTATTCTATTTATAGTTACAAATGTAGGCAGAATCTATGTAAAATTGAAACTTTTGAGGCCGGTTTGTGCGGCCATTTTTTTGTTTTTTAGGATAAATGAGACTCGCCGGTTTGGTGTGTTTTATGATACGCCTCTGTTTTATAAGAGAAAGCCCCCTTCGGTTAAGGGGGCTTTCTCGTCGTGTGGCTTTGCTGTATGTGCTTAGGGAATGACCTGTTTAATCGTGATGCAGCGGTTGTCGGCCGTTGTGAAAGTAAGTATGCAGAGACCGTTTTGTTGTGGCAGTTCAAAGGTCTGGTCGCTTATCCTCGTCAGTGTACTGGTGCGGCCGGCAATGTTGGTGGCAGTAGCGCTGGCTATTTCGCATGATGATATCACGTGGAGACATCCGTCTTCGATTTTTACTTTTACCTCGTCAGCTTCCTCTTCGGTATCGGTTATGGCTCCCGACGAGATACCCCATTGCTGGTCGAGCCATTCGACATTGCGGGTCAGCATCGATTTCAGTTTTCCGTATTTCGATTCGGTCTGTCCCGTGTTGTATTGTGGCCAGCGCACGGCATCGGCCTCATCGGCCTCCTTGCAGAGGGCAGCGAAACGGTCGAGGAATGTATATATCTCGTTGAATCTTTGGGGATAAAACGACTGCCATATTTCATGCACCTTTTTCTGGAAGTTGGGGTAGCGGGCTATTTCTTTTATCCACACCAGGTAGTCGTAGTTGTTCTCTTCGTAGATAAAACTCTTCTTCTCCCGCCAGAAAGAGTATCCGAGGTCCCAGAGTGGTCCGAAAATCCACTTCTGGTCATTGCCCTGCTCTTTGAACAGATAGGTGCTTCCGTGAAAAGCATCGGCATTGTCGATAATCTCCTGTACTATGTAGTAACGGGCCAAATAGTCGATGTCGATATACTTTTCCCACTCGGTCGAAGTGCTGTCTTCGCCGCAGATGAGAGAGTCGAGCATCGTCATCTGGTCGATGAGGTATTCCTGCTGTTGCGGTGAGACGACTTCGGGTGTCTTGTGGGTGACGCGTATCCGGTATCCGCTTTTACCAACGAATTGTATCTGGTACGGGTCGTCGTAGTTGTCTATTTCGACGAGCCAGCCTCCGGTAATCTCGGTAGAGTCGGTTGCCTCGTCGGGTTGTTCGTAGATGTCTACCCGGTCGCTGTCGACACGCACGTTCTGAGTCAGCAGGTAGAATCCGATATATTCGCCGTTTAGTACCACTTCGACGGGTCTGACACTGGGGGTCCAGGAGAGTCGTATCATGCGGCCCAACTCCATGCCTACAGCTTCATTCAAGAACTGGGTGTAGCTGCCTACTTCGGCCAGGAGTACGAAATGTTTGCTTTTGGGCATACCCATCATAGGCGTCTTGTCGCCGAGTTTCAGTTTGTACGGCTTTTTATCGGCGTTGGTCCACGAACTATTGCCCCGGCCCCGAATTTCAAGCGGAAGTTGCTCGCTTTCGCTGCCGAGAGGTTCATACCCCATCAGTCCGAATGTTTCGAGGTAATAGGTGGCATCGACATACTCTTCTTTGGATATAATGGGTACATTGTCCACGGTGTTGATAAACAGTATGGGAATTGATTCTGAGTAAGTTGTCGTTTCAGTAGAGTCTTGTCGGGTTGTTACCTCGTTGGGAAGAGGGGCTGCAAAACCCGACAGACAAAGACTTACCATGCCTGTTAAGATGAGGTTTTTCATGGTGATTTATTTAAAATCCTTAATTCCGCAACACTATTATAAATATAACTTTTTAAGTACCTGAGCAACAAA
>OBAF01000284.1_pt1 | contig 53921 bp, 42 predicted proteins | sample 1517851 | NCBI WGS metagenome assembly OBAF01 (sample SAMN04571706, study PRJEB22368) | human gut metagenome | biome: human gut; material: stool | host: Homo sapiens | place: Luxembourg | collected 2012-10-19 | reverse complement strand
GATGGCAACGACCTGCATATAGCGGGCCATACCGGCCATTATCTCGCCCATCTTGTCGGCAATCTCGCCCGACACGCCGGTATCTATCTCGTCAAAGATGATGGTGGGCAGGGAGGCGGCATCGGCAGCCAGGGATTTTATGGTGAGCATGAGACGGGAAATCTCTCCGCCCGATGCCACGTCGGAAACCGGTTCCAACGGACGGTTCTTGTTGGCCGAGAAGAGGTAACGCACCGACTCGGTGCCGTCGGCATCGAATGTTGTCTTGTCGCTCCACTCAACCTCAAAGCGCAGATGGGGCATGCCCAACGGACGCGCCCGCTCTACCAGTTTCTCGGTAAAACGCACGGCGGCAGCGTGCCGCACGGCCGACAGCTGTTCGGCCAGCGACCGCAGCACCCTCTCCTGCCCCGTCAGCTCCTCCTGCAATGCGGCCACCTCTTCGTCGGCATGTTCTATCGCGTCGAGGCGCTTTTGCAAGTCGTCTTGCAACACCATCAGCTCTTCGTGAGAAGAGAGGTGATGTTTCTGTTGAAGACCGTAGAGCAGGTCGAGACGCTCCTCGACCTGTTGCAGACGGGCCGGGTCGACCGCAACCGACTCCTGTCGGTCGTCAATCTCGGAGAGTATGTCTTTTATCTCGATATAGGCCGATTCGATGCGCTGGTCGAGCGGCTCGACGGCCGGATATACCCGTTGCAGCGAACGCAGGAGCGAACGAGTCTCTTTCAGCGAAGGCAAGACGCCGCCCTCCTCTCCGTCGAGACAGCGTGATATGGCATAGAGGCCATTTTTTATCTCGCCGGCGTGGGTAAGCATCTCCTGCTCCTCTTCCAGCGCCGACTGTTCGCCGGCTTGCAGATGGGCTTCGCACAGCTGGTCGTACTGAAAACGGAGATAATCTTCTTCCCGGCGCTTCTCTTCATTCTCCCGCCGCAGACTCACGAGTTTCTCGCTCAACGCACGATAACGCCGGTACTCGTCGCGATACTGCGAGAGCAACGCCTCATCGTCGGCCCAGATGTCAATCATGCGCAACTGGAACCGATTATCGCCCAGAAGCAGGTTCTGATGTTGCGAGTGAATATCGATGAGTTGCTCACCCAGCTCTTTGAGCAACGACAGAGAGACGGGTGTGTCATTGATAAAGGCACGGCTCTTGCCCTGCGGCGACAATTCCCGCCGCAGGAGACAATGGCCCGAAAGGTCGTAGTCGAGGTCGTTTTCTTCAAAAAAAGCGGTCATCGCATAAGACGAGATGTCAAACGTTCCCTCAATCACCGTCTTCTGCGCGGCATCTTTCACGGCCTTACTGTCGGCCCGCTGCCCCAGAATGAGCGACAATGCCCCCATGATAATGGATTTTCCGGCTCCGGTTTCTCCGGTCAGGACCGTAAATCCGGGACGAAAATCAATCTCCAACTCATCGATAAGGGCATAATTGCGTATGTAAAGTTTCTGTATCATACCGTAAAAAAACAGATTATTTGCGCAACGGCTCCAAGCGGGTCGTCTCGGTCGGGTAAATACGGTTCAGTATCTTGTAGACCTCGTCCTTTTCCTGACGCGGCGCCTCGGAGTATATGTTCACCACTTCGTCGAGTTTGCTGTCGTTGAAAAGCGGTAGCAATACCGATGTGGAAGAGAGTTCGTAAACCTCAACCAGCTTACCGAGCGCCTCGGTTACTTTGGAACGTCCTTTCTCAACACTGAGCGCCATCTCGTCGAGTCCCAGCCGATGATAGGTATACCAGAGTTGGCGGAAGGGTTCATTGCGGGTCTCGATAAAGGCCGACAGCAGGGCATGACGGTTACGCTCGCTGCCAAACCCCGTCCAGCCGATTTCCTGCGTCGACTGTCCCATCGTTACGATGTTCTCGGCCTGTCTGAAAAAATACTCGCCCCCCTTGTAAGAGAAGCTGTCGAAGTCGATGCCCAGAATCATGTACACATAGAAGTCAAGTACCCCAGTCAGGTTACTTTCCATCGTCATCTCGTTGTGTACCAGCGGGTCGTATTCTTGATAGGTAAATTCAAACTCGGTATCACGGAAATTGAGCATCGTCGTCGTATAGGACGAGTTGTAGACCGGCCGACGCGACTGCACCTGTATCTCACACGAATAGCGGGTATCGGTTACCGAATTGACGATGATGAGTATGCTGCAATCGATTTTTTCATTGGCGGCAATTTGTGCTTCGCTCCATTTGCGGGTATTGATATACTCGGTAATAGCCTGTTGCAAGGTGGTGAACACCTGCTTGTTGGTGCCTTGTATCTTGTCGCTGTTGACCTGCACACGGCACGAGAGTTCCTGCGCCGACAAGGTAAACACCGGCAACAACAGGGCCAGACACAACAGCCATACACTTTTCATATCATCGTCTTTTTTATAATAATACGGCCGAAAGCGCCATTTATTTTATTCGCCGCCGAGACAAGCGGTCAGAGCATCGACAATGTCGGCGGCCACTTCGAGTTTCGACTTCACGGGATAGTCGGCCGAACGGCCGTCACGGTACCATATCGACACCTTGTTGGTATCGCCACGGAATCCCGCCCCGGCATCGCGCAGGGAGTTCAGTACGATAAAGTCGAAATTCTTACGCTGCATCTTGGCAACGGCATTTTCGGCTTCGTGGTCGGTTTCCAGCGCAAAGCCGGCCAGGCATTGCCCGGCACGTTTTATCTTACCCAGTTCGGCAGCAATATCCTTGTTGGGTCTCAGCACGAGAGTAAGGTCATCGGCATTCCGCTTCATCTTGGTAGAGCGATATTCGGCGGGAGCATAATCGGCCACGGCGGCACAGCAAATGGCCGCATCGGCAGTGGGATAAGCCTCCATGGCAGCCCGGTACATCTCATCGGCCGACTCTACGTCAATCCGTTTTATCGAGGCATGGGGTGTGGGCAAGGTTACCGGGCCGGCTATCAGCACCACATCGGCACCCCGCTCGGCACATACGCGTGCCAGCGAGAATCCCATCTTGCCCGAAGAGTAGTTTCCGATGAAACGCACGGGATCGATTTTTTCGTAGGTAGGGCCGGCAGTAATGACGATTTTCCGTCCGCGAAGCGACTGCCGGGAGGCGAAGAATGCCTCGATGCGCTCCACGATGCGGTCGGGCTCTTCCATGCGGCCCTTGCCTTCGAGATGGCTGGCCAGCTCGCCCGTGGCCGGCTCGATAATATGGTTGCCGTAGGAGCGCAACAATTCAAGGTTGTGTTGTGTCGAAGGGTGGGCAAACATGTCGAGGTCCATGGCCGGAGCTATAAACACGGGTGCCTTGGCCGACAGGTAGGTGGTGATGAGCATATTGTCGGCTATACCGTTGGCCATCTTTCCTATGGTCGAAGCGGTTGCCGGGGCTATCAGCAAAAGGTCGGCCCACAGACCGAGGTCGACATGGCTGTGCCACGTCCCGTCGTTGGCCGAGAAAAACTCGCTCACCACCGGCTTGCCCGTCAGGGCCGACAGGGTAACCGGCGTAATAAACTCTTTTCCGGCCGGTGTGATGACAATCTGCACCTCGGCGCCTTTCTTTATCAGGGCCCGTGTGAGATAGGCCGCCTTGTAGGCGGCGATACTACCCGTGATACCGAGTATGATTTTCTTTCCCTTCAACATGGAGTATTTCTTTGAGTCGAACGGCAAGGCGACGTATCGTCTTGCCGTTCGGTGTGTTATTTCTGATTAAACGAGCGCAACTTGATGTTGGTTATCACATTCTTGGTGTTGAGCGGAAACTCGCCCTGCATCATCCAGCCGTAATAGCCGGTGTCGACCTTGAACACCTCGGCCACCGAACGGCCCTTGTATTTTCCGAAATTGAAAACCTCTACTCCCTGGTCGTTATAGACAATGCGACCGGCCAGGTCGACATTGCGGGTGTAGGAGGTAAATTCGGCCAAGGCCGCCACATCGTTTTTAAGCTGGGGATAGCGGTCGAGCTGGGCTTTGAGCACTTCATAGGTAGCCCGCGTATCGGCCTCGGCGGCGTGTGCATCGTTGAGATCCTTGTCGCAATAGAACTTGTAGGCGGCCGAGAGAGTGCGCTGTTCCATCTTGTGGAATATCGTCTGCACGTCGATAAGTTTTCGACGAGATATGTCAATGGTCACACCGGCCCGCAACAGTTCCTCGACAAGCAGGGGCACATCAAAGCGATTGGAGTTATACCCGGCCAGGTCGCACCCTTCGATGTCGGCGGCAATCTGGGGAGCCACCTCCTTGAAGGTGGGACAGTCGGCCACATCGGCATCGGTGATTTTATGTACGGCCGTTGCCTCGGGAGGAATAGGTCTGCCGGGATTGATGCGCATCGTTTTCGAGACCTCCCGTCCGTCGGGATAGACTTTCAGATAGCTTATCTCTACGATACGGTCGGTCGATATGTTAATGCCGGTCGTTTCGAGATCGAAAAAGACCAGCGGATTTTTAAGATTCAGCTGCATAAGTCGATATTAGTCTTTCAACATCATGGGCATGAGCAACATCAGCAGGTCTTCGTCGGGCTCGTTCTCGCCGGGGAGAAGGATACCGGCACGACCGGGATCGGCCAGGTCGACCATAACCTCTTGCGAATTGATGTTGTTGAGTATCTCCACCAGCTGAGTGGCGCTGAACCCGATACACATCGTGTCGCCGGTGTAGTTGCAGGTAATGCTTTCATCGGCAGCCGTCGAGAGGCCGGCATACTGGGCCGAAACGACCAGACGGTTGGGACTCAGGTCGAGGCGTACCAGCGAATTGGCCGGGTCGGAGAATACCGAGATACGGCGCAGCACACTGATGAACAGCGTGCGGTCTATGATGAGACGGTTGCTGTTGTTTTGCGGAATGACCGACATGTAATTGGGATAGCGACCCTCGATAAGACGGCATATCAGTACAAAGTTGGAGAGATGGAAACAGATGTTCTTCTCGTCAAACTCCACCGTTATGTCACCACTCTCCTTGGCAAGAATATTTTTCAAGAGCGATGCGGGTTTCTTGGGCAGAATGACCGTTGCTTCGATACCCGATTTCACGGCGGTGTTACAATACTTCACCAGAATATAGCCATCGGAAGCGACAAAGACAATATCGTCGGAGTGAATATCCATGCACACACCGTTCATAACCGGCCGCAACTCATCGTTGGCTGCGGCAAAAAGGCTGCGGGTAATGCCATTGAGCAAGACAGAGGCTGGCATGGTGAATCGTGTGGCATTCTCACTCATGGGCGGACGTTGGGGATATTCATAGCCATTGACACCGACAAAATTGTACTTGCCGTTCTGGTAATAAAGGAAGATTTCCAGGTTGTCATCGTTTACCTGGAATGTCAACGGCTGCTCGGGCAACTCGCGCAGCGGATCGAGAAGTATCTTGGCCGACACGGCAAAGAGACCGCTGCCTTCGGCCTCTATCAATCCGATGGTGGTGGTCATGGTCGTTTCCTGGTCCGACGCGGTTATCGTCAATTGATTTCCTTCCAGAGAGAAAAGAAAGTTATCAAGAATCGGCATGGAGTTTTTGGAGTTGATGACTCTTCCCACCGTCTGCAAATGAGAGAGCAACAAGGTGCTTGATACGACGAATTTCATATATGTATGTTTTTTATGTTGTTACACTTTTACTGAGGGAGACTCCCCCAACCCGTTGCATATAAGCAGGCTGGCGCGGTATGAGAAAAAGGAACTCACAAGACACGCCCGGGCACTTCTTATACTTTACAAATATAGATAATTTTTCCGAGAGAGAAACGAGCAGCACCAGAAAATACGCAATTGTGTTGATAACAAAATGACCGGCCGCCAACCGTGGCATGGAAGTGACACGACAACTCCTCCCCACCTCCCAAGGAGACGAGCCAACGCCTCTTTGCCTTCGCCGCTCACCCGTCAAAGAGACACATGGACAGGGACACTCTTCCCCTCCCGTCTCCACGGTTGATGAATGTCTATGAGGCCATAATAAGAAATAAACAGAATAGCCCCGACAAAAAATGTCGGGGCTATCGGTAGTTGTAGGAATGTATATTACAGGATTTTCATTACTCCCACTCGATGGTCGAAGGCGGTTTGGAACTGATGTCGTAGGTTACGCGGTTCACACCTTTTACCTTGTTGATGATTTCGTTGGAGATTTTTCCGAGGAACTCATACGGCAGATGTGCCCAGTCGGCCGTCATGGCATCGGTCGAGGTAACGGCCCGCAGGGCAACGGCATTCTCATAGGTACGTTCATCACCCATGACACCGACCGACTGCACGGGCAGCAGAATGGTACCGGCCTGCCATACCTTGTCGTAGAGACCCCAGTCGCGCAATCCCTGAATGAATATGTCATCGGCATCTTGGAGTATGCGCACCTTCTCGGGGGTGATGTCGCCCAATATGCGCACGGCCAGGCCCGGACCCGGGAAGGGGTGACGGTTGATGAGACGCTCCATCATACCCAGCTCACGGCCTACGCGGCGCACCTCGTCCTTGAAGAGAAGGCGCAACGGCTCGCACAGTTTGAGGTTCATCTTCTCGGGGAGACCACCCACATTGTGGTGGCTCTTGATGACCGTACCGGTGATGGAGAGCGACTCGATGACGTCGGGGTATATCGTACCCTGTGCCAGCCACTTCACATCTTTTATCTTGCGGGCCTCTTCGTCAAAGACGTCGATAAAGCCCTTGCCTATGATTTTACGTTTGCGTTCGGGCTCCTTGACACCGGCAAGTTCGCGGTAAAATTTGTCTTTGGCATTGACTCCGATAACGTTGAGACCGAGGTGTTCATAGTCGTGCATCACATTTTCAAACTCGTTCTTGCGCAACAGTCCGTGATCGACAAAGATACAGGTAAGGTTTTTCCCGATGGCCTTGTTGAGCAACACGGCAGCTACCGACGAATCAACACCGCCCGAAAGTCCGAGCACGACCTTGTCGTTGCCCAGCTGCTCTTTGAGACGGGCTACGGTCGTCTCGATAAACGAGGCGGGCGACCAGTCTTGCTTGCAACCGCATACATCGACCACAAAATTACGGAGAATCTGCGTTCCGTCTTCGGTGTGATAGACTTCGGGGTGGAACTGTACGCCCCACACCTTCTCTCCTTTTATTTGATAGGCAGCTATGGCCACCTCATCGGTAGAGGCAATGACTTCGAAATTCTCGGGTACAGCCGTAATGGTATCGCCGTGCGACATCCACACCTGTGTATTCTCCCGTACGTTCTTGAACAAAATGTTATCTTTGCAGAAATGAGAAAGATGAGCACGGCCATATTCACGGCTCTGTGCCGGCTCTACTTTACCTCCATTACTGTATGCCATAAACTGTGCCCCGTAGCAGATACCGAGAATAGGATATTTTCCACGTATCTCCGAGAGGTCGATTTTAAATGCTTTACTGTCGTAAACCGAGAACGGGCTACCCGAGAGTATGACACCCTTGATGCTCTCATCGCCATGCGGAAACTTGTTGTAAGGCAATATCTCGCAATAGGTATCGAGCTCCCGCACACGACGGCCGATAAGCTGCGTGGTCTGCGAGCCGAAATCGAGAATGATAATTTTTTCTTGCATATCTGTTTGTGATAAGTTGTTTCGGTGTAAATGGTCTTGTCGGCAAATATACGGATATTGCCGCATATGCGCAAACGGCTGCGCCTGCCGGGATGCTAAAATTCCGAAGTGAAGTGGAAACGGATTTTGGGAAAATCGCTCTGGGCCATCTGCAACACGTATGCCGAGTCGGCTAGAAACACGTCGCGGCCGTCGCGGTCTTTGGCCATAAACTGGTATTTCCGCTTCTTGAAGTTTTCGAGAGCCTCAGCATCGTCGCTCTCCACCCAGCAGGCCTTGTAGAGGCTGAGGGGCTCCCAGCGGCACTGAGCGCCATACTCATGCAGCAAACGGTACTGTATGACCTCAAACTGCAACTGACCCACCGTACCGATGATTTTCCGGCCGTTGAACTGGTTGACAAACATCTGAGCCACACCCTCTCCCATCAACTGGTCGAGCCCTTTGTTAAGCTGCTTGGTCTTCATGGGATCGGTATTCTCGATATATTTGAACATCTCGGGCGAGAAACTGGGCAACCCCTTGAAGTGCAACTCCTCACCGGCCGTAAGAGTATCACCAATCTTGAAATTCCCTGTATCGGGCAAGCCCACGATATCGCCGGGATAGGCCTCGTCGACAGTCGACTTGCGCTGTGCCATGAAGGCCGTAGGACTTGAAAAGCGCATCATCTTGCCCAGACGCACATGCTTGTAATTTTCGTTACGGAGGAATATTCCCGAGCACACTTTTACAAAAGCAATGCAACTGCGGTGATTGGGGTCCATGTTGGCGTGAATCTTGAAGACAAATCCCGAAAAAGTCTCCTCTTCGGGACGCACCAGACGTTCGACAGCCTGCACGGGACGCGGCGAAGGGGCTATCTCGACAAAACAGTCGAGCAGCTCCCGTACGCCGAAGTTGTTGAGCGCCGACCCGAAAAATACGGGAGCCAGGTCTCCGGCAAGGTATTTCTCTACATCGAAATCGGGATAGACACCGGCAATCAATTCGAGGTCGGCCCGCAGCTTGGCGGCATCGCTCTCGCCGATATGCTTTTCGAGCTCGGGATTGTTGATATCGCGGAACTCTATGGCTTCGGTCACCACCTGCTTACTGGGTGTATAGAGGTTGAGATTTTTTTCATAGATATTGTACACGCCCTTGAAACGTTGACCGATGTTGATGGGCCAACTGAGTGGACGCACCGCTATTTTAAGCTCGGTCTCTATCTCATCGAGCAGGTCAAATGGGTCTTGACCTTCACGGTCGAGCTTGTTGACAAAGACAATGACGGGGGTCTTGCGCATACGGCACACCTCCATCAGCTTACGAGTCTGTGTTTCAACGCCTTTAGCTGCATCAATTACAATAATTACACTATCTACGGCAGTCAGGGTTCGGTAGGTATCTTCGGCAAAATCCTGGTGACCAGGGGTATCGAGAATGTTGATTTTGTAATCGCCATAATTAAAACCCATCACCGACGTGGCTACCGATATACCGCGCTGTTTCTCGATTTCCATCCAGTCCGAGGTAGCGGTCTTCTTTATCTTGTTGGACTTCACGGCACCTGCCACATGAATGGCACCACCAAAAAGCAACAACTTCTCGGTAAGAGTGGTCTTACCGGCATCGGGGTGACTGATAATGGCAAAAGTGCGTCGTTTCTGAATCTCTTCGGTAAATGTACTCACGTTGTATCGGGGGTTTTAATTTTTATTCTCCAATATGGCGATGCATTTCTGCAAGCTCTCTTCCCAGTGGGGTATCTTCACGCCGTAGGTGACTTTTATCTTTTTCTTGTTCATCACGCTGTAAAAGGGGCGTGTGGCGGCCGAGGGATAGTCGGCCGTGTCGATGGGCGACACCCGACAGGTATCGATACCAGCCATGCGGTGTATGGTGAGGGTAAAGTCGTACCAACTGCACACACCTTCGTCGGAGAAGTTATAAATTCCGGGTATGAACTCCGGCGCATTGAGTATGGTCACGATGGCTGCAGCCAAATCGGCGGCATAGGTGGGCGTTCCTACCTGGTCGAAAACGACCGAGAGTTTCTCTCTTTCGCGTCCCAGGCGCAGCATGGTCTTTACGAAATTGTTGCCGTAGGGCGAGTAGAGCCACGATGTGCGCAAGATGACCGATGCAGGGTTGGCGGCCAGCAGCAACTGCTCGCCTTCGAGTTTGGTAACACCGTAAACCGAGGTAGGTGCCACGGCATCGCTCTCGATATAGGGCATATAATGGGTTCCGCTATATACATAATCGGTCGAGACGTGTATCATTCGGGCTCCGATGGCAGCCGATGCCTTGGCCAGATTTTCTACGGCAAAGGCATTTATTTTTCGGCACAGTTCAATATCGCTTTCAGCCTTATCCACAGCCGTATAGGCAGCGCAATTTACAATATAATCAACAGTATTTTCCGACAGGAATGCCTGCACGCTGGCAAGGTCGGTTATATCAAGTTCCTGAACATCGGTAAAGAGATACCGGTTGGCAGGGTCGGTACTCGACAAGTTGCGCATTTCGTTACCCAACTGTCCGTTAGCACCTGTTACAAGAATGGTTGACATAGGCAGGGTTTATAGAATGTATTTATAATTCAAGTTTACCCGCTCTCTCCTGCTTGTATTTTTCGGAAAGAAGAGCGAGAAATTGAGAGATGGCATGCACCGCCTTTTCGGTATCGGGAGAGACCTCTTTTTTCTGCAACCGCAACATCAGTATACCATAGAGAGCATTGAAGCAGGTCTCTATCTCTCCGGCCTCGGCGTTTCCCGAACGGGCCCGCAGCTCAACGATATAAGGCAACGCCTTGAAAAAGGCTGCTCCATAAAACGGCTCGCGGGTCGATTTGAGAAGACGCTGGTGCAAGTCGGTGAGTTCAATAATGACATTTTTGTTGATTTGCAGGTGGCCTTTTTCCATCACACCTTCGATGCGCATCATCTCGCACAGGTTTTCATACCAGTCGGTCATCTCCTGGCGGGTTTCGTCGGTCAATCCCTGATAGCCGTCAATGATACGCTGGCGGATGAGATTCATGTCGCCGCCACAGGCCCGTATGATATCTTCTACCTGCCACATGTAAAGGAGGTATTCGGCGATATTTTCTTTTTTCTTTTGCCGGGCAATTAACATACGAACTTATTTTTTCCCTAAGAAATCGGCTGTTGCTATCATTTCATAGAACGACTTGTCGGCCACGCCCAATTGCCGACACACAAGACGGGCCGCATTGATGTCGCACAACAACTCTTCGTCGCAGGGGTAAGTGAGTTTCATTTCGGTTTTCATGCCGGTCAGGATACAAGCATCTCCCTCCTTGCGATAAGGGTGTACCTTAAACGGTATGGCGGTAATATCTTCCCGCACATTCTCGGCCCACTCCTGAAACACGGTAACAGCCTGATTATAGATGAGAATACCGTTTCTGTCAATGGAATTTACCGCTTTGTGCCATACCTCAAGATAGCTTTCAAAGGTAGGATATTGGGGAGTCTCTTTCCACAGGAGGGAGGAGAGAATCAATATGTTCGATTTATAGTTACGACTTTCGGTATGCAACAGCAGGTCGCCATCGAGAAGGCATATCCGGGTATTCTCCGACAATGCCACCTTACGGGTGAGGCCCTGCATGAACGTTTCGGTCAAATAGTCGCAATTGCGCTTCTGCGATTGCAAGATATACCAGATAATAGAGAGGATACGGTTGGGGAAGCGCGAATTACACTCCACCACGAGAGCCTTATTTTCGGTCAGGGTCGTAAACAAGTCCGACACCGGAACAATCGGCAAATGCAATGTCTCGGCATATTCTGTCTCGGCATCGGTACGATGGGCACTCCCCGCTGCTGGCGAAACGACATAGTTTACTTTCCGACCGGCAGCAATGACCTGCTGCAACGACCCTACAAGAACGCCTTTCTGCTCGAGCATCGGAACCAAATCGGGTGTACAACCCGAACAGGAAACATTCAGACCTTTTTCTTGCATGGCGCATGCCACACGCGACAAGAGGTCGTCTTCGTAAGCAATAATATGAATATTATCCGTCATAGATTATCAATCTATCGACCCCACGAGAACTTCACGGCAAAACCGCAGCCACTCGCATGTGCCGACTTTTCTCCTTGCAAAGGTAGTGCTTTCACGCCAAATTGAAAAGATATTCGGCATTTGTTTTTATCAACAAATTCGCATTTATTCACACTTCTCAACAGTCGCTTGGGAATCAGCCACTCACATGCACCTCTTTATCGAAGATTGCCGTATTAGAATGAGAAATGCAGGGCTATACGCACACCTCCCTTGGCCACATCGGTATGCTCACGATAGGTAAGACGCCACACATACTCAATGCGAAGAATCTTGAATATGTTGTCGAGACCGGCACCAAACTCCATGTAGGGACGGCGGGGATTCATGACATAGACGGCATTCTCGCCCGGGAAGCGCCACAGGTTGGGGTTACGCTCGGTCAGCAAGGGGTTGTTCTTGTCCGATAGATTTCCGAAGAAGCCTTTGAACGACAGTACCTCTCTGATGCGCAGCATCTTTATGCCGGGAATACGGTTGAACAAGATACCGTTGGCAAAATAGGTGATGTCCCACGAAGCATACGAGTCGAGTACAAACTCCATGGGGCTCAACAGGCTGTACGACCCCTCCTGTATGGTGTACGAAAGGTTGGCATTGGGCAAGATGAGCATCGTAAATGGAGCCTGATTCCACACATGGCTGAACTGGAATTCGGTTTCGAGATGACCGAAAGCCGAGAACCAGAAGTCTTTGGAGAAGCGGAAGTCGGTGCGGTTTATCATATAGGAGCTGCCCAGGAAATCTTTCGGCGAGAAAGTATGCGAAAGGAAAAAGATGGGAGCGTCACGGTTGATGGGATAGCGCATGCCCTTGGTCTGGTAGAACTTCTCATTGGGGGCATAGCGCAGATGCACCTCGGTCTCGGCCCAGTTGTAATATTTGTGTGCCTTTCCGCTGTTTTCGATAAAGGGCACCCAGCGGGTCGACTCTTCGATTTTGTAGCGGAGGTTGGCTCCGTAGGAAAATCCGAAGTCGTGCTCACGCTGATACGACAGCTCGGTATTCTGCAAATACGAAGTCTTGGTGTCGCTCATGCGTTTCAGAGCCAGGAACACATTGTCTTTGTTGGTGTACTGGTACTGCTGTCCCAGTTGGTTGATGTCGTAGGTGTGGGTCAGGGCCAGGGAGTGAATGGGATACTCGGCCGGCGAATAGTTCTTTTCGTTGAACGAATATTCGACACGCGACGAATATTTCACCCGGTGGTCTCTGAAACCGTAGGCAACGTATCCTTTCCAGAACCAGTGCTTGTTGAGGTTGGCCGTCGTGAACCCCCCCACCCGCAAACGAGCACCCTCGACGGTGTTACCGCTGATGGTGGTGTTCATGGGACCGAAGTCAAACTTGCTCAGATCTTTGTTTTCGTTGGTCTCGACATATCCCGTAATCAATATCTTGATAATTTTTTCGAGCCAGTAGTACACGGGATTGGAACGCAGTTTTTCCAGCAACTGGCTCACCATGCCCTCTTTCTTTTTCAGCTCGGCCTGCCGGTTATCGTCCCAGAACGACGCCGGCATCACCTCGGCCATCTCATCTACGACCACCCTTTTTTCCTGGTTGAAGAGCGCCATGACGTCTTGCTCCACGGGCGGTTCAAAACTGTGCCTGCGATACATGGCCAGCCGTCGGGTATAGAGTTTTGGGGTACCGGGCATCATCTGGAACTCGACCACCATGTCGTCTTTGGTCTTTATGCGCGTACCGTCGTCGGCTCGGGTAAATTCCTGACTGATAATGAGGTCTTCGACAAAGTTCAGGTTTATGTCTTTGGGCACGGCCATGTCGAGCTTCTTTACAAAATAGGTGGAGTCGAGCGTTACATAGAGGGTACCTACAAAGCCGGCCGACTCGGAGTTGAACGGCACGAATTGCAGTTTGAGACACTTCTCGCCGTCGAGCATGAGGGTGTCGCCCAGATAGTATTTGTAAAAGGCCGGACCCAGCGTCGAGAGCGGACTCACAAAGCGGGTGAGCATCAGTGTGATGTTGTTCTGGAAAATGTCTATCTCCTTGAACACCTCGTTGTAAAATGCCGTGATGCCTTCGCGGCTGAACATGTCGTCGACACCTTCGTGATAAACACCCTCGACCTTCTGTCGGTGTTGCTTGGGATTCTTGCGATAATAGCTCTTCGATACCTTTTCGCGAATGGAGACTGTGAGTATGGGCTTGCCGGTGATCTCCGAAGTGTCGACAAAGTCGAAGAGGAACTGGAAATTCTTGAATATCCACTTGTCTTTCTTCTCTTCGGAGAAATCGTTGAGCGCCATCGTCATCTTGTCGTACTGCTCATACGAGAAGTAGTCGTGATTCTCAGGGTTGTTCTCGTCGCGCCGCGCAATGAGTTTCTTGACAAACTCTACGGCGGGATTGTTTTTGCGACTGTATTTCTCTTTCTTGGGTTTTATATTGACATCTTTCAAGATGTAGTCCGACGGCCGCAAGGCAAAATTCACCACATGGGTGCCTCCCGGCTTCACGGGTATGCGTTTCTCACGATAACCGAGCGACGTGGCCCCCACCTCGGAAAAGTCGGTGCGCGAGGTGCGTATCGTGTAGCGGCCATTCTCGTCGGTCATCACCCCCGAAGTCGTACCGCCCAGGAATACCGATATAAACGAGAGTGGCGCCTCGGTAATAGAGTCGGTTACCACACCGGTGATGGTGGTCGTTTGAGCCCCGGCTTTGGAAGGCAGAAGTATTAACAGGAGCAAAATGAAGATGCCCGCAATATGTTTACTCATCTATCGGTACAATTTCTCAGTGTGCAAAGGTATGAAAAAATATCGACTCTCTCCTATACCCCACACGTCATTCATAGATTCCTTAACACAAAATCGGGTATTTTATTTATCTTTACCGACCAAACGCACAAACAGATTGCAACATGAATCGGGAAATCGAACGAAAATTCCGGGTCGTCAACGACCTCTACAAGAGCGGCAGCACCTCCTGCCTCTACAAGCAGGGCTACCTGTGCACCGACAAAGAGCGCACCGTGCGCATACGCATCGCCGGCGAGAAGGGCTACATTACCATAAAGGGGCGCACCACGGGGTGCAGCCGGGCCGAATACGAATATGAGATACCGCTTGCCGACGCCGCCTCAATGCTCGACACGCTCTGCGTGAAACCCCTCATCGAGAAGATACGCTACCGCCGCACCGGCCCCGACGGCAAGGTGTGGGAGGTCGACGAGTTTCTCGGCGAAAACGAGGGCCTCGTCGTGGCCGAAATCGAACTCTCGGGCGAAGACGAACCTTTTGCCCGCCCGGCGTGGGTGGGCGACGAGGTTACCGGCGACCCCCGCTACTACAACTCCTACCTGTCGCAAACCCCTTATAAGCGATGGTAGAGCGCCGGGGCGTCCCATCACCGCTCAGTACGAGAGGAAGCCCTACAAGCGCCATCGACCGCATGTCACACCTGCTCCACAAGAATGCAGCTCGAAAATCGAGAAAATAAGAGCCGGCCAAAATATTTTTCGGTTCTTCATTGGAGAATTGAAAAATAGTTTATACTTTTGTCCCCGATTTCAAGAACGACCTATGGAAAGATGCCGGAGCGGTCGATCGGGACGGTCTCGAAAACCGTTGTACCCTTACGGGTACCCAGGGTTCGAATCCCTGTCTTTCCGCCACAACCCAGCCACCTTGGCTGGGTTGTTTTGTTTACTCCCACCCCGTATGTCCCGCCCCACGGGTGGTCCTGCCTATCCCCACACCACACACCGCCCCTCTCCTGCTCCACACCCCTGCCCGCCGGCCATTCCCTCCCCGACACACGACACACGGCCGACCGAAAATTTTTCACAGCAAAAGCCCTGCCTTTGTAGTAAAAAATCACTATCTTTACTCCCTACATTTCATTTTGCAACACTCATGGCTACCACAAATACCGCCGACATCGGCTTTGCATTATAGCCATCGCACCACAATACTTTGATATAAAGAAAGAAAATATATGAAGAATAGAAAATTAAAGACATTTTGGATATATACAACGTGTTTAGTATTGACTGCAATCATAATGTTCTCACTTAATTATATTTTAAAATTACCTGCGATTATTCCAATTATAGGAGATGAAAACACTTGGTTACCAATAACAGCAAATGCAATAGTTTCAGCGGTAATTTTTATAGCAGGAAATTGGTTCTCAAACGAAGATAGACTTCGTAAAGAAATATTAGCCAAGAAAGAGGATTATAAAATTATTCGTGAAAGTGTATGCAAAGTCCAGTCCTCTTTAAATATCAAAAAACGACAACTATATTTTATATATTCGTTAGATGCAAATATGGATTCCCGTTCATTGCTGTCTGAAATCATGCAAGTTCAACAAGAAATAGAAGATTCCATTAACGCTTTTGAACAAACAAAGTACATCATCACTTCTAATTCAGAATTAGAAGAATTTGAGATAATATATATGCAATTAAAAGAGTCTTTCCTTTGTGTCTTAGAAGAATTAATGAAAATTGTAAATGATTGGTGCGATACATTAGCAAAATCAAAACAGGCAAGTACTGTTGCAGATTTAATAGGAGAACATTCTGATAAAACGAACTATGTACTCTTATATACAAAGAGTTGCCAAAATTTAGAAAAATACAAAAATAAACTATTAAACACATACAAATCCCAAGAAAAGAGATTAGACTCTCTTTTGAACACATTAAATAAATCCGTAAACAATTTATTGAATGCAGAAAGCACAGCAATAAAGAATTTAGAATCAAATATATAAATATAAAGCAGGAACTCAACGCCTTAAAATAGAGTCAAAATGACAACAAATTCTCTATATAAAAGTCTTCACACAAGATCGTATCAAATAGAAAATCAATATCGTTTTTCTATTAAATAAAAAACACCAAGGCCTTACTGATATAAATATCCCGGCGAACTCAATAATTTAAAATATTTTTGTACATTTGCTGCGCATTGGTATTTCCGATGCGCTTATTAATTTGACATATTGTAGCTCAACTGCCTTCTGAATCACCACCTCGAAAGACTACGAGCTATAAACCAATACACGTTGGAAGCGTTGCCCCCATAGGGCGCAGACTTCCCATAGTGTATTGTGGCTTGTGGTGAGCCAAGAAGGCGTATGGCGATTGTCTGCGCTTTTCTTTTTTAGTTAAACGTATGGCATAGCCTCGTGAATGGCAAATTTTTATCAGCTATATGTTTAACTAAAATGTTTTCAAAATGAAAAAGTTAATTTGTATCATTGCATCTTTGTCATTTACCATGGCAATTAATGCGCAATTCGTTGCAACAAAAGACGGTGTAAAAACTATTGATGGGGGTGATTATTATGTCGTAGAAACAGAGGGGAAAACAGCAAATGAATTATACGATAATGTCGTATCATACATCATGGTTAATTTTAAAAATCCCGACGCCGTATCTAATAAGCAAGAAGGAAAAATGATAAACTTACACGGAAACTTTCCGGAGGCTTTCCCTTGTAAAAAAGGCTGGGGTAAGATTGTTAACTACGCAGATGTTGAACTGAATATCGTAATACATTTCAAAGATGGCAGGATCAGATTTGATGCACCCTCTATTCATTCTATGGTATGTCATACGCTGAAAAGCAATTCGGGTAGATATTGGACATACTATTTTTATGAAAAAGGCGTAGGTGGCCAATTAACCGGAGAGTTTTCCCTGTTTAACAAAAATGGAGACGTAAAAAACGAATTTGCCGTTAATGGATTTAATGATTTCATCAATAATCTGGTATTAGATATTACAAAATACGCAAAGGGAGAATCGGATAATCAAGATTGGTAAGTTCTACGCCAACAACTAAGCCAAACACTTCAAAAGATATAAAAGGATGAATATGGTGCATTAAAAACTGTTCCTATCCATACATCACCCATCTTACACAACCTCATTTATAAAGGGGGTAATTTAAATCGTATTGTCGAGGTCGATATTTTGTCTTGGCAAGATGTTTTAAATTGCACCCTTTAATTTTTTATTTTTCGGCATCAAAACATAAAATATTTCTTTTATTTGCCGATAAAATCATTAACTTTGTACTTTCTTATCGAAAATACCATGAAAATTGTCATTTTTCAAAACGATATTGTCTGGGGCAATCCGGCGGCCAACCGCGAGCATGTGGCGGAGATTCTGGCCGGCTGCGAACGGGCCGACCTGTTGGTACTGCCCGAGATGTTCTCGACCGGATTCTGCACCGAACCCCAAGGGGTGGCCGAGCCGGCCGACAACCGCACCCTGCTCTGCATGAAGGAGTGGGCGGCGCAATATGACTGCGCCGTGGCGGGCAGCGTGGCCGTGGAAGAGAACGGGCGGTACTACAACCGCTTCTACTTTGTGAAACCCGACGGCGAAACCTCCTGCTACGACAAGCATCACCTCTTTACTTTCGGCGGCGAGGACAAGCGTTTCACACCGGGCGACAGACGGGTTGTCGTCGAGTTCCGCGGCGTGCGCATACTGCTGCAAATATGTTACGACCTGCGCTTCCCGGTATTCTCGCGCAACCGCAACGACTACGACCTGGCACTGTATGTGGCCAGTTGGCCGTCGCCGCGCGCCGAGGCCTGGTCGGCCCTGCTGCGGGCCCGCGCCATCGAAAACCAGTGTTTCGTGGCAGGCGTAAACCGCGTGGGTAACGACCCCTCCTGCTCATACTCGGGCCACAGCGTCGTACTCGACGCCTACGGCCGCACACTGGCAGCCTGCACGCCGGGTGTGGAGTGTGTGGCTTATGCCGAGATAGACATGAACGATTTGCTAAGATTCCGACAGAAATTTCCCGTCCTCGACGACGGAGACGATTTTGTCTTGAAATAACCTCTCTCCATGACCCAACAATCCGACAAATTATTACTGCTGGGCGACCAGGCTATTGCCCTGGGTGCCATTCATGCCGGCCTGAGCGGTGTTTATGCCTACCCCGGCACACCGTCGACCGAGATTACCGAATATATACAGGAGAACGACCTCGCCCGCCAACGGGAGATTTTCTGCCGCTGGTGTACCAACGAGAAGACCGCCATGGAGGCGGCTCTGGGTATGTCGTACATGGGAAAACGGGCCCTGGTGTGCATGAAGCACGTGGGCCTCAACGTGGCGGCCGACGCCTTTGTAAACTCGGCCATCACGGGCGTAAACGGAGGTCTCGTGGTGCTTGTGGCCGACGACCCGTCGATGCACTCGTCGCAGAACGAGCAGGACTCGCGTTTCTACGGGAAGTTTGCCCTCATGCCCATTCTCGAACCTTCGTCGCAACAGGAGGCCTACGACATGATGGGCTATGCCTACGACCTGTCGGAAGAGATGAAACTGCCCATACTCATGCGCGTTACCACCCGCATGGCCCACTCGCGCGCCGTGGTGAAGTGCGGCCCCGTGAGGGAATCCAATGCCATGAACAACAACGCCGTGCCGGCCAATTTCATTCTGCTGCCGGTAAATGCCCGGCGCCGGTATGCCGAGCTCATAGGGCAGCAGCCTCGACTGAAAGAGCTCGCCGAGACATCGGCCTTCAACCGCTACGAAAAAGGACCCGACCGGTCGCCCCGCGGCATCGTGGCCTGCGGCATAGGGTGGAACTATGTAAATGAATGTTTCCCCGAGGGGTGCCCCTTTCCCTGCCTGAAAATTTCGCAATACCCGCTCCCCGAGAAGTGGCTCTGCGACATGGCCGCTCGATGCGACGAGATTGTCGTCGTCGAAGATGGCCAACCCTTTGTCGAGGAACTGCTGCGCGGCACACTGCCTACTCCCTGCCGGATAACCGGCCGACTGACCGGCCTGCTGCCCCGCACCGGCGAACTGACGCCCGACAATGTGGCTCAGGCCCTGGGAGTGCCCCACGACCCGGCCTACACGGCTTCGCAGGTTGTCGTGCCCCGTCCGCCGGCCCTGTGCCAGGGTTGCGGACACCGCGATGTCTATGCCGCCATCAACGAAATCGTTGCCGAAATGCCCACCGCCAAAGTCTTCGGCGACATAGGCTGCTACACCCTGGGGGCACTGCCGCCCTTCAAGGCCATCGACAGTTGTGTCGACATGGGGGCTTCGATAACCATGGCCAAAGGCGCCGCCGATGCCGGACTCTTCCCGGCCATTGCCATCATAGGCGACTCTACGTTCACCCACTCGGGCATGACCGGCCTGCTCGACGCCGTAAACTGCAACAGCCCCATCACCGTCATCATCTCGGACAACCTCACCACGGCCATGACCGGCGGACAGGACTCGGCCGGGACAAACAAGTTCGAGGCCATCTGCCTGGGATTGGGTGTCGACCCCGCCCACGTGCGCGTGGTCGTGCCGCTGGCCAAGAACATGGAAGAGATAAAACAGGTATTGCGCGAGGAGATTAACTACCGGGGCACCTCGGTCATCATTCCCCGCCGGGAGTGTATCCAGACCTTGAACCGCAAACACAAACAGAAAAAAGCCAACGCATGAAAACCGACATCATACTATCGGGCGTGGGAGGACAAGGTATTCTCTCCATCGCCACCATCATAGGTGAAGCCGCCCTCGCCGAGAATCTATACATCAAACAGGCCGAGGTACACGGCATGAGCCAGCGCGGCGGCGACGTGCAGTCGAACCTGCGCATCTCCGACCGTCCCATCTGTTCCGACCTCATCGCCCTGGGCAGCGCCGACGTCATCATCTCGCTCGAACCCATGGAGGCCCTGCGCTACCTGCCCTACCTCTCTAAGGAGGGGTGGATTATCACCTCATCGGCCCCGTTTGTCAACATACCCAACTACCCCGCCGAAGAGAGTCTGAATGCCGAGCTGGCCAAACTGCCACACGTAATAAGTCTCGACGTAAACGCACTGGCCAAAGAGCACAACCTGCCCAAATGCGCCAACGTGATACTGCTCGGTGCCGCAGCCAAGGCGTTGCAGCTCATCGGGTATGAAGACCTCGAAAAGAGCATCGCCCGCGTCTTTGCCCACAAGGGCGAAGCGGTCGTGGCCATGAACATCAATGCCCTGTCGATAGGCTACCGTGCCGTCGAATAACCCCAACGTCAAGAATACCATGAAACATCAGATATTCAGCACCGAACTCGTCGAAGAAGCGGCCCGCAAAATGAAAGTGGCCAACCTGCAGGAAGCCACCATAGGCGACGTGCTGCTGGTTGCCTCTTATCTCGAAAACGAAACCGGCATACCCTTTATCCGCATGGACCAGGGCTCGCCGGGACTTCCGGCCAACCGCATAGGTGTCGAAGCCGAAAAGGCGGCTCTCGACCGCGGCGTGGGAGCCACCTACCCTGCCGCCGCCGGCGTGCAGGAGTTGAAAGAGGCGGCCTCGCGATTTGTCAAAGCATTCATCAACACCGACATATCTCCCCGCGCCTGCATACCCACAACCGGCTCGGTGGCCTCGTCGTTTGCCTCGTTCATCGCCTGCACCCAACGCGACCCGCAGAAAGACACCGTATTGTTTATCGATCCGGGCTTTCCCATACAGAAGTCGCAGTTGCGCATTCTGGGAGTGAAGTGGGAACAGTTCGACATCTATGCACACCGGGGAGAAGGTCTGCGTCAGAAACTCGAATCGTATCTCGAAAAGGGTAACATCGCCGCCATTATCTACTCCAACCCCAACAACCCGGCCTGGATATGCCTCGAAGAGAGCGAGCTGCAAGTCATCGGCGAGCTGGCCACCCGATACGACGTCGTCGTACTCGAAGACCTGGCCTACTTCTGCATGGACTTCCGCCGCAACATGGGCCGGCCCTACGAGCCCCCCTACCCGCCCACGGTGTCGCGCTATACCGACAACTACATCATCATGCTCTCGGCCTCGAAGATTTTCAGCTATGCAGGCCAACGCATCGCCCTGGCCTGCATCTCCGACCGCCTGTTCGACCGCCAGTTCCCGGCACTGGCCGAGCGATATGCCGACTCGGGCATCTTCGGCCCCACCTTCATCGCTTCGATTCTCTACATGATAACATCGGGCTGCACGGCATCGACCCAATATGGCTATGCCGAGATGCTCAACCGCTCGGTCGACGGCACCATCGACTTCGTAGCCGATGTCTCGGTCTACGCCAAGAGAGCCGCCAAGATGAAAAAGATATTTACCGACAACGGCTTCCACATCGTCTACGACCGCGACGTTACGCAGCCCGTGGGCGACGGCTTCTTCTTCACCATCGGCTACGGACACATGACCAGCGGCGAACTCATGCGCGAACTGCTCTACTACGGTGTGAGCAGCATCTCCCTGTCGACCACCGGCAGCGAACAGCAAGGCGTGAGAGGCTGCACCTCGCGCATGTGCGATGACCTCTACCCCGTCTTGCAGGAACGCATGGAAAAATTCCACCTCGACCACCCTCTTTCATAAATCTTAAAAAACTGTCTTTGATACCATGATTTGGAACGAAAACAAAGAGTGTATGAGCCGCGAGCAGATGCACGAACTGCAAAGCAAACGCCTGCGGAAACTCGTATCGACCGTCTATCACAACACCCCCTTCTACCGTCGCAAGATGCAGGAGATGGACATTACGCCCGACGATATACGCACCATCGACGACATTGTAAAATTGCCCTTTACCACCAAGCAGGACCTGCGCGACAACTACCCGTTCGGGCTGCAAGCGGTACCCACCTCCGAAATCGTGCGCATACACGCCTCATCGGGCACCACCGGCAACCCCACCATCGTAGGCTACACACGCCGCGATCTGGGTATATGGCAGGAGAGCATTGCCCGTTGCCTCACCGCCTACGGCATCACCCGCAACGACATCTTCTCGGTGGGATATGGCTACGGCCTCTTCACCGGCGGACTGGGCGCCCACTACGGTGCCGAATATGTAGGAGCCACGGTGATTCCTACCTCGACGGGCAATACCGAGAAACATGTGCGCCTCATTCGCGACCTGGGCATCACCGGCATAGCCTGTACGCCCAGTTATGCGCTGTACCTGGCCGAAACGATAGAAAAAATGGGCGTTGACGCCAAACAGTTAAAATTGAGAGTCGGCATGTTCGGCGCCGAACCCTGGACCGAGAACATGCGGAAAGAAATCGAGAACCGCCTCCACCTGAACGCATACAACTGCTACGGACTGAGCGAAATCATGGGTCCCGGCGTGGCGCATGAGTGCGAATGTAAAAACGGGTCGCACATACTCGAAGACCACTATTACCCCGAAATCATCTCGCCCGACACCCTGCAACCGCTGCCCTACGGAGAGACCGGCGAGCTTGTCTTCACCACCCTCACCAAGGAGGGCATGCCGCTGCTGCGCTACCGCACCAAAGACCTCACATCGCTCATCGAAGGCGAATGTGAATGTGGCCGCACCAACGTGCGCATGACCCGCATCGTGGGACGCAGCGACGATATGCTCATCATACGCGGTATCAACGTATTCCCCTCGCAGGTCGAAAGCGTCATTCTGGAAATGCCCGAGTTTGAGCCGCAATACCTGTTGGTGGTCGACCGCATCAACAACCTCGACACGCTGCAAGTGCAGGTCGAGGTGCGCCGCGACTTCTTCTCCGACGAACTGAGTACCATGCTGACTTTGCGGAAACGGCTGGCCGACCGGCTGAAAAGCGTGCTCACGGTAAGTGTCGACGTGAAACTGGTAGAGCCCAACAGCATTCAACGCTCCGAAGGAAAATCAAAACGTGTCGTCGACAAACGTGTTATTGAATAACCCCCAAAACGCTCCCTATGATAACCATCAAACAACTGTCCATATTTCTGGAAAACAAGAATGGCCGCATCAACGACGTAGCCAAGGTGCTGGCCAAAGAAGACATCAACATGCAGGCATTCAGCATGGCCGAGACAGCCGATTTCGGTATTCTGCGTCTCATCGTCTCCGACGTGGAGAAGGCCGTGACTGCCATGCGGGCAGCCGACTTTGCCGTGATGCTCACCGATGTCGTGTGCATACAATGCGCCAACACCCCCGGCTCACTCTCGGCCGTACTCGACTACCTCGCCGCCGAGAACATCTTCATTGAGTATATGTATGCCTTCTCCGAGGGCGACACGGCACGTACCATCATCCGCCCCACCGACCTGCCCCGCTGCATCGAAATACTGCAAAAGAACCATTGCCGCATCATCGACACATACAGTCTTTGACCGACACTCCATACAGAGCGATGGGGGTATCATCTTGCTGATGATACCCCCATCGTTTTTCTTTTATACACCGGGAAACTCCCACACAGTTGCAAGAGATACCCCCGAATGAGAGTATGTCTTCTCCACCTCCCGGCCATCGGCCGTTCTGGGTCCGAAGCTTTCTCAGGGGCACATCCTGTCGGGCAAGAGACGCGGCCTATTCGAGGCCATCGACGGGCAGTTCGCAACGCTTGCGATACCCCGACGAGGTCATCAAGGCCACCAGGTCGCCCTGCTCATTGGTGATGCGCACCTCGATGCAGGGAATCTTCTGGTGATTGACCACCTCTACGGCCTCGGCATAGAGATAGCCGGCCGACTCGGCACGGAAAAACGTAATATTCGATGTAACAGAGAGCGTGAGAGCCTTGCGGCTGTTGGCAGCAGCAGCAAAGGCCAAGTCGGCCAGGGTAAACAGCGCCCCGCCCTGACACACCCCACCACCGTTGAGATGGCGTGGCTCGATGAGCATACGGGCACGGGCACACCCTTCTCTGACATCGAGCAGTTCTACCCCCGTCTCGGCGGCAAAACGGTCGTTTGTTGAGAGATATTCTTTTAAGGTCATGGATTTGTTTTATCGGTTATTGTCGGAATAGCTATGGAGAAAATCAAGCACAGCGGCCCGTATATGAGCTATCTCTTCGGCCGTAAAGGTACGGAAAGAGTGTCCGGCCCCCTCATAGACGACCAGCCGGTGGGCCACCCCGTTGCGGTCTAGTGCCCGGGCCAGTTTGCGCGACTGCCTCAGCGGCACCACCTTGTCTTTATCGCCATGCAGCAGAAGGGTAGGCACCGCATCGGGACCTACATAGGTCATGGGGGAATAGTACCGACAGGTTGCATGGACCCGCCGTGGCCGGCGCTCATCGCCCAGGAAGACCGAGAGCATCATCTCCCGCTCCCGATAAAGAGAGGGTACAGCCAGTTTTACCAGACCCAGCGACAACGGGTCGAGATGCGTACGGAACAGCCGGTTGAGCTGCGTAGGGCCATAATCGTCTATTACATAATCGACCTGCGCAGAGTAGCACGACAGGAGGGTATCGCCGCGGAAAAGCGTGTCGGGCGTATAGGCAGCCAGCAACGAGAGATGTGCGCCGGCCGAGGAGCCCCACAGTCCTATGCGTGTGGCATCGAGGCCATAGTCAGAGGCGTGTGCCCTCACCCATCGGACGGCATCTTTACAGTCGACAATAGCGCGAGGAAACGAAGCCTCTCCGCTCAACGTGTCGGCCAGGAGATAGCCGATACTCACGACGGCATATCCCTCGTCGAGTACCGAATCCAACACCGCCTGCATGTAGGGAATGACAAAGGCCTCCTTGCTGCCGGTTACCCACGACCCGCCGTGTATATACACGATCACAGGACAGGGTCGTGCCGAAACCGCAGGGGGCGGCATATAGATATCGAGAGTCATCGCGCGACCGTCGACCGTCTTATAGACAATATTTTTCCACACAGGTTCCACCTCCTGCGCCGGGACATTCCACACAAGAAGGGAAAAGAGAGAAAACAACAGGAATGCTATTCGTTTCATAGAGACACAAATATAAGGCATAAGAGGCAGAAAAACAAACGACGGTTACGGAAATTGAGCAAATACCGACAGCGCCGGGAGTAGCCGTGCATTCACTTCCCGGCCCCGAACAACGCCCGCCGGCTAATCGTTCTCCTCGTCCTTACGGTGAATCGACCCCTTTACATCGTTGAGGTCGACAAAGCGATTGACAATGGCGTATATGGTAAGACCGGCCGCACTGTGTATCTGCAACTTGGCGGCGATGTTGCGACGATGGGTAATCACCGTATGGGCCGAGAGGCACAGCTTCTCGGCAATCTGTTTGTTGGTCCACCCCTTGACAACACCGATGATAATCTCCTTTTCGCGCTCGGTAAGCGGCTCGTGAGTCGCCTCCTGCACAGCCGTGTTATGGAGTTTTTCGATTTTCTCCAGGATAGTCTCGGCCGTATCGTAGATGGTGATGATTTCGTCATACCCTTTCAGCGTAGAGACATCGGCCAGCGTATACTGCAACGCGATACATTTCAGGCCGTCGCACTCCTTCTTTATCTGTTGCAGAGAGATGGCTCCGGGAATAAGCGGATTGATTATCAGCATATCGGGCTTGCGCCACGAAAGTGTCGACGACAACTGCGCTACATCGGTAATCTCTATCATCTCGATATTGAGCGACGAGAGACGCCGCAACACCGAGAGTATGCCGCTGCGTATGATGAGCGAAGGCTCGGCAACCGCTATTTTCAACAACGACTTCATAGGCCTCGTGCCCCTTCCTCTTCGAGTTTCTTGACGGCGGGAACAAACAGCGTGTTCTCGATATAATTGTGTGAAGCCAAATCTTCTTCACAGGTGAAGATATCGAACAGCACCGAGTTCAACTCGTTGCTGCTCTCGGCCGGATAGTATTTGATGAGAATGTTTTTCAGCTCGCCGAGCTTGGCCTCGACCTGGTCGTGCTGGCGACTGAATATATCGATGCTGTACCCCTTCGGCAGCGGCTCCTTGCGGAGAAGTGCCGTAACGTAGGGATAGACGGTCTGCTCCTCATAGAGCATGTGCTTCTGCACCTCGGCCGCATACTCGTCAAAGAAGCACAAGATGGCAAACGACACATCTTTCTGTCCGCAATCGATGGCATCGAGAAGGCGGCGACGAATAGCCGGCAACTTGAATTGCAGGAAATAATCGTGTGAGTTGTGCAGATACTGCATCATTGCCTCTATCGAGAAGATGGCATTCCCGGCCTCGGCATGGTCTTCGTCGAGGAGGCAGTTGGTTATCGACAAGAAGGTATCGACATCGACACCGTTGTCGCGGCACACCTCTTCTATCGTTTTATCGCCAAACCCCAGCGGTATTCCGAACCGGCTCATAACCAGCAGTATCGGATAGTTTTCACACACCAGCACGCTCATGGGGTCGCTCTTCTTGTATTTGCCCAGTCTGTACATCATCGGTTGTATTGCATGTATATCGGTCATACAAATATAACACATTTAGAGGTAGTTTCTGTTTTCCTGTCTTCATTTTTTACCAGGCAGCCGCCAGAGACGGCTCCGTGAAGGTGGCCGACCGGCGGTTGCAAAAGCGCTCGCACTGCATCGTCAGGTCATAGCCCAGCATCACCCCCAGCATGAAATCTTCTTCGGGAGTGAGCCGGTGCAGTGGCTTGGCTATGAAATGACGCACCACGTCGAGACACTGTCGTCTGCCGAAGTAGAGATTTACCTTGCCGGCTCCGGCCGGCTGCTCTACATAATCGATGTGCTGACTTTCGAGACGGTCGATGAGAAGCCGGGCGCAATCGCCACTCATGGTACACAGCACCAGGTGGCGCACCCCCTTCTTCAACTCATATATCTGGTGGAAATAGAGTTTCATCGCTCCGAAACGGTCATACTCTTCCATGCTCATAAGGCGCCGTCGCTTTTGAGCGCCGAGACCCACCGCTCGATGCGACCGTCGGTCAAAGCACTCTCGTTGCACTCATCAACGGCAAGTCCCAGGAACTTCCCGTCTCTGCATATCTTGGAGTCGGTTACCGAATATCCGTCGGGCGCACAAGTTCCCACCCAGCGGCAACCGCTCCCAGCCAGGGCGTCATAGATAAGGCCCACCCCGTCGCAGAAGGTGTCGGGATACGACTCGGCATCGCCGCAACCAAACAGACCGATTTTCTTCCCTGACAGATTCTGCTTTTTCAATGCATCGAGAAAGTCGTACCAGTCGTCCTGCAACTCTCCGTCGCCCCAGGTCGACGTGCCCAGCAGCAAGAGGTCGTAGCGGTTTACCTCATCAGCTCCGGTATTGCCCACATTGTGTATGTCGACCGCCGCAACACCCAGCACGGCGGCTATTTTACCGGCCAACTCTTCGGTCGTGCCGGTCGTACTTCCGTAAAATATTCCTGTCATAACTTTTGTATTTAAGTGTATGGCAAAGAAAGAGAAACACGGGCACAACGGCAATCCCTCAATCGAGTGAAAAAACAGCACTCCACTACCTATATGTAAGTAGCGGCACAATAACAATAAACAACAACGAGAAAAAAATCTTCACACATAGGGGACTCTGACTCCCCGGAAAACAGGAAAACCCTACTCCCGCCGGGAAGCGACGGTCCGGAACTGGAAAGGCGACATTCCGGAGCAGCGCTTGAAAAACTTACTGAAAGAGGCCTGGTCGGCAAAGCGCAGCTCGGCAGCAACCTGCTGTATGGAGAGGTCGGTCGTAGAGAGGAGGTTACGCGCCTCACTGTAAAGCAACTCAAAAATAAAGGTGTTCACCGTCTTTCCGGTCTGCCGTCGGACTGTCGCCGTGAGATACTGGCAACTTATGTGCATCGCATCGGCATAGAACGCCACCTGATGCTGCTCCTTGTAATGATTCATCAGCAAGGAGAAGAACTCACGCAACAACAGCACCTGCCGGGGCTGTACCTCACGAGGTGCCGAAGCCGGCAGCTCATGTTCCAGGATATTGTCCACTTCCAGATAGAAACGCACCAGCGCATTCTGTATCAATTCGAGATGGTAGGTATGTCCCTGCCGTTCTATCTGTCGCCGCACATCTTCTATGCACCGTCGCAGCAGATAGCCCTCCTCGCTCCTTATCTTCACGACCGGAGCCAGGTGCATATTTCCACCGATGGTTATGCGCTGACCGACCTGCAACCCTCTGATATGGTCGACAAAATTTTTATGAATACATAAGAAAATACACTGAAAGGTAGCGGAGACCTGCACAAAACTCGTCAGATGCAACGGCGAAATGAGGCAAAGCATTCCGGCCGTCAGCGTATAGATGCGCTCGTCGATACTCAATTCGGCATCGCCCCGAAGCACCAGCATATAAGAAAAGGCATTGACATATACCAGATTTCCCTGGGCCAACGCAATGACACGAGGCTTATCTGAGACAAATACCCCTATCTCTCCTTTATAGGCAACGCCATTTTTCTGCAAGAGTATCTCCTGAATATTTACAATTCTATAACCATTCATTATCAGCTATTTTCAATTATAATATCTGTATGCAAAAATACAAAAAAGCATGAATCAACGATTAACAAAAAAGAAGATTGTTTCAGATAAGACAAATTTTCAAGCATTTCAAACATCGCTCCTCTTGTTCTTTTTCCCGAACTTTGCCGGCGAATTAAAAACGGCTATATCATATGAAAATCAACAGATTACTCACAATCATCACACTGGGTATCCTAATAAGCTCCTCCCTGCTGGCCCAACAGCCCATGCCACTCACGCTGGAAAAGATGTTCATGCTGGCAGAGGAAAACAGTAAAACAATAAAGGTAAGCCAGCTGGCTGTGCGTGAAGCCACCGAGGGGATAAATGTTGCCAAGAACGACCGTCTGCCCAGCATAGAGGCCAGCCTGTCGCTCAGCTACATAGGCGACGGCTGGATGACCGACCGGAATTTCAAGAACGGAACCAAAGCACCGATGCCACACTTCGGAAACAATTTTGCCTTCAAAGCCACTCAGGCGGTCTATACCGGAGGGGCCATTCATGCCGGCATCGAAATGAGCCGCCTGCAAAAGCAGATGGCTCAGGCCGAACTGGAACAAAACCGACAGAATATCCGGTTCATGCTTGTGGCCCATTACCTGGATCTGTTTCTCCTGAGGCACCGCACTGGCCAGCGACGTAACCCGCTATGAACTGCAACTCAAAGACCTGGAACTGGGATATACCCAGCTGACCAACCGCATGGCCATAGCCAACCGGGAGATGGTTACTACGCTGGGGCTCGACAATGAAATCCTCCTTATACCCGACTCCTCGCTGCTGACGCTGAATGTGGACAGACAGAACGAACAACACTGGCAGAGTGCAAAACTCGAAGCTCCGGCTATGCAACTGGCTCAGCTCGGCACCCAGATGAGTCGGAAAAAACAAGAGCTGATTCGTGCGGGACGCCGCCCGACCATCGGACTGATGGCTACCAACAATTTCGACGGTCCTATTCTGATTGAAGTGCCCCCAATCGACAAGAACTTCAATTACTGGTTTGTAGGCGTGAACGTCTCCTACAAATTCGACTCCTTGTTCAAAAAGAACAAACAGCTGCGGCAGGCACGGACCGCCACCTTCAAGGCTCAGGAACAGCAACGTCTCATCGACGAGCAACTCTCAAACGACATCTACTCCGCCTACATCTATCTGGAAGAGGTCTACACCCGGCTGGACACGAAAAAGAAAAACGTGCAGTTGGCCCACGAGAATTACGAAGTGGTACACAGCCGTTACCTGAACGGTCTCTCACTCATCACCGACATGCTGGACGCCAGCAACATACAACTGGCCAGCGAACTGAAACTGGCCAATGCCCAGATAGGTATTCTCTACCAGTATTTCCTGCTCCGAAAGACCACCGGCACTCTTTAAACCGGCATCACCTCACATCGTCATCTTAAAAAACGCAACAATATGGCAAACATCAAAAGAAACGAACTGATTTCAAACATCATACTCACCGTCATCATTTTGGGAGGTATTGTATGGGTATGCAGCCGCTTTATACACTTGGGTAATGTGGAATATACCGACAATGCACAAATCAAGCAGCACATCACCCCCATCAACACTCGTGTTCAGGGATTTATCCGCAAAATCTACTTCGACGAGTATCAACCGGTACACAAAGGCGATACGCTGCTCGTTATCGAAGATGCCGAATTCCGCCTGCGTCTGGCTCAGGCCGAGGCCAACTACCAGAATGCCCTGGCTGCCATGAACGCCATGCACACGACCATTCACACCACGCAGAACAACCTGGCGGTAACCGATGCCGGAATACGTGAGGCTCAGGTGCGACTGAAAAATGCTGAGGCAGACTTCAACCGATACAGCGAGATGATTAAACAACAGGCCGTAACCCCACAACAATACGACCGCGTGAAAACAGAATACGAGGCAGCCAAGGCCCGATATGAACAGATTAGCCGGCAGAAACAGTCGACCAACCTGGTAAAACAAGAGCAGACCCAACGTCTGGAACAGAACGAGGCCGCCCTCAAATTGGCCGAAGCCGAAGTCAATCTGGCACGTCTCAACCTGTCGTACACCGTAATCGTGGCCACGGCCGACGGAATGACCGGTCGCAAAAACATTCACGAAGGCCAGCTGGTACAACCGGGACAAACCATGGTATCGCTCATCGACAACAGCGAAAAGTGGATTATCGCCAACTATAAGGAGACCCAGACCTCCCGCATGAAAAACGGGCAGAAAGTGCGCATTGCGGTAGATGCGCTCCCGGGCCGAAAGTTCACCGGCCGCATAGTCGCCATCTCCGATGCCACGGGCTCCTCCATGTCGCTGATGCCCCAGGACAACTCGGCCGGAAATTTTGTCAAGGTCGAACAGCGTATCCCGGTCAAGATTGAGTTTACGGACGAAAGCAAGCCCGAAGACATCGCCCTGCTGCGCGCAGGAATGAATGTGGAATGTAAAGTGGAGTATTGAAATGGCCGGACCCAACATACCTGCACGCGTCATGCTTTTCCGGGATTTCGTGCCCGATCGCCTGCGTGTATTTCTCTGCCTCTTCCTGGCACTGTGTTTTCAATTCAGCGGAGGCATATACCTTTCGTCGGTGTCGCAAATGGTAGGTTCGCTGGCACTGATGCAGGAAGATATCATGATGGCCGGTTATGCCTCCTTTGTGGGCATGACCATCATCTTCCCCATTCTTTTCCGACTGAAATTCAGGTTTACCTCGCGCAGCATTCTACTGATTATATGTCCGGCACTGATTGTCTGCAATTATATTACCATGCACACCGGAGAGTTGCCGGTCCTGGTCATCGTATGCTTCATAGCCGGTATGTTGCGCATGTGGGGGACCTTCGAGGCGCTGTCGAACGTGCAACTCTCCATCACACCCACGCGCGACTTTGCCGTCTTCTTTCCGGTGGTCTATCTGATAGTGCTAGGCAGTATCCAGCTCTCAGGTCTCACAACCGTCTACCTGAGCTACTGGGCCAACTGGACCCAGATGCACTGGTTCATTATGGGGCTGCTCTTCGTGGCATGGGGCATTGTGGCGGCTCTGACCCGGCACTTCCGTTTCATGAAACCGCTGCCACTCTATGGCATAGACTGGCTGGGCGGCGCCTTATGGAGCATCTTCCTTCTGGCTCTTATCTTTGTACTGGAATATGGACAGTTCTATGACTGGTACGACTCCACGGAAATTGTAATCGGCACCGTTATTGTCGTCATATCGCTGGCGCTGAGCATACACCGCATGATTGTGATGCGCCACCCCTACATCAGCATGGAGGCTTTCCGTTACCGCAATCTCACCTCGTTGCTGATTTTGTTCCTGCTGCTGAGTTTCCTCCTCACGGCTCCTACTGTATTGCAGAACATCTACACGGGTAGTATCCTCGGTTATGATATGCTCAATTCCGTATCGCTGAACTGGTGGAACCTGGGCGGTACACTGCTCGGTTGCGCTTTTGCCTACTATTGGCATGCCCGGCTGCGCGGCTCATTCAAAGTAACCATCTTTATCGGCTTTGCTTTGATTGTTGCATCCATGCTGATGATGTATTACCTGATTGACCCGGGTACCAACATCGAGCGACTGTACCTGCCCACGGTTCTACGCGGTGCCGGATATATCATTCTGTACATTTCACTCACAGTCTATGTTACTGGAATCGTACCTTTCCAACACTTCTTTCAGGTACTCTCCATCTTGGGATTTGTACGCACCGGCTTTGCCTCGGCCTTCGGAAGCGCCATCTACGGTCGTGTGTTGCAATATACGCTCCCTGGGAATTTTCAGAATCTCACCCGCGAACTGGACGGCGTAAATCTGGTATTAAATCCACAGAACTTTTTCCAGATATATGGCGAAGCCATGCGGCAGGCCACACTGGTAAGCCTCAAAGAAATGTATGGCTGGGTATGTCTTGTAGGCATTGTCCTGCTGCTGGTCATACTCTCCAAAAGATTCCTCAACCGCAACTTCATCGGAAGGCTGCCACGCATACGCCGCATCAAGCAGCTCCTCAAACGTGAAATCACACCGGCCTGAGACTTTTTCACGCTGTGCATAGACAAAAAATAAGCCCTGTTTCTCCAAACAAGGCTTATTCCGGATTTTCCGCTCGTCTCGGAAAATCCTCTCTCTATGCAACAGAGTAAAAAAGCATCAATAACTTTTAATGTGGACGTTCTTAACTGCACGTCCCGACGGGTCGTTGAGTTTCTTGAACGACTCGTCCCACTCCAAGGCCGTGGCGGTGCTGCAAGCGACCGAACGTTCGGACGGAACGCTGCGGGCAGCCGATGCCGAGGGGAAATGTTCTTCAAATATCGAACGGTAGTAATACTCCTCCTTGTTCATGGGCGGATTGATGGGGAAGCGCTCGGCAGCATGGGCCATCTCTTCGTCGGAGACACGCTCGGAGGTTATCTGTTTGAGCACATCGATCCAGCTATATCCCACACCGTCGGAGAACTGCTCTTTCTGGCGCCACACCACGCTCTCGGGCAACATATCTTCGAAGGCCTTGCGGAGTATCCATTTCTCCATTTTTCCATCTTTGGCCATCTTGGCTTCGGGGTTGAGTCGCATGGCTACGTCCATAAACTCCTTGTCGAGGAAAGGTACCCGACCCTCAACGCCCCAGGCCGAAAGCGACTTATTGGCCCGCAGGCAGTCGTAGAGATAGAGTTTGGAGATTTTACGCACGCACTCTTCGTGGAAAGCCCGGGCATTGGGGGCTTTGTGGAAATAGAGATACCCGCCGAAAATCTCGTCGGCACCTTCGCCCGAAAGTACCATCTTGATACCCATCGACTTGATGACCCGCGCCAGCAGGTACATCGGAGTCGAGGCACGCACGGTGGTTACGTCGTAGGTCTCGATGTAGTAAATCACATCGCGCAGGGCATCGAGGCCCTCCTGTATGGTGAAGTTTATCTCGTGATGCACGGTTCCGATGTAATCGGCCACCTTGCGGGCCGCTTCCAAGTCGGGGGCCCCTTTCAGTCCCACGGCAAACGAGTGCAACTGCGGCCACCACGCCTCACGGGTGTTGTCGGTCTCGACACGGCGGGCGGCATACCGCTTGGCCACCGCCGACACAATCGACGAGTCGAGCCCGCCCGAAAGCAGCACGCCATAGGGCACGTCGCTCATCAATTGACGTTGAACCGACTGGCAAAGGGCTTCGCGCAGCTCGGCAATGTCGGCGCCGTTGTCTTTTACATTGTCGTATTGCTCCCAGTCGCGTTTGTACCACCGTTCCATGCGACCCGAACGGCTGTCGTAGTAATGGCCGGGAAGGAAAGGCTTGTACTCGGAGCAGAAGCCTTCGAGCGCCTTCAACTCCGAAGCCACATAGATGCGCCCCGCATCGTCACTCCCCATGTAGAGAGGTATGACACCGATGGAATCGCGGGCGATGAGGAAACGGTCGTTCTCTTCGTCGTAGAGAGCGAAGGCAAAGATGCCGTTAAGGTCTTCGAGGAAATCGATACCTTTCTTCTGATACAGGGCCAAGATGACTTCACAATCGGAACCAGTCTGGAACGGATAATCCTTGCAGATGCCGTTGCGAATGGCACGGTGGTTATATATCTCACCGTTGACCGAGAGAATGAGTTTGCCGTCGGGGCTCTTCAAGGGCTGACCGCCCGAAGCGGGGTCGACAATCGAGAGACGTTCATGGGCCAGAATGGCCGTTTTTCCCACATAGATGCCCGACCAGTCGGGACCGCGATGGCGAATGCGCCGCGACATGGTAAGCGCCTGAGTGCGCAACGACTCAGGGTTTGTCTTAATATTGAATATTCCTACTATTCCACACATGATTTTACTTATTTTTTATCCGACAAATAACGGTCGATGGCAGCAGCTGCCTTACGACCCGAGGCAATGGCTCTCACTACCAGGCCGGCACCGTAAGAGGCGTCGCCTGCGGCAAAGACCTTGTCGACCGAACTCTTGTTCTCGGCATCGACAGCAATATTCTTGCGGGCATCGAGCGCTACGCCAAGATGTTCTATCAACCCTTCATACACAGGGTGCACAAAGCCCATGGCCAGGAATACCAAGTCGATATTCAATATTTCGGTATCGGCAGCCCGTTGCATGGTCATGCGGCCATCTTCACCCTTGGTCCAGGTAACGGGAGCAACCTCTACCTGTTTCAAGATGCCGTTCTCTCCAATGAAGCGAACAGTATCGAGGCTCCACCGACGCTCGCACCCTTCCTGATGAGAAGAGGAGGTTTTAAGTATCTGTGGATAATTGGGCCAGGGTGTGGCGGGGTTCTTGCCGACAGGCGGCTTGGGCATGATTTCGATTTGCAGAACACTCTCTGCCCCCTGACGTATAGCCGTTCCCACACAATCGGAACCTGTATCGCCACCACCGATGACGAGGACATGTTTTCCCTTGGCCGAAATGAGCTCCTCGGGTGCAATCTTTTCGCCGGCGATGATACGATTCTGCTGTTTCAGCAATTCGAGGGCGAAATAAACGCCTTTCAGGTCTCTACCCTCAACCGACAGATTTCGGGGTTCACCCGAACCGATGGCTACACACACGGCATCGTAGTCGGCCAACAGAGTGGCCAGTTGTTTCTTGTTTTTGCCCACCGGGGTATTGCAGATGAAGGAGATTCCCTCCTTTTCGAGCAACGCCAAACGACGGTCGATGATATTCTTGTTCAGTTTGAAGTCGGGTATGCCCAGACGCAACAGACCGCCGATACGCTCATCTTTTTCATAGACATCGACCGTGTGGCCTTTGCGGTTGAGCTGGTTGGCACAGGCCAGACCGGCAGGACCCGACCCGATGACGGCCACCCGTTTGCCGGTACGGGTACGCGGCGGACAGGCCTCGACATAGCCTTCGGAAAAGGCCTTCTCGATAATGGCAGCCTCGTTGTTGCGTATGGTAACCGGTGCATCGGCCGACAACATGAGTACACACCCTTTCTCACACAGAGCCGGACATACTCTCCCCGTAAACTCGGGAAAGTCGTCGGTCTCCTGCAACAGGCGGTAGGCTTCGCGCCAGTTGCCTTTGTAGACCTGATCCTGCCACTCGGGCTGGCGGTTTCCCAGCGGACAGTTCCAATGGCAGAATGGAACGCCGCAGTCCATGCACCGAGAGGCTTGCTGGTGGCACTCCTCATCGTTGAAGGTGAGTTCGACCTCGGCAAAATCATATTTTCTTTGCTGGACGGGCCTGTATCCCGCCTCTTTTCTATTTATGCTAAGAAATGCTTTCGGATTTCCCATGATTCTTACTTTTTTACTGGTTGCACTGAGTTAATAGTCCCGTTCGACATTGGCAATTTTCTGTTGCAGCAATTTCATCTTCTCTTCGTTCATCACCTTCTTGTACTCGATAGGCATGACTTTGATAAACTGTTGCACATACTCTTCCCAGTTTTCGAGCATACGCAAAGCGAGCGGGCTCTCGGTAAATTCATAATGACGGGCAATGAGACGGTGCAACTCCTTGTTGTCGGAGGTATCTTCGATAAGGGAGAGCTCGACCATCTCCATGTTGCAGAAGAAATCGAAATTCTCGTCCTTGTTCCATACATAGGCAATACCACCACTCATACCGGCAGCGAAGTTACGGCCAACGCTGCCCAACACGACGGTGCGTCCGCCGGTCATATACTCACAGCAGTGATCGCCGACGCCTTCTACAACTGCTATCGCACCACTGTTGCGCACGCAGAAGCGCTCGCCCACACGACCGTTGATATAAACCTCACCCGAAGTGGCTCCATAGAGCAGGGTGTTACCGGCAATGATATTCTCCTCGGGAGCGAATGTCGAACCTTTAGGCGGTACGACGATAATTTTTCCACCCGAGAGACCTTTACCCAGATAGTCGTTGGCCTCACCGGCCAGACTGAACGTAACTCCGTGTGCCAGGAAAGCGCCGAAGCTCTGACCGGCCGATCCGGAGAAGTTGCAACGAATCGTATCGTCGGGCAATCCCTCGTTGCCAAATCGCGAAGCTATCTCACCCGAGAGCATGGCTCCTACCGAACGGTCGGTATTACAGATGGGCAGATGCAGCTCGATGGGCATCAGCGATTTGAGAGTAGGCAACGCAGCCTTTATCAGGCGCTGGTCGATGACATCTTCGATATTATGCGACTGCTCTTTTACCTTGCGACACGCATATTTCTCGGCCTCGGCCGGACGATAGAGAATGCGCGACAGGTCGAGTTTGTCAATGGTATGGTCACCTACGGGTGGTTTGGGAACGAGCAGGTCGGAACGGCCGATAATATCGTCCATGCGGGTAAAGCCCATCTCGGCCAACCACTCCCGTACCTCCTGTGCCAGGAAAGTAAAGAAATTGATAAGGTATTCCGAACGGCCGATAAAGCGGCGACGCAACTCTTCGTTCTGCGTAGCCACACCCATCGGACAGGTATTCAGGTGGCATTTGCGCATCATGACACAACCCAAAACTATGAGCGCGCTGGTGGCAAAGCCGAACTCTTCGGCTCCCAGCAAGGCTTGTATGATGACATCGCGTCCGGTCTTCAACTGACCATCGACCTGCAACGTAACCTGTCCACGCAGATTGTTGAGGACAAGGGTCTGCTGCGTCTCCGAGAGACCTATCTCCGACGGAAGTCCGGCGTGCTTGATAGAGCTGGCAGGGCTGGCACCCGTACCACCTTCACAACCACTGATGACAATCATGTCGGCCTTAGCCTTGGCCACACCGGCGGCAATGGTTCCCACACCACTCTCAGATACAAGTTTCACACTGATGCGGGCCCGCGGGTTGACGTTTTTGAGGTCGAAGATGAGTTGTGCCAGGTCTTCAATGGAGTAAATATCGTGATGTGGAGGCGGCGAAATAAGTGAGATGCCGGGTATCGAGTGACGGGTGTGGGCAATGACCTCGTTGACCTTAAAACCGGGCAACTGTCCACCCTCACCGGGCTTGGCACCTTGTGCCACCTTAATTTGTATCTCATCGGCATTGACGAGGTATTCGGCCGTAACGCCGAAACGTCCGGAGGCCACCTGCTTGATGGCACTGCGAGCCGATGTTCCATCTTCGCGGGGACGGAAACGCTCGGCATCTTCGCCACCTTCGCCGGTATTGCTCTTACCTCCCAACTTGTTCATGGCAATGGCCATCGCCTCGTGGGCCTCCTTGCTGATGGAGCCGAACGACATGGCACCGGTGACAAAGCGGCGGGTAATGGCCTCGATCGGTTCTACCAGTGAAATGTCGATGGGATTGCGTTTGAAGTCGAGACGGTCGCGCAGGAACACGGGTTGAGACTTGCCGTCGACCATGGCCGTGAACTCCTTGAATTTTTTGTAGCTGCCCAAGCGGGTAGCCAGTTGCAGCGTCGAAATGGTCTCGGGATTCCAGGCATGAAACTCGCCGTTCTTGCGATAACTGTATATGCCGTTATGTTCGAGATACTGTTCGCGGTCGACATAAGCGTCGGTGTGGAACTTGACAATATCGCGGTATATCTCTTCGAGCGTTACCCCTCCTATCTTGGAGGTGGTGCCGCAGAAATAACGGTCGATAAGCTCCTGCGAGATGCCTACAGCCTCAAACAACTGAGCACCACGGTAGCTGCCCATGGTCGATATACCCATCTTGGAGATGACTTTGAGCAAGCCTTTGTTCACAGCCTTCAAATAATTCTTCTCGGCCGTGTGGTAGTCGAGCTGTATCTCTTTGTCTTTGACCAAACGGTCAATAACGGCAAAAGCCATATAGGGATTGACGGCACTGGCTCCATAACCGAGCAAGAGGGCAAAGTGCATGACTTCGCGGGCCTCTCCGGTTTCGACGACGATAGCCGTCTGCACACGCAGCCGTTTCGATATCAGGTGGTTGTGTACTGCCGACACGGCCAGCAACGAAGGTATGGGCACCTGTGTCTCGTCGGCACTACGGTCGGAGAGTATGATGTAGTTGAAATCTTCTTTCACGGCTTTCTCGGCCTCGGCACAAAGACGCTCTATGCCCTTTTCAAGGCCGGCGGCTCCGGTGGCAATGTCGAACGTCATGGGAAGGGTTATTGTGCGGAAACCTTTGTAGCGCAGGTTACGCAGAATATCGACATCGGTGTTGGTGATAACGGGCGATTTGATGTTGACCATCTTGCACAACTCGGGAGACTGCACCAGCAGGTTCTTGTTGATGACGCCGATGTAGCTGCTCAGCGACATGACCAACTCTTCGCGTATGGGGTCGATGGGCGGGTTGGTAACCTGCGCAAACTGCTGACGGAAATAGTTGAACAACAACTGGGGTTTCTGGGAGAAGAGAGCCAGCGGCGTGTCATTACCCATCGAGGCGATGGGTTCCTTGCTGTCGGTGGCCATGGGCACGATAATGCGCTCGACATCTTCTTTATGAAAACCGAAGGTGTGCAGACTGGCGGGATAGTCGGGTACGTCGTGCCGCACGGTACGGCCCGAACTGATGGTGTCGAGTTTCACCCGGTTCTTGGAGAGCCACTCGCGATAGGGATAGGCTCCGGCCAACTGTTCTTTCAGCTCTTGGTCGTGATATACAGCCCCTTTTTCGGTGTCGACAAGCAACACTTTTCCGGGTTGCAAACGCCCTTTCTCCTTAATATCGGCTGCATCAAAAGCCAATACTCCGGCTTCGGAGGCAATAACCATCATGTCATTCTGCGTAATGAGATAACGAGCCGGGCGTAACCCGTTGCGGTCGAGCATACCACCGGCATATCGTCCATCGGAGAAAAGCAATGTGGCAGGACCGTCCCACGGTTCCATGAGGATACTATGATATTCGTAGAAAGCTTTGAGATCTTCGGAAATGGGGTTTTTCTCATTGAAACTCTCAGGAATCATCATCGAGAGAGCGTGAGGCAGACTCATACCCGACATCATGAAAAATTCGAGTACATTGTCGAGCGAAGCACTATCGCTCATATCGGGCTGTACAATGGGTTTGAGCACCTCGAGATCGCCACCGAGCAACTCGGGCGAGAGTACACTCTCGCGGGCCTCCATCCACTTGCGGTTGCCACGAATGGTGTTTATCTCACCATTGTGTCCCAACAGGCGGAATGGCTGTGCCAAACTCCATGTGGGGAACGTATTGGTACTGAACCGGGCATGAACCAATGCCATACCACTGGTAAAGTAGGGATTGATTAAATCGAGATAATAGTACCGCAATTGCAGGGAGGTGAGCATACCCTTGTAAATAATATTGCGGTTGGAAAGGGAGACTATATAGAAATCTTTTTTGTATTCGATATCAGATTTCAAAACTCGGGCTTCAATCTTTTTACGCAGAACGTAAAGCTGGCGACCCAACTCCACCTCATCGATTTCACGGGGAGAGGTGACGAATATTTGCTTGATGGCCGGTTCTGTTGCGGACGAACCTTCTCCGAGAATGTCACTGTTGACAGGGACATCGCGAGTCGCCAGAAGTTGCAATCCCGAGTTGAATATTTCACTTTCGAGCAGGTCGAGAAGAGCAGCCTGCGCGTTTTCATCTTTGGGCAAAAAAACGAGACCCGTTCCATAACGGCCTTTTTCGGGAACAGGAATACCTTGCAGAAGAATAAACTCGTGAGGTATCTGCACCATAATACCGGCACCGTCGCCGGTATTGGGATCGGCCCCCTCGGCTCCACGGTGGTTCATGTGCTCGAGCACTTGCAAAGCATTTTCCACGACCTGATGCGATTTGCCCCCGTGGATATTTACCAACAAACCTACGCCACAGGCATCGTGTTCGTAGGCCGGACTATACAATCCTTGTTCTTCGGGTTTTCTACTGTGTTGCATAGCTTAAAAAGTATGTATTATTTTAAGAAACCTGCCGGGCCGACCGGACAAATGCCCTCAAATCCGGTCGGCCGGTACAGGTCTGTTACACTCATTGATGAGTGTGGGAAAAAGCATTCATTAGCGGATAAATAACAGTTCGCGATACTTGGGCAGAGGCCACATCTCGTTATCTACAATAAGTTCGAGCTTATCGATGTGGTAACGGATTTCGTCCATCAAGGGTACCACGGTATCGTGATAAGCGATGGCTTTCTCGCGTTCGTCGGCGATTTTATTGGCCACCTTGCGCGCATCAACCATGGCATCGACCTTGGTAATCACCTCGGTAATATGCTTCGATACCTTGCGCACAACCTCTACATCCTGGGCTGCAAGAGTTTTCGCCTCATCGGCCGAGAAGAGAGCGTTGAACTTGGCAATGTTTTCAAGCAGTATCGACTGGTAACGCGAAGCTACCGGCACAATATGATTCATAGCCAGGTCGCCGAGTACACGAGCCTCAATCTGTATCTTCTTGGTGTATGTTTCCCATTTTACTTCGCAACGTGAATGCAACTCTACCTCGCTCATTACTTTGGTATCGGTAAATATCTTCACGTTCTGCGGACGCAGATAGGCATCGAAGTTGAGAGGCACACTCGTCTCACAATCGAGGCCACGACGGGCAGCTTCGGCTTTCCATTCGTCGCTGTAACCGTTGCCATCAAAGCGAATGGCCTTGCACTCCTTGATAAGCGAGCGGATAACGGTGAAGATGGCTTTCTCTTTCTGTGTGCCGGAGGCAATAAGTTTCGATACTTCGGCATAGAAATCGTTGAGCTGAGCAGCCACGGCGGTGTTGAGCACAATCATGGCGGCACCACAGTTGGCCGATGAACCTACGGCACGGAACTCGAAGCGGTTGCCGGTAAAGGCGAAGGGAGAGGTACGGTTGCGGTCGGTATTGTCGAGGAAAATCTCGGGAATGTGAGCCACACCGATTTTCAGGCCGGCCTTGGGATCCATGGTGATGGCCTCGTCGGTCGTAGCGGCTTCGAGCTTATCGAGAACCTCTGTAATCTGTTTGCCGAGGAACACCGAAACAATGGCAGGGGGTGCCTCATTGGCGCCCAGACGGTGAGCATTGGTAGCCGAGCAGATAGAGGCTTTGAGCAAGTCGTTGTGTTTGTAAACAGCCATCAACACATTCACCAGGAAGGTGACAAACTGCAAGTTTTCCATCCCGGTCTTACCGGGAGCCAATAGATTGACACCCGTATTGGTACCCATAGACCAGTTGTTGTGTTTGCCCGAACCGTTGATACCTTTGAAAGGTTTCTCGTGCAACAGCACACGGAAGTTGTGACGACGGGCCACTTTTTTCATCATCGACATGAGCAGGAGGTTGTGGTCATTGGCCAGGTTGGTCTCCTCAAAAATAGGAGCTACTTCAAACTGGTTGGGAGCAACCTCGTTGTGACGGGTCTTAACAGGAATGCCCAGTTTCAGGCACTCGCGTTCGAGGTCGGACATGAAAGAGATGACACGTGTAGGAATCGAACCGAAGTAATGGTCTTCGAGCTGCTGGTTCTTGGCACTGTCGTGACCCATAAGGGTACGGCCGGTCAATACCAGGTCGGGACGTGCGGCATAAAGAGCCTCATCGACAAGGAAGTATTCCTGTTCCCAGCCCAGATAAGAAAAGACTTTGGTTACATTCTCATCGAAGAAGTGGCATACTTTCACAGCGGCTTCGTTCAAGGCCGAGATGGCTTTGAGCAACGGCGTCTTGTAGTCGAGTGCTTCTCCGGTATATGAGATAAATACGGTGGGAATGCACAAAGTGTCACCCACGACAAAAGCGGGAGACGAGGGATCCCATGCCGAATAACCACGGGCCTCGAACGTGTTGCGGATACCTCCGCTGGGGAAACTCGATGCATCGGGTTCCTGCTGAATCAGAATTTTCCCGGAAAACTCTTCGATGACGGCCCCTTTGTCAAATTCGATAAAGGCATCGTGCTTCTCGGCCGTACCGCCGGTAAGAGGTTGGAACCAGTGGGTATAGTGGGTTGCCCCCTGCTCCATGGCCCACTGTTTCATGCCGGTGGCCACACCGTCGGCATACTCACGGCTCAGAGGCGTTCCGTTGTCGATGGCATCGATGATGGCATTGTAGGTTCTCTTGGAGAGGTATTTGGCCATGGCTGCACGGCCAAACACATGTTCACCGAAAAATTCCGACGGGCGTTTGTCTTCCGCATCAAGAACAACAGCTTTTCGTTTAAAAGCTTCATCAAGGACTTGAAATCTTAATGTACTCATTTTTACTATATTGTTTAGAGATAAGTTTGTTTTTGTAATACGATGGCAGGAGCGAGATTTCCCGCAGGAGCCTCCCTCCTGCCGACGAGATATATGAGATTAGTTGTAGGCCGACTCTCCGTGTTCGTAAATGTCGAGACCCTCGTCTTCGACCCGTCTGTCGGCTCGGATACCAACCGTCTTGTCGACTATCTTATACAAGATGAAGGTTACCACGGCACTGAACACCATCGACACCACTGTGGCAAAAACTTGTACCCACAACTGATGCCAGTCTCCATATAATGCACCTTGTACTCCGTCTTCACCGGTAACATAACGTGTCGCAAAAACACCGGTAAGAATCGACCCTACAATACCTCCGACACCATGTACGCCAAAAGCATCGAGAGCGTCATCGTATTTGAATTTCGGTTTTACCACGGCTACCATAAAGAAGCAGACAATGGGTGTAATGAGACCGATAAAGAAGGCACCCAGCAAATCGACCGTGCCGGCAGCCGGTGTAATGGCCACCAATCCGGCCACAGCACCGGTGCACGCACCGACCGTGGTGGGTTTCTTGTTGCAAAGCCAATCGATAACCAACCAGGTGACGGCGGCAACAGCCGTGGCTACATGGGTTACCAGGAAGGCGTTGGCGGCCAATCCGTCTGCGGCAAGACCACTACCGGCATTGAATCCGAACCACCCCAGCCACAGGAACGACGTTCCCATAAAAACAAACGTAATATTGTGGGGCGTGATAGGGTGACCGATGCGATAATCTTCGCGTTTACCCAGCATGATGGCCATGACCAGTGCCGAGATACCGGCGTTGATGTGTACCACCGTTCCTCCGGCGAAATCAATGGCTCCCATTTGTTGCAGGAAACCACCGCCCCACACCCAGTGAGCCATGGGAAAATAGGCTATAATCACCCACAAGATGATGAAGAGGGTATAGCCCGAGAACTTGATGCGCTCGGCAAATGCGCCCAAGATAAGGGCGGGTGTGATGATGGCAAACATACATTGGAACATGACAAAGGTCAATTCGGGAATGTTCCCTACGGTGAGGGTATCCAAGGTTATGCCTCGCAGGAAGACTTTGTCGAAACCTCCAATCACGGCTTTCAACGGGTTGCCCGACTCCATAAAACCGGTTCCGAAGGCCCAGCTATACCCGAAAGCCACCCACAAAATCGAAACGACACCGACAATAAAAAGGGTCTGCATGATCACGCTCAACACGTTTTTCTGGCGTACAAGACCGCCGTAAAAAAGAGCAATGCCGGGAATGCTCATCAACAACACAAGAATGGTTGCCACCATTATCCAGGCCGTATTTCCACTATCGAGCGTGGGTGTGTCGACAAGGGTTTCGGCCGCAACTTCGGCCATCGGTTCTTGGGCGACTACATCGGAAAATATTCCCGAGATGCCCAGTATTGCCACGATCATAAACAATCGCATCAGGCTTTTTATATATTTATCCATAAGATATGCTTTTTGAAAATTTTGAATATGGTTTCTCTGTCTCATCGTGAACCTCATGTCACGACAATCCAATGGTGAAGAGGCGGGAGCCCCCTACTCTTCCTGCTCGGCATTATAGAGCGCTATGTCGCCGCGCTCGGCCGTGCGAATGCGTATGGCATCGTCGATGGGCATGACAAATATGCGGCCGTCGCCTATCTCACCGGTGTGTGCGGCTTTCATGATGGCCTGTACGGTTTTCTCAACATTCTTGTCACGAACCACTATCGAAATCATGGTACGCTCGATAGAACTGGTATCGTACATCACACCACGGTAGATGCGTGCCTGACGTGATTTACCCACTCCACGCACATCGTAATAAGAAAACCATTCGATATCGGCAGCAAGCAAGGCATCTTTTACATCTTCAAATTTGGTCTTGCGTATGATTGCTTCAATTTTTTTCATTGTTCTGACTTTTTAAAGGTTTGTTTTCTCTCATTAAAATGAAAATCCTACAACAAGAAAAGCATCGTTGGCTGCCGGAGCGAAGATACCTTCAACCCAAATGGCAGGCTCAAAGTTTTTCAAAGAGAAGGTTTTGGTTGCACGCAACGAAATATCGGTTACATTGAAGTCCGAAGCATAAGCCCCCTCCCACGGTGTGACACCGAGACCGGCGCTCATATCGACACCTTTGATGGCAAAGTCATATCCTAAATGTATATAGGTGGAATAGTCGTCGTCATTGACGAAGTTGGTATTCCAAGCTACGGAAAGAGGGAAATTGCAACATTCGGAGAAATCATAACCTACCGTTCCCTCCAAAATATGAACATCGCCCCAGCCACGAAAATACATATCGTCTTCCGAAGCACAGAAATAATCGGTAACTGTAACCGAGAATCCTTTGATAGCATAGCTGACATAGAGATCCAGTTCTTTGTAGGAGTTGCTCCAATTGGCAAACGAAGTGAGCGAGGTGCTTCCCCACATACCTACGGAAAGTCCGGCTACGTCGAGCGAAATAGCAGGTTGTACCGACGCTCCGTCGAGAAGTGAACCACGCCAGACATACGAACTTACGACGTCGGCTCCCAACGATATGGATATGCCTTTATCTTCATTGACAGACAACTCTTCGGCTCTGGTACTCATGGTGGCCGACACGATGATAAAAGCAGTTACGGTCGATAATACTTTTGCTTTCATAACAAATCTTTTTTGCGTTTCTTGTAATCCTATTTTTTCTCTGAAAACCTGTCTCGGCAGAAAGCCTTTCTAAAATTCTCTTCTGCCTGTTTGCTTCAACTTATCCCCCGCGCGAGGGGGTTCTGTCTTCTCGACGCGTATAAATAAACATCTGTTTTTCCCATAACAATCTTTTTTAAGGTTTATTATAACAATGAAATCGGGTTTATCTTTTTTACTGCTTTCTGTACGAGATTATATCTTCCATTTTCTGATGCGCTCGACAGCCTCTTTTACCTCTTCTTTGTCGCCGAAGGCCGTCAGCCGCAAGTAACCTTCTCCACCAGGGCCGAAACCTACACCGGGGGTACCTACCACATGACATTCGAAGAGAAGCCTGTCGAAGAATTTCCAGGAATCGATGCCGTCGGGCGTTTTCAGCCAGATGTAAGGGGCATTCACACCACCATAGACATCGAGACCGAGCGAGGAGAGCCCTTCGCGAATAATGCGGGCATTGTCCATATAATAGGCGATATTCTCACGTATTTCCTTCTGTCCCTGCGGGGTATAGATTGCCTCGGCCGCTTTTTGCACGATATAGGCGGTACCGTTGAACTTTGTACTCTGCCGACGGTTCCAAAGGCGGTTGAGATCGACCCGTTCGCCATTGAAACGATAGGCATTCAACTCCTTGGGTATGACCGTATAGCCACATCTCAACCCAGTGAATCCGGCCGTCTTGGAGAAACTGCGGAACTCGATGGCCACCTGTTTGGCCCCTCTTATCTCGTAAATGCTGTGGGGCACGTCTTTCTCGGTGATAAAGGCCTCGTAGGCGGCATCAAAGAGTATGAGTACCTCGTTTTTCAGCGCATAGTCGACCCATTTTTTCAACTCACTCTTGGTCAGCGCCGTACCCGTAGGGTTATTGGGATAACAGAGATAGATGATATCGGGCTTCTCGGTAGGCAGTTCCGGAATGAATCCGTTCTCGGCGCAGCAGGGTATGTAGGCAATATCACTCCAACGACCGTCGGGCATCAGATCTCCCGCCCGGCAACCCATGACATTGGTATCGACATAGACCGGATAGACGGGGTCGGTAATGGCTACCCGATTGTCTTTGCTCAGAATATCACCGATGTTTCCGGTATCGCTCTTGGCTCCGTCGCTGATAAAAACCTCGGAAGGGCTGAGACGCACACCGCGGGCTTCGTAGTCGTGCTTGATAATGGCATCGATAAGGAAACGGTAGCCTTGTTCGGGGCCGTATCCACGGAAGGTCTCGACATGAGCCATTTCGTCGACCGCCTTGTGCAAAGCCTCAATAACAGTCGGCGGCAGTGGCCGGGTTACATCGCCGATACCCAATCGTATGATGCGTGCATCGGGGTGTACCAGTTTGAAAGCATTGACCTTGCGGGCTATCTCGGTAAAGAGGTAACTTTCGGGAAGTTTCAGAAATTGTTCGTTTACTAATGCCATAATCTTTTGCTTTTTCTGTTGCACTCGATACAAAAAGATACTTACAACAGCCATTCTCCGGTAAAAACCGTTACAGCACCGCCACTCATGTAGACATGATTATCGTCTTCGCTCCATGTAATATCGAGGTTTCCTCCCAATAAGCGGAGACGGGCGCTTCGACCGGTCAACCCGTTCAACACGGCAGCTACCAACGTAGCACATGCACCGGTGCCGCAGGCCAATGTCTCGCCGGCTCCACGTTCCCACACGCGCATGGTAATTTCTTCGGGAGAAAGCACCTCGGCAAACTCTATGTTGCAGCGCTCGGGGAAAAGCGGGTGACGCTCGGCTATCGGCCCCCATTTGTGTACATCGACCTCGTCGAGTCTCGGCACAAAGACAACGGCATGGGGATTACCCATCGATACGCAAGTCATCGTAAAAGCTGCGCCGGGAAGTTCCAATGGTACCGCCACTGCACGTTCACCCGAAAGAGCGACCGGTATGCGAATGGGTTCCAGCACCGGCTCTCCCATATCGACACGTACCGATGAAACTTTGCCGTCGACCACCGTCAACCGCATCGGCTTGATGCCGGCTTTGGTTTCAAGGGTGATTTCCGTCTTGTCGGTAAGTCCGTTGTCGTATACATACTTACCCACGCAGCGCGATGCATTTCCACACATTTGTGCTTCGGAACCGTCGGCATTGAACATACGCATACGGAAATCGGCCACCTGCGAAGGCAGAATCAGAACCAACCCGTCGGAACCGATACCGAAATGACGGTCGCTCATGCTTATCGCCAATTGCTCGGGGTGCGCAGGGGCTCCCTTCATACAATCGATATATACATAATCGTTTCCAGCTCCGTGCATCTTTGTAAATCTCATAGGTTCTTTCTTTTAGCCTTCGGCTGATTTATTTAAATATCTTTTTGCTATTATTTTTCTGCAAATGTAGTCATTTTGACAAAACAATATTCAATACACAGCAATAATTTGAGTATATTTTTTATATATACTATTTATAAACTAAATAACAGTAAAATATTACATATTGATTTAATTATTCGATTTTTTATTTCGAATTTATACTTATAAAACTTTTACAACAAAATAAGTATTCAAAAATGAATTTTTACGAGATATACAAATGGACAAATTATCCATAAAAACACCACCTTTTGCCTTATTCATATTTATTATATAGATATTAATGACACCAGAACAAAGATACAAGAAAAAGCAATTTGAAACTTAAAACAATACTACATAAACATTTTGAAATAATCAACTCACAGTTACAGCAGACAATCCTTCATCGTAAGAGAGAAACAAATTTCTGAATCTCCACAACTCTACATACCTTAAAATACGGCAACGTCAAAATGTCTACCGTCTACCCTTTCACACTCCTTACAGCTAGACAAGAAACTGTTCTACATAGCCTACAGCTAAAATTTTTTCTTCATGCCTCGCCTCTCACCTTTCGCTATCTTTTCAGAAGACAGGAGGCGGCTCGGCATAGTCAACGGTGAAAACTTTGTTTTCTCCTTGCCTCTGCGCTCGCCTTTCGCTATCTTTGCACACAAATTTCATGTCATGTATTACGTTAAGAAACGACTCGAAATAAGCGCCGCTCACCAGCTAAGGCTTTCTTATGAAAGCAAATGTGAGAATCTGCACGGTCACAACTGGATTATCACCGTCTACTGCCGGGCTCAGGAACTGAACTCCGACGGAATGGTCATAGACTTCTCTGTAATAAAAAATCTCATCAAGGAAAGACTCGACCACAAAAACCTCAACGAAATACTTCCGTTCAATCCCACAGCCGAGAACATAGCGCACTGGATATGCAATGAAATACCCCACTGCTATAAGGTGGAGGTACAGGAGTCGGAAAACAACACGGCATGCTATGAAGCGGATTAACGAAATTTTTTACTCGCTGCAAGGGGAGGGTTTCTGGACAGGTACACCTATTATCTTTATCCGATTTTCGGGTTGTAACCTGCAATGTGATTTCTGCGACACACACCACCACTCCTATACCGAAATGAGCGACGAGGCCATCGTTGCCGCCATCGCGGCCTATCCTGCGCGGCGTGTGTGCCTCACGGGAGGCGAACCGTCACTGCAAATCGATCGGGCATTTATCGACCTGTTGCACAATCACGGCTACATCATACACATCGAAACCAACGGTACCCGCTCCCTGCCCGACGGCATCGACTGGGTGACGGTGAGCCCCAAAACTCCAACCATCGCACTCAATCGTGCCGACGAACTGAAAATCGTCTACACCGGCCAGGAGGTAACTCCGTGGCTCGACTTCGATGCGGCACATCGCTACCTGCAACCCTGCTCCTGCCGCAACACGGCCGAGGTGGTGAAATACATTCTCGACCACCCCGAATGGTCGCTCAGCCTGCAAACCCACAAGTATATCGATATCCCTTGACTCTTTTTTATTTTCATACACTTCCTGAAACGTCACCACACAGAGACTCACCATGTTGCAAAGATTGAAAATGTACATGCTGCCGATTGCCATGATACTCGGCGCTATTCTATACCGGCCCATCACTATCCTCAACGATATGATGCCATATATCACACAAGTACTCATTTTTGCCATGCTGCTTGTTCCTTATTGCCGCATATCCCTGCGAGACCTGCGCATAAGCAAACTGCACGGCTGGCTTCTCGTCATACAGATTTTCGGCAGTCTTATCGTGTATACACTGCTCAGACTCATCGACCCTCTGGTGGCCGAAGGCACCCTGGTATGTATCCTCGCTCCTACGGCAACGGCAGCAGCCGTCATTACCTTCATGCTTGGAGGCAGCCTCACGACACTGGCCACATACAGCCTGCTGAGCAATATGGCAGTCGCATTACTCTCTCCCATTATTTTTTCATTCATCGGCATTCACACAGAGATACCCTTCGGGCAATCTTTCTTCACCATCTGCCGACAAATGATTCCACTGCTTATCTTTCCTTTCGTTACAGCTATATTGCTACGCTACCTGCTCCCTCAGGTACATTACGTTCTGAGCAAAAGCCAAAGCCTCTCCTTCTATTTATGGGCTGTATCACTCACCTTTGTCATGGGCCGCACCGCCGCATTCATTATTGAACAGGGTAGCGAAAATGTCAAAGAAGAGATTCTCATTGCCATCTTCTCTCTGGTTGTTTGCGTAGGACAATTCATCATAGGGAAAATCATTGGGCAACGATACAACGACCGCATTGCCGGCGGACAGGCTCTCGGTCAAAAGAATACCGTGCTGGCCATCTGGATGGCGCTCACCTATGTACATCCCCTCGCCTCGATAGGCCCGGCATCGTATGTAGTGTGGCAGAACAGTATCAACTCGTGGCAGCTTTGGAAGAAAAACAAAAGAGACCGCGCAAACCGCCTCAAAGAAGAAATCCAATAATTACCCGATAGCCAAAGGTTCAAAAACAGCTCCGCAGCGCCTCCCTGCCCCGCTTCCCAGTCGCCGGGCAAGGCGTTTCAGACTTGACGAGGGCAACCCTCAAACCCGAGATACTCTTGCCATAGATTTCAATTAAAAAAGTTTTCGCCACCCAATTTCTTCGTATTTATATTATCTTTGCCGAAAATCGGCAAAAACAAAAGAGTTACGGCCCAAACAGCCGTTTTCGGCCGACTCGTGTTTTTGCACAAAACCGATAATCATGTACCAAACACTTGTAAAACCTGCATTGCCACACCTTTGCGCCATCATCGTATTCATTGTCGTAGCGGTATCCTATTTTTCTCCCGAGATTTTTGAAAATAAAACCATTCTCGGGCACGATAGCCGTCAGGGTACCAGCCAGGAAATCACCGAATATGGTGCTCAAACAGGAAAAACCATACGATGGACCAACTCCATGTTTTCGGGCATGCCCACCTACCAGATAGCCCCTTCGTATGAGAGCAGCTCGTTCATCAACACGCTGAGCCGCATATATTCGCTCTTCCTGCCATCACCCGTGTCGTATGTTTTCATTCTGATGCTGGGATTCTATATTCTCCTGTGTGTTCTCGGCGCCCGTAGCGATATTGCCATACTGGGAGCCATCGGATATGCTTTTTCATCTTATTTCTTCATCATCATCATGGCAGGCCACATATGGAAAGTACTGGCCCTCGCCTACATACCTCCCACCATCGCCGGCATGGTGCTGGTCTACCGCAAGAAATACCTATGGGGCGGATTTGTCATGGCTCTTTTTCTCATGTTCCAAATCAAGTCAAACCACATACAGATGACCTACTACTCCTGCTTCATCATGGGGGCATACGCATTGTGGGGATTGATTGAGAGCATCCGTATGCACAAGGTGACCGACTTTCTTAAATCGACCGGCGTATGCATCGCCGCCCTGCTGCTGGCTGTCTCGGTAAACCTGTCGAACCTCTATCATACCTGGGAATACAGCAAAGAGAGCATGCGGGGAAAATCGGAACTGGTCGACAACAACGCCGACAACCAGACCGCCAACGGCCTCGACCTCGACTATATGACCCAATGGAGCTATGGCATAGGAGAAACATGGAGCCTGCTTATTCCCGATGTCAAGGGTGGAGCAACGGGCGCCATAGGTCGCGACGATGCCCAAAGCGCACCGGCCCAGTACCGGCAAATCATCTCTCAACAAAACCGTTACTGGGGTGACCAGCCGTTCACCTCGGGACCTGTCTATGTGGGTGCCTTCTTCATGACCCTGTTCATTCTATCCTTCTTCCTGTTGCGGGGCAGACTCAAATGGTATCTGCTGGGTGTCACACTCATTACCGTATTCCTCTCGTGGGGACATAACATGATGTGGTTTACCCGTCTGTTTGCCGACTACTTCCCAATGTATTCCAAGTTCCGCTCGGTATCTTCAATTCTCGTTGTTGCCGAATTGATTATTCCCTTGATGGCAGCTCTGGCCGTAATCGAGATGGTCAAGAATCCATCTGTATTGAAAGAAAAAAGAAAAGGTCTCTATATCGCATTCGGGCTCACTGGCGGCATATCCCTACTCTTCGCTTTGGCTCCTGGCCTCTTCTTCAATTTCCTGAGCGAACAGGAGAGCCAATATTTCTTACCGCAGGCAGCCCAGAACCACCAAATTGCCGATATTGTCGCCGCCTTGGAAAACGTGCGCATGAGTCTGTTCCGCTCCGATGCATGGCGGTCGGTCATCATCATTGCCATCGGCGGTCTTCTGACTTTCCTCTTTGCCCGCAAGAAACTGAACTCGCAACTCTTTGTCATCGGGCTGATAATACTTTGCCTTGGCGATATGTGGAGCGTCGACAAACGCTACCTCAACAGCGAACAGTTCATTCCGAAACGTAATAGTCAGGACCTCTCGGCCTTCTTCCCCAAAAGCCCGGCTGACAAAATGATTCTCCAAGACAAGGATCCCCACTACCGGGTATACAATCTCACGACCAATACGTTCAACGATGGAGCCACCTCGTTCTACCACAAAGCCATAGGCGGATACCATGCTGCCAAGCTGGGCCGCTACCAGGAACTCATCGAGCACCAAATAAGCCAGGGTAACGAACAGGTTCTGAATATGCTGAACGCCAAATACTACATCGTTCCCGGTGAAAACCGGCAACCGCAAGCAGTTCTCAACCCCGATGCTCTGGGCAACGGCTGGTTCGTCAATGAAATACAGTGGGTACAGAATGCTAACGAAGAGATGTCGGCACTCGACCATTTCGACCCGGCCCAAACAGCTGTCGTCAACCGACGCTTTGCAGCGCTCTTCGACGGAAAGGCAATCTCGGCCGACACCACCGCCCAAGTGCGGCTCACATCATACCACCCCGAAGAGCTTTGCTACACCGTCACTTCACAGAAAGGCGGCATAGTGGTCTTCTCCGAAATCTATTACCCTCATGGATGGAAAGCCACCGTTGACGGTATCGAAACCCCGATAGCCCGCGCCGACTATGTATTGAGAGCCATCTATGTCCCGGCCGGTAAACATCAGGTCGTGATGTCGTTCAAGCCTGCCTCCATCGCCATTACCGAGACCATTGCCTGGTGCGGATTCGGCCTGTTTGCCCTCCTGCTGCTACTGAACCTGTTTGTGGCATACAGTAAGAAAAAAGCCGACAGCCTTTCATAAAATCGCCGACACCAACCGCCATCTATACCAAAGGGCTGTGCCGAATCCTGTCGGCACAGCCCTTTCTGCTTACTCTCCCAAAAGAAAATACAGTGGGTACAGAATGCTAACGAAGAGATGTCGGCACTCGACCATTTCGACCCGGCCCAAACAGCTGTCGTCAACCGACGCTTTGCAGCGCTCTTCGACGGAAAGGCAATCTCGGCCGACACCACCGCCCAAGTGCGGCTCACATCATACCACCCCGAAGAGCTTTGCTACACCGTCACTTCACAGAAAGGCGGCATAGTGGTCTTCTCCGAAATCTATTACCCTCATGGATGGAAAGCCACCGTTGACGGTATCGAAACCCCGATAGCCCGCGCCGACTATGTATTGAGAGCCATCTATGTCCCGGCCGGTAAACATCAGGTCGTGATGTCGTTCAAGCCTGCCTCCATCGCCATTACCGAGACCATTGCCTGGTGCGGATTCGGCCTGTTTGCCCTCCTGCTGCTACTGAACCTGTTTGTGGCATACAGTAAGAAAAAAGCCGACAGCCTTTCATAAAATCGCCGACACCAACCGCCATCTATACCAAAGGGCTGTGCCGAATCCTGTCGGCACAGCCCTTTCTGCTTACTCTCCCAAAAGAA